>OODU01002001.1_pt1 | contig 18459 bp, 8 predicted proteins | sample 1671171 | NCBI WGS metagenome assembly OODU01 (sample SAMN06348129, study PRJEB24527) | human gut metagenome | biome: human gut; feature: ankylosing spondylitis patient; material: feces | host: Homo sapiens | place: China | collected 2015-10
ATCTACACTCTTTCCCTACACGACGCTCTTCCGATCTCCAGTACATTTGCAAGAAATGAAAATGTTTTTTGCATGAATAAAATAGGTGCGGTACTGTGTATTTGTGTCCTTTTGCTGTCGGGTTGCGGCGGCAAGGATAACGAGTTTGTCGTGGAGGGAACTATCAATAATTTAGGAGGACGCCCTATTTATGCCGTTTATGGTCTTGAAAACGGCATTGTCGTGGATACGCTTCGTCCGCAGAATGGTTTTATCACATTCAAAAACTCGGCTTCGGCAGTTATTCCCATACAGTTTTATTATTTCGATAAAACGCCCTTGACCAAGATATATGTGCAGAACGGCGACCGGATAGAATTGTCGGGCGACGGGCAGGATCCTTTCGGGTTGAGAGTGAAAGGAAGTTCTCTAAATAAGGATTTGTTTAAGTTCAATCAAGAGAATAAAGAGTTGTTGCAGTCTTGGTCGGCAGAAAGGAACATTTCGGCATCGGGAATGAGAACCCGGCGATACGAGCAGTTGAGCAAGGAGCTGCAAGGCGTTGTGGCAAAGTATGTAGGCGAACATAAAGATTCGCCCGTGAGCGCTATTTTGTTAGATGATTATGTGTTGGGAAGGGCGAGCGATGCGTTTTGCGATTCGTTGATCGGTTTGTTGGACGACCGTGTACTGTCGGCTCCGCCGGCCGCAGCATTGGAAATGTATCGACAATTTGAAACCATACAGAAGAGTGACACCGTATTACCTTATTTATCATTGACTACGGTGGCCGATACGACCGAACTACTGAATCCCCGAGAAGCCCAAGCGACCCTGCTTTGTTTTTGGGCTGCCGAGACACCCGGAACACAGAGGTACAGCGGCTTTTTAAGGGAGATAACAGAACGATACGATTCGTTGGTGCAGGTCGTGGAAATTTCGCTGGATAGGGACAGCGCCGTGTGGAAGGAGCGAATCGAGGCCGATTCGGCCGTATGGGCCCGGCGGTGGGCGAAAGGCGGTTATCTTTATCCGGGGGTGAAAGAGCTTCATATCCAAAGCATACCTTATCTGTTGGTCGCCGATTCTTTGGGGCGGATTGTCGCCAGAGGGCTTTCGCCCGACTCTTCGAGGGTTTATATCGAACGTTTAGTAACACCATAACCTATTATTGCAAAATCTATTACTATGTTGGTGAAAGTTTTTGGCGCAGCCGTGCAGGGTATCGATGCTCTTGTAGTGACTATCGAGGTGAACTGTTCGCAGGGTATCCGTTTCTTTATGGTGGGATTGCCCGATGCAGCCGTGAAAGAGAGCCACGAGCGAATTGTCTCGGCCGTGGAACATAACGGTTACAGATTTCCGAGGAAACAGGTAATCGTGAACATGTCGCCTGCTGATATACGCAAGGAAGGGGCGGCGTATGATTTGCCTTTGGCCGTGGGGATTTTGGCGAGCGACGAGAAGATAGAAACAGGTAAATTGAGCGAGTATATGTTGATGGGGGAGTTGTCTCTCGACGGCTCCATTCTTCCTATCAAGGGGGCGTTGCCCATAGCTATCAAGGCAAGGGAGGAGGGCTTCAAGGGGTTGATTATTCCCAAAGCCAATGTTCGCGAGGCTGCGGTAGTCAATCATCTCGATGTGTATGGCGTAGAGAATATCACCGAGGTGATTCGTTTCCTGAACGGGGAGATCGAGCTGGAACCGACGGTAATCGATACTCGTGCGGAATTTTTCAGGGAATATACCCATTTCGATTTGGATTTCAGCGATGTCAAAGGTCAGGAGAGTGTCAAGAGGGCTTTTGAAGTAGCAGCGGCCGGCGGACATAACATCATACTCATAGGGCCTCCGGGCGCCGGAAAATCGATGATGGCGAAGCGGTTGCCTTCTATACTACCGCCTCTCACATTGCAGGAAGCACTCGAAACGACCAAGATACATTCGGTCGCCGGACGCATGGAGAGGGGTAGTTCGCTGTTGTCGCAACGGCCGTTCCGGTCGCCACATCATACCATATCGCCGGTAGCGTTGGTGGGCGGCGGGACTTTTCCCCAGCCGGGTGAAATTTCATTGGCACACAACGGGGTGCTTTTTCTCGACGAGTTGCCCGAGTTTTCACGTCAAGTCCTCGAAGTGATGCGTCAACCGCTCGAAGACCGCAAGATAACGATAGCACGTGCGAAATACTCGATAGAATATCCCGCCGGGGTGATGTTGGTCGCTTCGATGAATCCTTGTCCTTGCGGATATTATAACCACCCGGAGAAAGAGTGTATATGCAGCCCGGGAACGATACAACGTTATTTGGGAAAAATTTCGGGCCCTCTGCTCGACCGCATAGACATACAAGTGGAGATCGTTCCCGTCCCGTTCGAGAAAATCTCCGACACCCGTCCGGCGGAGTCGAGCGAGTCGATTCGTCGACGAGTCATTGCCGCAAGAGAAATTCAAGCCGCACGCTTTGCCGACTATCCCGGCATCTATTGCAATGCCCAAATGACTCCCCGGCTGCTGAACCAATTCGCTGTCCCCGATGAGGCGGGATTGAAACGGCTGAAAGATGCGATGAACCGTTTCCACCTGTCGGCACGGGCCTACGACCGTATTTTGAAAGTAGCACGTACCATTGCCGACTTGGAAGGTAGCGAAGGGGTACAGGTGCAACACATCAACGAAGCGGTGAATTACCGAAATCTCGACCGGGAGAATTGGGGAGATAGGTAGAAATTGTTTGTCTTGCAGACCTATATTAAAGTATAGTGAAACTCAGATATAACGATATGAAGAACATAACCGTATTTTTGGCATCCAGCGACGAGTTGAAAAACGACCGTAACAGCTTCCATTCATTGGTGGCTTCTTTGGACGAAATTTTCGAGCCTCGGGGGTATCGCATAAGGTGCAGACGTTGGGAAGATTTTTCGGCATTTTGCACCGGAAGCCGTACTCAGGACGACTACAACCGCATAGTACGTGCCAGCGATATTTGTATCTGTATGTTTCACCGCAAAGCGGGAGAATACACCATAGAGGAGTTCAATCAAGCCTTAGACGAATATGTGAAGAATCAGAGTCACCCCAAGACATTTGTCTATATTCGAGCCTTGATAGAAGGTGAAATGGAGGACGAGGCATTGAAACGATTCAAGGAAGATTTGTTCGATCGGGTGGGGCATTATTGGTGCAACTATGCTACCGACGATGCCATGAAGTTGCATTTTGTCATGCAGTTGGAGCGGATCATTCCATCGGTATCGGGCAACGCTTCCGTAACCGAGGGTAACCACTTTAAGATAGAGAACGGAGTCGTTTCGCTTTACGGCCACAAGATAGCCGAACTGGACAATCTCTCTTTTGCCGCCGAGAATCCGGAATACCTTTCGTTGAAAGAGTCCATCGCCCGATTGAATACAGAGATCGCCCGACTGAGAGCGACCGGTGTCGCCGAGCTCCAACCGATGATTGACGAGAAACAGGCGGAACTATACAAGAAACGGGAAAGTCTCAATCGATTGGAGAGCCGGCTGTTCGATCTTGCTCTATCCATCAACAAGCTGATCGGGAGCGGAACGCCGGTGAGCGAGCGCAAACGGTTGGCGATAGAGATGTTCGAGCGAGGGAACAGCAAAGGGGTCGTGGAGATTTTGAATGAAAAAGATATCGCCGCCGATGCCGCTCAGGCTTGCAAAGAGATAGAGCAAGGGAAACTACTGGTCGATTCCGGTCGGTCGCTTATCGAGGCGGGACTTCAAAAGACACGCTCGTTGGCCGAGGAATATGTTTTGCGGGCAAAGGCTTTGATGACAGACTATGCAGAGCCTCGTCGCTTCGAATTGGCTTGCCATGCCTATGAGCAGGGTATCGAGCTGACCCGTGCCAACCTTTCGGAGGAAGAGTTGGCAAAAAGTTTGTTTGAGTATGGTTGTTTTTTACAGACAAACAAACGATACGATTTGGCGGAAGTTCGTTATCGAGAAAATTTAGACATTTGCCAGCGACTTGCAGCTATTAGTCCATATGCCTACGAGCCGGACTTGGCAACGACACAGAATAATTTAGGTCTTTTGTACAGCGATACTCAATGTTATGGGGAGAGCGAAGAGATGTATCTCTCTGCCGTGGAGATTTATCAACGGTTATCCGTAGTGGATCCACGGGTGTACGATCCGGATTTGGCGAGGACTCGAAATAACTTAGGTAATTTGTATAGAGATACTCAACGTTATGGGGAGAGCGAGGAGATGTATCTCTCTGCCGTGGAGATTTATCAACGGTTATCCGTAGTGAATCCACTGGTTTACGAGCCGGATTTGGCAATGGTTCAAAATAACTTAGGTAATTTGTACAGAGATACCCAACGCTACAAGGAAAGTGAGGAGATGTATCTCTCCGCCTTGGAGATTTATAGACGACTCGCAGCGGCGAATCCACTGGTTTACGAGCCGGATTTGGCAATGGTTCAAAATAATTTAGGTCTTTTGTACAGCGATATCCAACGTTATGAGGATAGCGAGAAGATGCACCTCTCCGCCGTGGAGATTTATAGACGACTCGCAGCGGCGAATCCACAAGTCTACGAGCCGGATTTGGCGGAGACTCAAAATGATTTAGGTATTTTGTACAGCGATACCCGGCGTTATGAGGAAAGCGAGGAGATGTATCTCTCTGCCATGGAGATTCGACGACGACTTGCAGCGGCAAATCTACAGGTTTACGAGCCGTATTTGGTAATGACACAATATAACTTAGGCTGTTTGTACAGCGACACCCAACGTTATGAGGATAGCGAGAAGATGTATCTTTCCGCCATGGAAATTCGACGACGACTTGCCGTGGCGAATCCACAGGTGTACGAGCCGGATTTGGCAGATACTCAGTATAACTTAGGTTGTTTGTATTACAATATCCAACGTTATGAGGATAGCGAGGAGATGTATCTCTCTGCCTTGGAGGTTTATCAACGGCTTACGGCAGTGAATCCACAAGTGTACGAGCCGTATTTAGTACGAGCGTGCAATAACCTTTCATTCTTATTTCTCGCTCAGGGCAATTTTGAAGAAGCTGAACGGTATGCCCGTGAGGGATCAAAATATGATTTTACTCATCATACTATTTATACAAATCTTGCGGCATCCCTTCTTCTTCAAGGTCGATATGCCGAGGCGGAAGAGATATACCTGCGATACAAGGAAGAGCTAAAAGAGGACTTTCTCTCGGATTTCGAAGATTTCTATCGACGGGGAATTATTCCACCGGAACGGGAAGACGATGTGGAACGGATAAAAAAGCTGTTGTCGAAATAGGCAGAGACATACATTCGATCGGGATCGCTGCGGGTGCGGATTAGGGAGTATAACGCATCATTGGATAAACGAGCCGAGTTGCTTGTATACTATACAGAAAAACAAAATTCGGATATGGAAACAAAGAAAGAAACAAAGAAAAACACACGTCTGTTGTCATTGGATACCCTTCGGGGATTCGATATGCTTTTTATTATGGGTTTCGCCCCGTTGGTAGTCGCCTTGAATGCCTTGCACCCGACGGCGGTGGGCGATGTCATAGCGGGGCACATGCGGCACGTCCCGTGGGACGGGTTTACCCAACACGATATGATATTCCCCTTGTTCTTGTTTATCGCAGGTATATCTTTCCCGTTTTCATTGGCCAAGCAAAGGGGGAGCGGATCGAGCGACAAACATATTTACCTGAGGGTTTTCCGCCGGGGTATCACCCTCGTTTTGCTGGGATTCTTGTATAACGGATTCTTACAGTTGAATTTCCCCGATGTGCGTTTGGCAAGCGTTTTGGGGCGTATCGGGCTGGCGTGGATGCTCGGGGCTTTCATTTACATGAGTTTGAAAAAGTCGGTACAATATGGTTTGATTGTCTTTATCTTGGTGGGTTATTGGTTGCTGTTGGCTTTTGTGCCGGCTCCCGATGCTGCGGGGGCTTCCCCTCTTTCTATCGAAGGGAATCTGGTCGGATATATCGATCGGCATTGTTTGCCGGGGAAATTGATATACGGTAATTTCGACCCGGAGGGTTTACTGAGCACGCTTCCGGCGATAGTCACGGCATTATTGGGAATTTATGCGGGGGAAATCGTCCGTTCCACCCGCTTGGGAAGCGGAGAGAGAAAGAGTTTGCTTTTGTCGGGAATCGGGGTTGTGTTGGTCGCCATAGGGCTGGTTTGGAATACCGTATTCCCGATTAACAAAATGCTTTGGAGCAGTTCGTTTACCTGTTTCGTGGGAGGACTTTCGTTCTTGTTGTTCGCTTTGTTCTATTATATCGTCGATGTGAAAGGGTGGAAATCGTGGACTCTCTTTTTCCGAGTGATAGGACTAAATTCGATAACGATTTATCTGGCGCAGCAGGTGGTAGGATTTTCTCACATGAATAAGTTTTTGTTCGGAGGTATATCCCAATGGGTGGGAGAATGTGCCGGTGAGCCTGCCGGTGCGGTCGTCCTTCGTGCAGGATATGTCGCTTGTTGCTGGTTCTTCCTCTATTTTCTGTATCGGAAAAATATTTTCCTGAAAGTATAGTTTGTCGGTGGTGAACTCGTCCCATCTCATCTACGATGAGCGGGGGGGGAGAAGTCTTGTCTCTGTTGCTTTTACTGCTGGTATTTCTTTAACCCCTCCGTCCCTACGTGCCACCTCTCCTATATTTTGCGTTGTAAAACAACCCGTAGTGCTACGGGACACGGCAAGGGGAGGAGCGAAATGTTTCGAATGTTACAAGGTCTGGCGGGAGGAGGGAGAGAGCTGTTTCAATAGAGAAGCATAAATCTTACTCGTCGTTTTTAAGAGCTGACTTTTTGTTTTTCGAAACACAGGGGAGAGTGGGGAATGGGGGAGTGGCAGCGATGAAGTGAGGAGTAGAAAAAAATAAAAACAGTTTCTTACATTTTTTTAATTTCACAATTCCGGTCGAAAATGTTATCTTTGTTTCTCTTAAACGGGATTATTCATACGAATATAAAAGAAATATATCGTGGCCAAGGAAATTGTCGAAACTCCGCTGATGAAACAGTATATCGAGATGAAAGCCAAGCATCCCGATGCGATATTGCTTTTCAGGGTGGGAGACTTTTATGAAACGTTTTCGGACGATGCTTTGGTGGCATCGGAAATATTGGGGATTACATTGACTCGCCGGGCAAATGGAGCCGCCCAGTATGTGGAGTTGGCCGGTTTTCCCCATCATGCTCTCGATACTTACCTTCCCAAATTGGTGCGTGCCGGAAAACGGGTAGCTATTTGCGAACAGCTGGAAGACCCGAAACTGACAAAAAAATTGGTCAAGCGCGGCATTACGGAATTGGTGACACCGGGCGTGTCGATTAACGACAATATTCTCGATCACCGAGAGAATAATTTCTTGGCGGGTGTTCATTTCGGGAAAGGTAACAAAGTGGGTGTGGCTTTTCTCGATATATCGACGGGTGAATTCTTGACCGCCGAGGGAGATTTCGACTATGTGGACAAGCTGTTGGGCAATTTCTCTCCGAAAGAGGTGCTGTTCGAACGCACGAAACGGAAATTGTTCGAGGAGCATTTCGGTTCCCGTTTTTTTACTTTCGAGTTGGACGATTGGGTTTATACCGAGGATGCCGCTTCGGATCGCTTATTGCGTCACTTCGAGACGAAAAACCTCAAAGGTTTCGGAATTCACAATATGCCCAACGCCATTATCGCCGCGGGGTCTCTGCTTCATTATTTGGATATTACACAGCATACGCAGATTTCGCACATTACATCGCTATCTCGTATCGAGGAGGAGCGATATGTGCGATTGGATAAATTCACGGTGCGGAGTCTCGAATTGCTTTCTCCGATGAACGAAGGGGGAAAGAGCCTGCTCGACGTGATAGACCGGACTGTCACCCCGATGGGGGCACGTATGCTCAAACGGTGGGTTGTCTTTCCGTTGAAAGATGTGAAGCCTATCGAGGATCGGTTGAACGGAGTGGAGTTCTTTTTCCGCCACCCCGAAGTTAGGGAGGTTATCGATCCGCAACTCGATACGATAGGCGATATGGAACGCCTCATTTCGAAAGTAGCGGTGGGGCGTATTTCGCCTCGCGAGGTGGTTCAGTTGAAAGTGGCATTGTCGGCGATAGAGCCTATCAAGGCTGTTTGCGAGCAGAGCGATGAACCTGTATTGCAACGTATCGGGGAACAACTGAATTGCTGTACGATCATCAGGGACCGAATCGAGCATGAAATTAATCCCGATGCGCCCAATTTGGTGAATCGGGGAGGAATTATCCGCAAGGGGGTGAACGACGAACTCGACGAGTTGCGAGAAATTTCCTATTCGGGGAAAGACTATTTGTTGCACGTGCAGCAGCGCGAGAGCGAGAAAACGGGTATTCCCAGCTTGAAAATCGGGTATAACAACGTATTCGGGTATTACATCGAAGTGCGCAATACTCACAAGGACAAGGTTCCTTCCGATTGGATCAGAAAGCAGACGTTGGTGAGCGCAGAGCGTTATATCACCCAAGAGTTGAAAGAATACGAGGAGAAGATTTTGGGGGCGGAAGAGAAGATTCTTTCATTGGAAACCCAGTTGTTCAATGATTTGATTCTTGCATTGACGGAGTATATTCCTGCCATACAACTCGATTCCAATCTCATTGCGCGGCTCGACTGCTTGTTGTCGTTCGTGAAGTCGGCCGTGGAAAACCGGTATATTCGTCCCGAAGTAAACGATTCGCTGGTTATCGACATCAAGGAAGGACGTCACCCGGTTATCGAGAAACAGTTGCCACCGGGCGAACCCTACATCAGCAACAGTGTCGAGCTCGACAACGACAAGCAGCAAATCATGATGATAACGGGACCCAACATGGCCGGTAAATCGGCGTTGTTGCGCCAGACCGCTTTGATTGTTCTGATGGCTCAGATAGGAAGTTTCGTTCCGGCCGAGGCCGCTAAGATAGGGATTGTGGACAAGATTTTCACTCGTGTAGGGGCATCGGACAATATCTCGCTCGGCGAATCTACCTTTATGGTCGAGATGACCGAGGCAGCCGATATTCTCAACAATCTGTCGGAGCGGAGTTTGGTTCTGTTCGACGAGTTGGGACGGGGAACGAGTACTTACGACGGTATATCTATCGCGTGGGCTATTGTCGAGCACATACACGAACACCCCAAAGCTCGTGCCAAAACATTGTTCGCTACCCATTATCACGAGCTGAACGAAATGGAACGTACTTATAAACGCATTGTCAATTATAACGTTTCGGTAAAAGAGGTCGACAACAAGGTGATATTCTTGCGGAAATTGGTACGCGGCGGGAGTGAGCACAGTTTCGGTATCCATGTGGCGAAGCTGGCCGGTATGCCCCAGAGCATCGTCAAGCGGGCCAACCAGATTTTGAAACAGTTGGAGTCGGAGAACCGCCAGAACGGTATCGCCAAGCCTACCGCCGAAATCGCTTCGTCGAGAGGCGGCATGCAGTTGAGTTTTTTCCAACTGGACGATCCTGTGCTTTCACAGGTTCGGGACGAAATTTTACAGGTCGATATCAATAACCTTACACCGGTAGAAGCATTGAATAAACTGAACGAAATACGAAAAATAATCACCGGGAAATAGAACGGTTTGTTTATGATGAAGAGAAGCGATTTTGAAATTATGGCGCCGGTGGGTTCGTACGATTCTTTGACGGCGGCTATACAGGGAGGGGCCGATTCGGTGTACTTCGGTATCGAGGGGCTGAATATGCGAGCCCGTTCGTCGAATAATTTTACGATAGACGATTTACACGAGATCGTGCGTATTTGTAACGAGCATCACATAAAGAGTTATCTGACGGTCAATACCGTTATCTACGACGAAGATATACCTCTGTTACATCGTATTATCGATGCGGCGAAGGAGGCCGGGCTCTCGGCTATTATCGCCAGCGATGTGGCGGCTATGACCTATGCCCGCGAGATAGGGGTAGAGGTGCATTTGTCGACCCAGCTGAATATATCCAATACCGAGGCGTTGCGATTCTATGCCCGTTTTGCCGATGTGGTGGTGCTGGCCCGGGAGTTGAATATGGAACAGGTAGCCCGTATTCATGAAGCTATTTTGCGGGATCGTATCGTGGGGCCGGGCGGAGAACCGGTACGTATAGAAATGTTCTGTCACGGGGCATTGTGCATGGCTGTGTCCGGCAAATGTTATTTGAGCCTTCACGAAATGAATGCTTCGGCGAATCGGGGGGCTTGTATGCAGATTTGCCGTCGTTCATACGAAGTGAAAGACAAGGAGACCGGTAACGAGTTGGAAGTGGACAACGCTTACATCATGTCGCCGAAGGACTTGAAAACGATACATTTCCTGAACAAACTGATCGATTCGGGGGTGCGGGTATTTAAAATCGAGGGTCGCGCAAGGGGACCGGAATATGTGCGTACGGTCGTTTCGTGTTACAACGAGGCCATCGAGTCTTATTTGAACAACGACTTTACCGACGAGAAGATCGCACAGTGGGACGAACGGCTCGCTACCGTCTTTAATCGAGGGTTCTGGAACGGATATTATTTAGGTCAGCGCTTGGGCGAATGGACTCACAATTATGGCTCGGGAGCCACGAAACGAAAGATATATATAGGCAAGGGCGTGAAGTATTTTTCCAACCTCGGTGTGGCCGAATTTCTCATGGAGAGCGGTTCGTTGAGCGTGGGAGACGAGATACTCGTCACCGGCCCGACGACCGGTGCGCTTATCCGCAAGGTAGAGGAGATACGAGTCGATTTGAAACCGGTGCAAAAGACGGTAAAAGGAGAGCGGTTCTCGATGCGTATCGATGAGAAGATACGACCGTCGGATAAATTATTTAAATGGGTGGATAGTTCGGAACTTAATACAAAATAAAGATGTTCATGAAACGGGCGATAGTTATACTTTGTGGAATCGTATGCACCGGACAGCTTTTGGCCGCCAAGCCGGGAATCCCGGCTTATAACGATGACAGGGCTTTGATAGATAGGGGAATCTTTCTCTTTCAAGAGAAGAACTATGCGGGTTGTGCCGATGTGATGAAAGAGGCTTGTGAAGGCGATTTGTCGCCGGAGCAGCGGGAAACGGCCGACTGGTATATCGCTCTTTCGGAAGCTCGCAATTATTCGCCGCAGGCTGTACGGCGGTTAACGGATTTTTTGCGAAATTATCCGGATTCTAAACATACTTTGCAGGCTCGGTTGGCATTGGCCGATTATTATTACGACAGTCAAGATTATGCAAAAGCCTTGAAAGCCTATCAGACGGTAAATGTGAGTTTGTTGACCGGCGACGAGGAGGACCGGTGGGGATATCGCACGGCATGTTCTTTGTTGAAGACCGGTAATCCCGATGCGGCGAAACCGCTGTTTCAGCTTCTAATCGGGAAAGAGAGATTTCGGACAGGAGCCACTTTCTACCTTTCGTATATACAGATGAACGAGGGAGACGATAGAGCCGCTTTAAGTGGATTCTCGAAAGTGGCGGACGACAGGAGTTTCGGCTATGCCGCACGGCTGCACATGTTGCAGATTTATTTCGGGCAAAAACGTTTCGCACAGGTATTGTCCGAGGGTAAAGCGTTATTGTCCCGTCCGTCTTCCGATGCCGACTTATACACCGAGCTTCTTCGGTTGCTCGGCGAAAGCGCTTATCAAGAAGGTGACGATGAAGCGGCGACGGAATATTTGGAAAGGTATTTGCAACGATGTCGCAAACCCGAACGCTCTTCTCTTTATGTCATGGGTGTCATGGCCTATCGCCGGGGAGAAGATAGCGAGGCGATCGATTATTTGGGGCGTGTGACCGGCGTGGACGATGCTCTTTCTCAAAATGCTTATCTTTATATCGGGCAAGCCTATTTGCGAGCGGGAGATAAAAATAATGCCCGCATGGCGTTCGAGATGGCTTCACAAGGAAATTACGACCGTCAGGTTCGGGAAACGGCGCTTTACAACTATGCGCTTTGCCTGTATGATCGCACGGCTTCGCCTTTCGATAACTCGGTGGGTGTGTTCGAACGTTTCTTGAACGAGTTTCCCGGTTCTCGCTATGCCGACAAGATTAACGACTATTTGGTAGAGGTTTACATGACGACTCGTAATTATCGGTCGGCACTGGCGTCTATCGATAAAATACGGAAGCCCGACGGGAAAATACTCGCCGCCAAGCAGCGCATTCTTTTCCAGTTGGGGACAGAGGCTTTCACCAATGCCCGTATCGCCGATGCCGAAAGTTTGTTTAGCCGGGCGATCGCTGTGGGAAACTATGATACCGATATACGGGGTAAGGCTGCGTTTTGGCTCGCCGAGTGCCAATATCGTCGGGAACAATACGACATCGCTGCCCGGAATTATTCGGCATATCTTTCTTCCAGCAAGGACAAGCGGAGCGAAATGTATTCGCTGGCTTGGTACGATTGGGCCTACTGTCAATTCAAACAGCATAACTTCTCGCAAGCCCTCGACGGTTTTTCCCGGTATGTCTCTGTACAGACCGGAGGAAATCGAAGCATGCTTGCCGATGCCTATTCCCGGATAGGCGATTGCTATTATTACGCCCGTCGGTTCGCCGATGCCGAGCAGTATTATGCCCGAGCCCAAGAGACCGATGTCGCGAACGGAGATTATGCTCTTTTTCAAAAAGCTTTCATGGCGGGATTGCAGAGGAATCATGAACGCAAAATAGAGTTGTTGGACAAATTGATTGTAGATTATCCCCGTTCGGGGTATCTGGCGAACGCATGGTTCGAAAAGGGACAGGCTTATACGATATTGAATAGGAATAACGATGCTATCGTATGTTACAAACAGTTAATCGCCGATTATCCCCAGAGCGCGATTGCCTGCAAGGGAGGTTTGCAGTTGGGTATGGTCTATTTCAATAACGGGCAGACAGACGAATCGGTGGCTGCTTACCAGCAAGTGATAGAGCGTTATCCGACCAGCGAGGAGGCTCGCATAGCGGTCGCCGACCTCAAATCGGTATATGTAGAGAAAGATGCCGTCGATGCCTACGCTAACTATCTGAACAGCGTGGGACGGTCGGAGCAGGCTCCTGTGAGCGAATTGGATTCTTTGTCGTATATGGCAGCCGAGCGCACTTATATGACGGGGAAAGGTATCGCTTCGTTGGAGAAATATGTGCGAAATTATCCGTCGGGCGCGTTTTTGATTCCGGCTAATTACTATATCGGGAAAGCATCGTTTGCAGCGAAAGACTACGACAAAGCTCTTCCGGCGTTCGACTATGTGGTGACGAACAGTCCCGACGGCGAGTTTGCCGAAGAAGCATTGGCCCGCAAGTGCGAGATACTTTATTTGAAAGCTCGTTATGACGAGGCTTTTGCCGGATTCAAGGAGTTGGAAAAGAAAGCGACTGTCGGAGAGAACAAACAGGCCGCCCGGTTGGGTATGCTTCGTATTGCCCGAAATAAGCGGCAATATGGCGAGGTGGTAACAGTTGCCGACAAGTTGTTGAGCGAAAGCAAACTTTCTCCCGATTTGCGTCAAGAGATTTTATTTGCTCGTGCCGATGCCTATTTCCATACGGGAAAGGGAGAAAATGCAGCCGATGACTGGCGGGAGCTTTCGAAAGATACCCGTTCGATTTACGGGGCGCAAAGTGCCTATTTATTGGCTCAATATCAATTTGACAACAAAGCGATCGATACGGCCGAAAAGACGCTGAATACTTTTATCGACAAAGGTACTCCCCACAATTATTGGTTGGCTCGGGCATTCTTGCTCATGGCCGACATTTATGAAAAACGGGGCGAGACTTTCCAAGCCCGTCAATATTTGCAAAGTTTGCGGAATAACTATCCGGCCAGCGACGACGATATTATTTCCCGGATAGACAAGAAGTTGAGCGAGCTGGGACAAACAGAGTAGTTGAACGATACAATATGTATGGCTTATGAAACGGTTTTCTTTTTTAATCATATCGGTTTTCCCATTCTTCCTGTCGGCACAGGTACGTTCCGATTCGTTGCGGCGGGAAGTAACCATAGAAAAAGATTTTACACCTATCGTGCGCGATGCGTCTAAAATCAATACATTGCCCGAAGTGGAAGCACCGACGGTCACCAAACAATCTATACGGTATAGCGACTGGACGGTTCCGGCTCCCCTCGAACCTCGCGCTGTCTTGTTGGCTCCCGGCGGTTTCGGAGAAAAACCCGAAGAAAACCAATCGAGGGGATACGTGGATTTCGGGATAGGCAATTACCTGAATATGGTCGGGAATGCCGGTTATCGTATTTTGCAGAATGACAAAGACAAGTTGGGTGTGTGGTTGCAACATCGCTCTACTTGCGGAACGGTGGACTACAATCAATCGTTAACGGAGGACTACTATCCCGACTCGAAGAAGATGCACCGGCTCGAAGAGCGAGTGGTCGCCGATTATCTTCACTCCTTCGGGAAGCTGGATTTGGGAATAAGCGGCGGTTATCGTTACGACTCCTTCAACTATTACGGATTGCGATACCCCGGTTTGACGGGAATATCTTCGCCTAACCAAGAGATAAACCGGTTCTTCTTGAAAAGCCATATAGCCTCGACTGCCGGAGAGTCGGATCTACTTTATAAAGTTTCATTGGCATATTACCGGTACGGGTATCACCGGGGATATTTACAAGATGAAAAAGGGGCTGCCGAGAATTTAGTAAATGCAGACTTTACACTGTCTGCGCCGATCGACAGACGCAGCTCTATTTCTTTGGACGGTTCTTTCGATTATGTGGGTTACAGCCGGTTACAGTCGGCAGCGAATTACGGTATGATTTCATTGAATCCCCGGTATGACTGGCGGAATGAACACGTGGCTTTTGCGGTCGGTGTCAAGGCCGATGTTTCGTTCAATAACGGGACTATTTTGCGATTCTCTCCCGATGTGCGATTCGATTGGACGATAGTTCCCGATGTACAGTTTTATACGGCTTTTACGGGTGGGAAGAAACTGAATACGTGGCGAAGTGTTTCGGCCTATACGCTCTACTTCAATCCGTCGGCACAGGTAGATAATACGTATGTGCCGTTGGATGCCTCATTGGGAATACGCATTAACGCATTGCCCGGATTTTCCATAGGGCTTTCGGGCGGTTATGAAATTTGTAAAAAGGCGTTGTTCCTTTTACCCGAAGATTTGGACGGAAAGTTTACAGGTGTGTCGCGTTTTTGGGGTATCGATGCCAATGCTTTGAAAGCAGAGCTCGATGTATCTTATCGTTACGGTACGAAATTGGAGGCTTCGGCGAAGGTCGGGTATCATCGATGGAAGACCGCCGATGGGGGTGAGGCGATTTCGTATAACCGTCCGCAGTGGGAAGGAGGAGCGAATATCCGTTATATGCCTGTTCGACCGTTCGTGCTCGAAGCCGGATATGAGTTTGCTGCGGGTCGGGAGTATTCAAATCTCGGAAAACTCTCCGATATACATCTCGTTCACTTGAAAGCCTCGTATGCTTTCACTTCTTGGTTTTCGCTTTACGGACTTACCGACAATGTGCTGAACCGGAAATACGATATTCTTTACGGTATGCCGGCACAAGGCATCAATTTCATGTTCGGGGTCGATTTGAAATTTTGAGGGTAAGAGGTCTGTTCTCGACATTTTTAACCCTTCCGTCACGATGTGTGCCACTTCCCCTATATGACTAACGCCACACCCCGCAATACTACGGGAAGCGGCAGGGGAGAAGGAGGATTTAACCTCTCCCACCGTGTCGGGAGTACTCACGGGACGAGTGGGTAGTTTAAAAACAGGATTTATCCCGTCAGCTTTTTCGGAGGGAATAGTATAGGAGAAAGGCGTTGGGGAGGATATGCGACAAAAACTCTACATGGTAGGATCGATTCGAAATGTGTGCGATATACATTATTTAATAAAAAAGTAGAAAAAAGCTCTGTATTACAATCTGTTTTTCTAATTTTGCGCAAAATTTGAACGAACATTGCGCATATGGCAAAAAATTTGGTAATCGTAGAGTCTCCGGCAAAGGCTAAAACCATTGAGAAGTTTTTGGGAAAGGATTTTGAAGTCCTTTCGAGCTACGGACATATCCGTGATCTCAAAAAAAAGGATTTCAGTGTGGATATCGAGCATAACTATAAACCTATTTATGAAATCCCTGCCGACAAAAAAAAGTTGGTGGAAACGCTGAAACAGGAGGCAGACAAAGCGGATATGGTTTGGCTGGCTTCCGATGAGGACCGCGAGGGAGAGGCTATCGCATGGCACTTGTTCGAAGTGTTGAAATTGAAACCGGAGAAAACGAAACGGATTGTATTCCATGAGATTACCAAAGATGCCATACTCCATGCCATTGAGAATCCCCGGGATATAGATTTGAATCGGGTAGATGCCCAACAAGCCCGCAGGGTACTCGACCGTATCGTGGGATTTGAACTTTCGCCTGTTCTGTGGAAAAAGGTGAAGCCCGCTTTGTCGGCCGGTCGTGTACAATCGGTCGCAGTGCGCTTGATTGTAGAACGGGAGCGAGAAATCTCGGCGTTCAAGCCCGAAGCAGCCTATCGGGTGATCGGGGAATTTTTGTTACCCGGAGGGGAATTGTTGAAGGCCGAATTGAGCCAACGATTGAAAACCGAAGACGAGGCGAAGGCTTTGCTCGAAGCCTGCAAGACCGCACGGTTCTCTATCGGGGACGTGACGGTGAAACCTGCAAAGAAATCGCCTGCGGCTCCGTTCACCACTTCCACATTGCAACAGGAAGCCGCCCGGAAATTGGGTTTCTCCGTGGCTCAAACCATGATGGTGGCTCAACGGCTTTATGAGGCGGGACATATCACCTATATGCGTACCGACTCGGTGAATTTGTCATCGTTGGCTATAAATACGACCAAAGACGAGATTGTAAAAACTTTGGGCGAGAGATATCTGCATATTCGAAATTACCATACGCATACCAAAGGAGCACAGGAAGCGCACGAGGCAATACGTCCCACGTACATCAGCCATCACGAAATCAATGCTTCCTCTCAGGAAAAACGATTGTATGAATTGATTTGGAAACGTACGATCGCTTCGCAAATGAGTGATGCCGAGTTGGAAAAGACGACTGCGACCATCGCCGTTTCGGGAAGGAAAGAACACTTCGTCGCCGTGGGCGAGGTCTTGAAATTCGACGGTTTCCTGAAAGTGTATATGGAGTCTACCGATGACGAAGGCGATACAGAAGGAAACGACAAGATGTTACCTGCATTGGCGAAAGGCGATGTGCTGGCATTGTCGTCGGTCACGGCAACGGAACGTTTCTCGCAAGCTCCCGCCCGCTATACCGAGGCCAGTCTGGTTCGTAAATTGGAAGAGCTGGGCATCGGTCGGCCTTCTACCTATGCACCAACCATTTCGACCATACAGCAACGCGAATATGTCGAGAAGGGCGATCGGAAAGGAACGGAGCGGAAATATCGTATGTTGACGCTGCACGATAGGAAAATCGAATCGGGAGAGAAAACCGAGCTCACAGGAGCCGATAAAGGCAAACTGCTTCCCACCGATATAGGAGTTGTCGTCAACGATTTCTTGACGGAGTATTTCCCCGATATTCTCAATTATAACTTTACGGCGAATGTCGAGCAGCAATTCGATGATATTGCCGAGGGAAAAACCGTGTGGAACGATGAGATAGATCATTTTTACAAACTCTTTCACCCGGTGGTAGAGAGCGCTCTCGCTTTGCGGTTGGAGCATAAAGTGGGTGAACGGGTATTGGGTACGGACCCGAAAAGCGGTCGTCCCGTATCGGTGAAGATAGGCCGTTTCGGTCCGTTGGTACAAATCGGTACGCCCGAAGATACGGAGAAGCCGTTGTTCGCATCGTTGCTCAAAGGACAATCGATGAGCACGATTACATTGGAAGAGGCTTTGAAACTGTTCGATTTGCCCCGAACCTTAGGCGATTTCGAAGGCAAAACCGTTGTCGTGGGTATCGGCCGTTTCGGTCCGTATATTCGTCACGACGGCAAATATGTATCGTTGCCCAAAGAGTTCACCCCACAGGGTGTTTCGTTAGAGGATGCGATAATATTGATTCAGCAAAAGCGTGAGCAGGAAAGTCAACGCCTTATCAAGAAGTTCGATGAAGATGATGAACTCGAACTGCTTAACGGTCGTTTCGGTCCGTATATCGCTTATAAAAAGAAGAATTATAAATTACCCAAAGGTTCCGAACCGGCATTGCTCACGTTCGCCGATTGCATGAAGATTGTCGAGGATGCCGACAAGGCTCCTGCCAAAAAGAAACCGGCCCGGAAAAAGACGACGAAATAAAAGAGATCCAATGGAATATTGCGGGGTATGCTCGAAAGTTAAATACTTTTGGGCATACTTTTTTTAGAAGCTGTTTTAAATTTATTGGGAAATAATATTATCATTGCAAGCAGGTATGTTCCGGCCATATTGAGCCCCTGTCTCGCATCTTGAATCCCTTGATTT
>OODU01002009.1_pt1 | contig 18405 bp, 16 predicted proteins | sample 1671171 | NCBI WGS metagenome assembly OODU01 (sample SAMN06348129, study PRJEB24527) | human gut metagenome | biome: human gut; feature: ankylosing spondylitis patient; material: feces | host: Homo sapiens | place: China | collected 2015-10
GGCCGGCGGCCGTTTTCGCTCTGCATTGCAAAGCCGAGCGATGATTTGATTTCAGAAAGGAAGATTCTCTATGAACAAGAAGTTTTTGGCATTGCTGAGCGCCGGCGCTCTGACCGCGACCCTGCTGGCGGGCTGCGGCAGCGGCGGCAACACCGAGTCGAGCACCGCGGAGCCTTCCGGTGAAGAAGGCGCCACGTTGACCACCATCGAAAGCGGCAAGCTGATCATGTCCACCAATGCTCAGTTCCCTCCCTATGAGCTGGTTTCCGACGGCGAGGGCTATGAAGGCACCGGCTACGAGGGCATTGATGTGGAGATCGCCTATGCGCTGGCCCAGAAGCTGGGCCTGGAACTGGTGATCGACGACATGGACTTTGACGGCGCGTTGCTGGCTGTGCAGAACGGCAAGAGCGACATGGTCATGGCGGGCGTTACAGTAAACGAAGAGCGCCTGGTGAATATGGACTTTACCGATTCTTATGCCAACGGCGTACAGGTGGTCATCGTGCCCGAGGACTCTGATATCCAGACCACTGAGGATTTGGAAGGCAAGAAGATCGGCACCCAGCGTGGCACCACCGGCTATATTTATTGCTCCGACACGCCTGAAAATGGTGGTTACGGGGAAGATGCCGTCACCGGTTATGAGGACTGCGCCACGGCTGTGCAGGCTCTGATGAATGGGCAGGCGGACTGTGTGGTGATCGACAATGCGCCTGCGCAGGAGTATGTTAAGGCAAATCCCGGACTGAAGATCCTGGATACCGAGTTTGCCAACGAAGACTATGCCATCGGCGTGGCCAAGGGCAACACTGCGCTGCAGGATGCGCTGAACACCGCGCTGGCCGAGCTGCAGGCAGACGGCACCATCCAGTCCATCATCGATAAGTACATTCCCGCCGAGGCGGAGTAATTCCGGCCCTTGTGGAGAAGCGAAAAAGGGCGGCGTCAGCCGCCCTTTTTTCGGTCGTCCCGCGCATCCATCGGCTGACACAGGGCAGCACCGCAGGAGGCTGTCCCGTGTCAACGGATGGATCATCCAGGCAAACGAGAGAGGAGAGACAACATGGAACATTGGGCGCAGCTGTATGAGCTGTGGAGCAGCCAAATCAAGGCGGGGGCGGATCTGCCCTTTCAGCAGGAATTTTTTGTCAATTTTTATCAGAGTGTTATTTCCCAGCAGTTGTTCAAAGCTGCTATCCATGCCAAACGCACCAAGCGGTGCCGTGATGAGAATCGCCATGACTGCCACAGAAAGTACGATCTGCCCGCAGGGCAATCCCATCGCCATCGGAACAGAACCGATCGCGGCCTGCACAGTTGCCTTCGGCAGGTAAGCAATCACGCAGAACAGACGCTCCTTCCAGTTCAGCGCTGTCTTTACCAGACAGAGCAGCACGCCCACGGTACGGAAAAACAGGGCAACTGCGATCATAACAACCGCCGCCAGTCCAGCTCCCACAGTATAACGGATATCCACCGCCGCACCCACCATCACAAACAAAAGTACCTCTGCTGCAAGCCACAGCTTTCCAAACTTTTCAGACAAACGTGCAGACACCTCTTTGATACTGCGCAATTTCAGCACGCAGGCCATGCTGACCACAGCCAGAAACCCGGACACAGAAATGAATGGCTTTAACCAGGTTTCCACCGACATGAGAAGGAAGGAAACTCCGAGTACGATGATCACTTTCATGCTGTTGCGGACATAATGCTCCTTCGCATAAGCCGTCTCAAAGAACAGACTCAGCAGCCATCCTGCCACCTCACCAACGATCACGCCGCTGATGATGGAGACCGGGATATTCACAAAATCCATCAGTCTGGCACTTCCGCCCTGCGCCATCCCGGAAAACGTAGAAAACAGGACAATGACAAAAATATCATCGCAAGAAGCACCCGCCAGTATCATCTGCGGAATGCTCTTTTTCGTACCGTATCCGTTTTCGATCAGCTTCACCATGCGCGGCACAACAACGGCCGGTGAAACAGCGGCCAGAACAGCTCCCATAACAGCGGCCTCGATCCGGTTCACACCAAGGATCACAGGCGCAAACAATACATACCCAAGAAGCTCAAAGCTCGCCGGAACGCAGGCCATCATCACGGCAGGCCGTCCCACCTTCTTTAGATCGGCCAGGTTCAAGGATAGTCCGGCCTTTACCAGAATGATGATCAACGCCATCTGCCTCAGCTCTGATGAGATTGACAAAATGGACGGATCCAGCAGATCCAGCACATACGGCCCAAGCACAATACCGGTCAGAAGCATACCGATGATGCGCGGCAGTTTCATACGTGCACAGATCGCCGCCATGGCCAGACCTGCCAGAAAAATGAATGATAGTGATGTTAACATATTTTTTCCTCCTTATTGTACGCGAAATCATCGGACGCGCCATTGGTGACTCCTCGATATGCAATGCAAAAAAAGCTGGTGACCCCTGTGATTTTCTCACAGAAGTCATCAGCCTTATTTCAGCGGTTTTGGTTTCCCACGGGAGAACTTCATTCCCAGGCGCTATTTTACTGTATTTCCCACGGTTTGTAAAGCGAAGATTCTCATTTTTGCCATCTAATCTTGTCATCCAAACACTCTGTACGATATAATAAGACTATCAGGCAAAATTTTATACCTGCATTCTACATTAGGAGATGGATCATGAATAAACTTTCGAAATGGAAAAAACTGGAATACGCAGCAATTGGTTTTCTGCTGCTGTGTCTGGTCTTTCTGTCATTTTGCTTTTATAAACCAGAGCCTGCCGTGAACGCGCCTGTATCCGTTGTGAGCGACTGGTACCGGCTGCAGGACGGACAGCGCATCGAAGTGAGACTTCCGGCAAACCTGACACCGGGACCTGACGGCAGCCTCACGCTGTATTGTGACAAACTGACCAGATCCGATGCCGGGAAATTTTTTTCCGTCCGCGGCATCCAGTATGGCCTTGAGATCCGCATGGGAGACTCCCTTCTTTATCAGTACCGGGAAAATGCGTTTCTGAAAAATGACCAGATGAAGGGAAAACTCTGGGCTGATGTTTTCCTCCCACAAACGACCGGAAGCAGTCCGCTTTGCCTGGTCTATAGAAACATGCCAGACAGCCCTCAGTTTATTTACGCGCCCATTTTCGGTCCCACTTCAGCAGTGACAAGACAGCATCTGATTGACCATGCGCTTTCCTTTGCCGTCCTGGCGGGCATGCTGGGCATTGGGATTCTTTCCCTTGCCATTTACCTGTACCTGAAATATCACGATTTTCACGAACCACGTTTTCTGGATGTCGCACTGTTTCTGTTCCTGTGTTCTCTGTGGTCCTTTACCGACTCAGGGATTTATCATGTATATGGAAAAGAAATTGCGATTGGAAGCCTCATCTCCTTTTACGCATTCATGCTGATGTCCGTTCCCATGCTTCACTTCGTACAAAATACTGTGACATTAAAAAGGAGTCCGCTTCCCGGTCTCTGGATCGCAGCCCTCTATGCCAATGCTTTTTTCCAGGGGATCTGGTACCTTTTGACAGGCATACCGTTTATCCATATGCTTTTCCTCACACATATCCTGCTGTTTTCCGGAGTCATTACCATGATTTTGCTGTTACGCCGCGAATACCTGACCACACACAACTGGGGAGCCGGGCTTTGTCTGATTGCATTCGCGATCCTTGGCGTGGGCGGCATTATCTCCCTGATCTTATACTGGCTCTTTAAGATCTACTGGTATGATGCCATCTTCCAGTTTGGAATCATGCTGTATATCCTGCTTCTGTTCTGGGGTCTGATCTGTAAGATCACAAACGATATCCGCTTCCGCATGGAACAGGAAATCCGGGAAAAAATGTCCATGGAAGACCGGATGACCGGCTTGAAAAACAAAAAAGCCTTCGAACACTATCTTGCAAAACTGGAACGGCATTCTGATGAATACGCAAATGCATTCCTGGCATTTCTGAAACTGGAGGATCTGAAAGAAGCCAATGCGGCCTATGGCATGAGTGCCGGAAATGAACTGATCATCAGTGCCGCGCAGTGTATCCAGAATGTCTGCAGGGAACTTTCACCGGAACCGATTGAATGTTTCCGTACCGATGGAAATGAATTTGCCGTCATTCTTACCGATCCAAAAATTTCTTTTTCTGACTATGAAACCATGCTGCAGAAAGAGATTCGCAGATTCAATGCGTCCGGCAGCAGCCGCTGCCAGGTATGTCTTACATTGGGACACAGCTATTTTAAAGACAGCCTGGGAAATACACAGAGTATCAGCAGCTGGAAGAGCCAGGCCGATTATGACCAGCACAAAAGCAGCGGACAGACCGCCGCTTCCCAGGTCAGCAATCCATACAAAAGAATGTCCGAACAGGAGGAATCCTTATGAGTTATAATTCCGATTTTCTGATTGCCGCGTTCATCATTCTTACCATCGTTCTGTGGCAGTTTTTTAATCAGAAGCGCCCAAATGATCTGAATAACCGCACATTTCTTCATTTGGCAGTGCTTGGAATTCTGGACGTATTTTTTGAACTGATCAGCACTTACTACATTGCTTCCGGTCATAGTGATTTTGGAATGGGCGCCATTTTGTCCACTACCATCTTTTACCTGATGCAGACCTTGCTTCCTTTCGTTCTGGTCTGTTACATCCGGACCTTTCATAAAAAAGAGCACATTCATCCCGGTGAAATGTTCATCCTGGGCTTTCCAACACTTATCCTGCTCTTTTTGATCCTGAGCAATCAGTTTACCGGCAATATGTTTTTCTTTGAATCTCAGACCGGTTACGTAAAAGGCCCACTGTACATGCTCATGTATTACTGTGCCCTGCTCCATATTGCAGAAGCCACTCTGATCATCATTTTCCGGAGAAAAGCACTTGGTCCGGCGACCATCAAGGCACTGTTTCAGATTCTTGTACTGTCGGCTTTCGGTGTCATCGTTCAGGCGCTGTATCAACCGCTTTTGATGACTGGATTTGGGCTCAGCCTTGCAGTCCTGACACTGTTTTTGACCATTAACAATCCACATGCCAATACCGACAGTCTGACCGGGCTCTATGACAAACCATACTTCATCCGGAAAACAGAAGAATTTCTCGCGGAAAAGAAAAGTTTCCACGTGATCACCATAACCTTTTACCAGTTAAATCAGATCAACCGGGCAGCCGGTACCCAGAGTGGGGACCAGTTTCTAAAGCTCATCTCCGAACAGCTTCAAGAAATCTGCGGACTGCAGGTTTTCCGCATCACCGGAAAACGATTTCTCGTACTGGCCTCTTCCCTGCAGGAATATGAATATTTCCTGACGGAAATAAAAAAGCTTTTTCAGCAGAATTCCGGACTGAATGCAGAAACTTCTGACAAGCTATCCTCCCCTGCCATTCTTTGCGGTATCCTCAATGCAGAAAAGCTGAATGATGGAGGGGACATCCTGGAATATGCAGAATATCTGGAATCTCTTGCTCCGCGAAATGGCATCGTTGAGACCGTTCAGGATGACCAGAAAACCATGAGCAGCTTTGTGTATAATAAAGAAATCGAACAGTTTCTGCATACCGCCATTGAAGAGGATCTGTTTGAAGTCTATTACCAGCCGGTCTACTCCCTGGATGAAAAATGCTTCGTTTCCCTGGAAGCCTTAAGCCGCCTGCGTCACCCGACGTACGGCTGGATCTCTCCCGATATGTTCATTCAGATTGCAGAAAGGAACAGGTTGGTCGACCAGATCAGCGACCTGCAGTTTCGCCGTGTCTGCCGCTTCCTCAAAGACCATGAAGATCTGATGAAACAGCTCCATACGGTCAAATTCAACCTTTCTCCGCTGGATCTGATCAAAAATGACTGCAGCCGCCGCTTTATCCGGATCATAGATGAATTCGGTCTCCCGCATTCCTATTTCCAGTTTGAAATTACGGAAACCGTGGCAACCGAATACAATAATATCCTGAATCAGGCTGTCGAAGAATTTTCCAATGCCGGGATTCTCTTGTGCCTGGATGATTTCGGCTCCGGCTATGCAAACTTTAATACCGTCATGCGGCTTCCGTTTGCTGCGATCAAGCTGGACCGCTCCCTGCTCTTTCACATCTGTTCTGATGTCAAAGCCGCTACCTTCTATCAGAGTATCGTGGCTGCATTCCAGCAGATGGGCTATCTGATCATTTCAGAGGGTGTGGAAACCCAGGAAGAACTGGACCTGCTGTAACAGTGGGGTGTCAATATGATCCAGGGATATTATTTTTCCAGACCTCTGGCTCCGATTGCGCTTCTGGAACTGCTCACCGAGAAAACAAACTAAGCGGATCCAGGATTCCTACCGTCACAGCCGGATCCATATCAAAAAAGCTGATACCCTGCGTTTTTTCCGCAGAAGTCATCAGCTTTTTTCTTTCTATTATAATGCTTTTTCGTAACACCAGTAATCGTGTTCGTGTAAAAAACACTCCCCGACTGTTTCATATTCAAACACCTTATAAGACGCCAGTGCTTTTTTATTTTCCTTTGCCACCAGGATGTGTACACTTTTAAATTCCTGGCTGCGCAGTTCCTCTATCGCCCCCGCCATCAGCTTTCTGGCAATTCCCTGGTTCTGGTAGCTTTCGCGCACACCGAGCCTGGAAAGTTCCCGCCCCGGCTGAAGCTCTTTCGTCCAGCAGGACAGCGTTTCCACCTTTGGATCTTCATCGATGGAGATAACTCCGGCGATCTCTCCGTTTTCTTCGTTCCGCAGACAGAATAATGCATTGCGGGATAAGTCAAAGTCTACGTCACTACGAGACGGATAGTCTGCTGTCCAGGCACAAAACGGAGTGCCGACCAGCGAACGGTAGAGAGCCAGGACCTCGTCCGCCTCTTCTTTTCGCACATGCTCAAATACAAATTCCATGATCTGTTTCCTCTTTTCTATTACTCCGCCCCCTCGAGAGGGAAATGGCAGAACACCGTTCTATCCCCAAAACTCTTACATGGCGGCTGCTCTTTTCCACAAATTTTCTGTGCATACGGGCACCTCGTGTGGAATTTACAGCCAGACGGTGGATTCACCGGAGACGGGATCTCGCCGACCAGCAGCTCCTTTTCTTTGGTCCGAAGATGCGGGTCTGCCTTCGGGATCGCGTTCATAAGAAAGCGGGTGTACGGGTGCAGCGGATGCGCATACAGCGACTCCGTATCCCCGATCTCACAGATACTTCCCAAAAACATGACACACACACGGTCTGCGATAAATTTCACCACGCTCAGATCGTGGGAAATAAACAGATACGTCAGCTTATATTCTTCCTGCAGATCCTTTAACAGGTTTAACACCTGGGACTGGATGGAAACGTCCAGCGCGGATACCGGCTCATCGCAGACGATCAGTTTCGGATTCAGTGCGATGGCACGGGCAATGCCAATTCGCTGGCGCTGTCCGCCGGAGAACTGGTGCGGATACCGGTTATAAAATTCTTCCGGGATCCCGACCTCTTTCATGAGCTCCTTCACCCGTGTTTCCAACTGCTTTTTATCTTTCATTCCATAAGTTGTCAGCGGCTCTGCAATGATCTTCGCCACGCTCATACGCGGATTTAAGGAAGCGTACGGATCCTGGAAGATGATCTGCAGCTGTCTGCGGATCTTCGCAAACTCCGACTCCTTCATGGCAGTGATATCCTGCCCCTCAAACTCCACCTTACCGGAAGTTGCCTCCAGAAGACGGATCAGCAAGCGCCCTAACGTACTCTTTCCGCAGCCAGATTCTCCGACCAGCGCCAGCGTCTCACCTTCGTAAATTTCCAGGTTGACATCAGACACTGCATGCACCACCAGCGGATCCTTCTTTGTGCCGCCAATAGGGAATTCCTTTACCAGATGATTGGTGCGAAGCAGAAGCTTGCGTTCACTCGTGCTGTTTTCTGTCTGCTGGTTTTCTGCCAGCCCATCCAGACATGGCTGATCTGCCAGCCATGTTGTGTTTTCAGTTGTCTCCATTCACGCTCACCTCCTCTGCTCCGGCATTTTCGCTCCGAAAGCACCGCACCTTATGCCCTTCGGCACTCTCATACATCTGCGGTTCTTCATTTCTGCACCGCTCCACCGCATATTCGCAGCGGGTACAGAAGCGGCAGCCCTTCGGCAGATGTAAGAGGTTCGGCACCACGCCCTCGATCGTGTAAAGCCGTTTTTCCTGTCCATCCAGCTTCGGAATGGACTTTAAAAGTCCCTGCGTATAGGGGTGCGCGGTATGGTCAAACAGCTCAAAGGTCTCTGCCTGCTCCATGACCTTGCCCGCATACATGACATACACATAGTCGCAGATTTCCGCCACCACACCCATGTTGTGGGTGATGAGGATGATCGAGGTTCCCTGGTCCTCACAGAGTTTCTTCATCAGCTGCAAGATCTGTGCTTCAATGGTCACGTCCAGCGCCGTGGTCGGCTCGTCGGCGATCATCACCTTCGGGCGGCACACCATAGCCATACCGATCATAACTCTCTGGCGCAGACCGCCGGAAAGCTGATGCGGATAACTCTTATAGCGCTTCTCCGGCTCCGGGATTCCGACTGCACGGAAAATGTCAATAACGCGCTGCTTTGCTTCTTCTTTTGAAACTTTCTGATGCAAAAGAATGGCCTCCTGCACCTGCTTTCCCACCGGATAGACCGGGTTTAACGAGGTCATCGGCTCCTGGAAGATCATCGAGATCTCATTTCCGCGCACCTTCGCCAGTTCCCGCGGGGAAAGGTGGGTAATGTCGCGTCCCTCCAGGGTAATGCTTCCGCCTACCACCTTGCCCGGGTAACGCAAAAGTCCCATAACAGACATGGCGGTCATACTCTTTCCGCATCCGCTCTCTCCTACAATGCCAATGATCTTTCCGGCCGGTACCTCAATGCTGACGCCATCCACTGCCGGCACCTCCCCCTTCGCGGTAAAGAAGTGGGATTTCAGATCACGGATATCTAATACGATTGAATCGTTCATGTTCTTCTCCTTTTCATTCCTGCCCCTGTCAGGCAAAAATGCTCCTTCTCTGCTGGCAACTGCTCCTGCCCGTCAGGCACAGCCAGTCACCACTGCTGTCTTTTTCCATGCAGTTCCGGCATTACTGCTCCTTCAGATACGGGTCCAGCACATCGCGCAGACCATCGCCCAGGAAGTTAAATGCCATCACCACGATCATGATCGCAACACTCGGCGCAATGGAAAGCCACGGCTCGGAAAACAGATATTTCTTTCCGCGCACAACCATCAGTCCCCAGCTGGCACTCGGCGGCTGTGCACCGACACCCAGGAAGCTTAATGATGCCTCGGACAAAATTGCAGACGGAATATTTAACGTAAACAGCACGATCAGGGAAGGAATGCAGTTCGGCAGGATGTGCCGGAACATGATGACCCATTTTTTCACGCCAATGCTGCGTGCCGCCTCCACATACTCCTTTTCCTTTAAAGAAAGGGTCTGGGAGCGGACAATGCGGGCCGTTCCCGCCCAGTTTACCAGGCTTAATGCAATGAAGATGTTGATCAGACCACCACCCATGGTATACATGACCACCATAGCCAGAAGCAGGGACGGGAATGCCAGCATCACATCCGCCAGACGCATGATGATGAAATCGACCTTTCCGCCATAGAAACCGGCATACATGCCAAGCACGGTGCCGATTGCCATGGAAATGAGCGTCGGCACCAGACCAATCGTTAAGGAAATACGGGCACCGAAAATAATGCGGCTTAAGACATCGCGCCCCAGCTCATCGGTTCCCAGCCAGTGCGCTGCGCTCGGATGCTGCAGGCGGTCTGCCAGGCTCTGCTGTAAATGATCGTAAGGCGCCACCACCGGGGCAAAGATTGCGATCAGGATCATAAGGATGATCAAGAGTGCAGAAAATGCTGCCAGCTTATTCTGACGTACCAGAATCTTCGCCTTGTCCAGCCAGGTGTCTGCCTCGCCGATCTGAGCGCTGAAATCTGTCTGCATGTTTTTTGCATTTGTGCCATCCTGCTGCACGGTTTCTACGGTCTTCTCTTTTTCCTGTGCATTTGCCATATCTGCTCCACTTTTGGATACACATGTGTTTTCCATGTTGTTCTGCCCGTTTTCTGACAGTTCCTGTGTTTTCTTCTCTTCTGTCATTTACGCGCCCTCCCTGATTCTCGGATCCAGTACATTATAAAGCAGGTCTGCCACCAGGTTTCCTGCAATGATCAGGATCGTAGTAAAAATAACGGTGCCCTGCAAAAGCGGCATATCTCTGGTCTCAATGGCATTGACTGCCAGACGACCAATGCCCGGAACACCGAACACACTCTCCGTTAAAACAGCGCCGGACAGCATGCTGGACACCTGCAGCGCCATCATCGTCACAACCGGGAGCATGGCATTTTTCAGCGCATGCTTTACAATGACACCAGACTCCAACAGACCCTTAGCCCGCGCTGTGCGGATAAAGTCATTCTGCATGATCTCAACCAAGTTGGAGCGGGTCATGCGGGCAATGCTTCCCGCAGAGTTCCACCCCAGCACGATCGCCGGAAGGATCATTGCACGGAAGGAATCAAAACCGGAAACCGGGAACCATTTAAACTTAAACGCAAACAGATACTGGAGTACCAGCGCTGTCATAAAGACCGGCATGGAAACACCGATCAGGGCACCGCCCATAAACAGGCGGTCCAGCAGCTTATTCTGGCGCACCGCTGCAATGATCCCAGCCACAATGCCGATCACCCAGGCAACCACCGCCGCCAGAAGGGATAATTTCACTGTATTCGGGAATGCCTCTAAAATAATCTTCGTCACATTCCGGTTCAGCCTGTAGGACGTTCCGAAATCGCCCCGCAGCGCATGGGCAATATACTGGAAAAACTGAACATACAAAGGCTTATCCAACCCCATCTCTTTGCTGATCTTCTCGATCACCGCCGGATTCACATGCTCACCCATCATGGTGGTAACCGGGTCACCCGGGACAATGCGCAGCATGATGAAAATCAGAAGCACCACGCCCACCAGGACCGGAATGGAAATCAGAATCCGCTTCAGTATCTTCTTAAACAAAACCTTCTCCTCCTTCTACATGGCAAAAGAGGGAGCCCCTTTCGGGAACTCCCTCCGGTCACGATCCTACTCGTTGATTGATACGTTGTAGAAAAGCTGGTCACTCAGACCGCTCCATAACGGTGCAAAGCCCTCAACCCGCTTGCTGACCGCGAACAAATGCAGTCTGGAGAACATCGGCACCCATGCCGCATCCTCGTGGACGATTTTCTCTTCCAGTGCCTTGTACTCAGCCAGACGCTCGTCTTCGTTCACAATGGTACGCGCCCTCGCTACACGGGCCATAACTTCCGTATCCGGGTAGTTGATAGAACGGATCTTCGTCTTCTCTTCATTTCCGAAGAAGGTATAAATGAAGTTGTCCGGGTCGTTGTAATCGGCAGACCAGGTAGACATGAAGGAACCAAGCTCACCGGATTTTCTGGTCTCTAACCAGGTAGATTCATCGTAATTCTTGATCTCTGCGCGGATGCCAACCTCAGCAAGCTGGTCGCTGACAATCTCCAGCGCCATGGTCATGGTGTCAGAAGCAGAGCTGTCTGCTGCAATCTCCATGTCGAAGCCATCGGCATAGCCAGCCTCGGCAAGCAGCGCCTTTGCAGCCTCCGGATCGTACTTGATCTCTTCCTGATCCGGGTTAAAGCCGATGAGGCCGTGCGGGAAGATTCCCTGCTCCACCTGTCCTCTGCCGCCGTAAAGCGCATCCAGGATTGCCTGGCGGTCGATGGACATCTGAACCGCCTTGCGGACTCTGACATCCTGGAACGGCTCCTTATTAAAGTTCATGGTAAAGTACACGATACCAACACGCGGTCCCTGCACGATCTGGTCCGGATACGTCTCGGTAAAGCGGTCAACAGAATCTGCCGCATAGTCCAGGTCGAGAATGTCAAGTTCGCCGCTCTCAAACATCATGGACTGGGTCTCAGTATCCGGGATGATCTTGATGACAACGCCCGGAAGCTTGGAAGCGCCCTTCCAGTAGTCCTCATTGCGGGTCAGAACCAGCTGGTTGTTAAAGCTCCAGGAAGAAAACTCAAACGGACCGGTACCAACGGTCACTGCCGGATCCATACCAAACTGGTCACCTGCTGCCTCGGTTGCCTCGCTGTCATAAATCGAAACACCCGGGGAAGAAATACTTGCCAGGAAACCGGCAAACGGCTCCTTTAAGGTCACTTTGATGGTGTAATCATCCACCACCTCAACGCCCTCTAAGGTATCGGTCTCGCCAGCCAGAAGCTCGTCCGCGCCCTTGATCTGGTCGATAAACTCGGTATTCACGCCGCCCTCAACGGTCAGCATGCGGTGGAAGGTGTAAGCCACATCCTCCGCGGTAAAATCATTGCCATTGTGGAACTTCACGCCCTGTCTTAAATGGAACGTGTACTCCAGGCCATCGTCAGAAATATCCCAGTTCTCAGCCAGACTCGGAACGATCTTAGAATTGCCGTCCGCGTCGACCTCAACATCGACCAGACGATCGAAAATATTGAACGGAACCTCGTAATCCTTAGAGGTCTTCTGAACATCTGCCGTCTGGATATCCGCATTCAGTGCAGCTACCAGGTAACCGGTCGTATCCACGTCCACGCCCTTCACTTCAGCAGCAGTTTCACTCTCTGCGCCCGCTGTATTCTCTGTTGTATCGGAAGTTTTGCTGCCGCCGCAGCCGGTCAGCGCCAGGCCAGCCGTCAGTGCAGCAGCCAGGATGAGACTGAGCTTCTTCTTCATAATATCCTCCTTGATGCGGACGGGATTTTATTGCTGTTTTTCCACACAGCATTCTATGCCAGCAACCAAAAATGGTGCATTGCCTCCTTAAGAGGATGCACCATTGCATTTGTATTGGCTGCGGCATCTGAAAATGTCCGCTAATAAAAAAATCATATCACATCAGATGGGGATTTTCAACACCCTTTCGTAGCACTCCTTTTTATTTTCACTTATATTTTCTACTAGCATACAATCTTTCATATATACCCTTGTATGCTCATCGCTGCTACAAAAACAGGTCATCCAAGTCATCCAGGCTTCGCACAATCTTTTCTTCTTTTACTCCCGCTGTCTCTGCCAGCCGCACGGAGTGTTCTGCCCGCTCACTGGCAGAAGTATCATCCCGGAATGTCTCCTGAATTTCCTGATATAATTCCCGGTATTCTTTCTCTACCTGTTTCGCATATTCGGTAAGCAGTAAATCCAGATACTGGTCATATTCCTGCATACGTTCATAAAATGCATGAATCCGCTCCCGCTCTGCCGGAGTCAGATGATTTGCCATTTCATCCCAGAATCGTTCTATGATCTGGTCAGCCACCGGGCCTAGTCGGATTGCCAGTTCTTTTAATACCAGCATCACCAATCTTGCCCAGCCTATCAGGTTCAGATGACAGATAAAGCTCACAAAATTCCCGCCTGCAAGTCCATGAACAGCTGCATCTGCCCCATCGATTATACAAAGAGTCGCATTCCCTGTAATGAGCATTATACGCAGATCTGCATGTGCTGAGGATGGATAGCTTTCCTTCCAGCTCTTTTTTCGGACAAAGCGCTGGCGAATCATCCACAAAGCCCGAATCATCATCTCTTCCAGAATAACCGGTATCGCCATAGCAGCACCAAAGCGCAGATCATAGCCTTTTTCAAACACTTGAATCATATTGTCTGCCAGTGTTTTTCCGTCTATGCTTCCAAATTCGCAGGCAAGAAACAGTTCATAAAACGGAATTGGGATTCCGGCTCCCCGCCCTGTTTTCCCTGCTTTTCGCGTGGAACTGGAGCCAGACAGGTCTGAAAGAAGATGCCCGATCCAATTGACAAACCCGCAAAATAGCATGGATGGAAAGTTGCTTCCCTGCAGATATGGGATTGCCCCGCTGTTTTTCCCCGGCACAGCATGAATCAGCCGGCCATTATCCACAAAGGTGGCATATCCCATCCACTGGTTAATAATGGAACATATAAGACCAATCGGATCCGGGCTGTGCGCAAGGGATAAAAGATGATGATTGAGCGGCCGCATTCCTGAGAGGACTCCATCTTCTACGACCAGATCTTTTGCATAGCGCGCATCATAATTCACAGGAAACGCCTGTTCCAGATAGCTGATACACTGTTCCAGCGACTGCGGCCTTTTCCTGTTCTTTCCACTTTGTCTCGGATCTGCCTGCCAGAATAACTGTGCGGCTTTCTTTACCAGTTCATCTGCCGCCTGGTCCGTTGCCTTTCCAAGTTTACTGGTCACAGGATCTCCTATAAAAAATACATCGATCAGCCCGGCCATACCGCCGCAAAATACAGCGATCAGATAGTCGTAACGGTCACAGGTCGCACTGGCCCACTCTGTTTTATGGATATCCGCTGTGAGGTAATCCTTTTCCCCGATCATTGCAGTTTCACTCCGATTCTTTCCGATAACGCTTCCGAAGAATTCAATAAGGTTCGCAGCATCTCCTTTTCTTCCGAAGAAAGTTTTTTGTAGTCACGGTGACCGAGTGCTTCTAATTGCTTCAAAATTTTCTTCACTCCAGAATGAAGTGGCCGGATTGCCTTTCTTTCCGCTTCTACCCTGGTATCGATTTCTTTCAGATTTTCCGTCTCTTTCTTTATTTTTCTGGTCTGTGCCTCTGCCTCTTCTGCAATCTTTTTATTCTTGTGATTTGCAAATGCGCCGCCTCCCAGAATGGCTGCTCCGCCGATTGCCCAGCCAACCGGCCCTGCCAGGGCGAGAAATGCTTCGCCCGCGGCCATTCCGCCACCTCCGACAGCAAGTGCTCCGCCACCAAGCCATGCCAGCGCCGCATTGGTTGCTGCCGCACCAGACAATGTCGCGATAGCTGTTCCTGTTGATGCCGTTCCAAACGTGGTCGCAACTGCCATAGCCGCAGTTGGACCAAATGCTGCAATACCGGCTCCTGCCATGGCACCTGCCCCGGCAAGACTGGTACTGATCTTATCCGTCTTCTTGCTTTCAATCTGTAACTGATCGACTTCCTGCTCAAAAGCCTGGCGTTTCAGAGTGACCCGGGACATCTGTTTGCTCAGTTCACCAGGCTTATTTGATAGGGAATGAATATAGTCATCTACCTGCTTTAAAATTACTACGGCTTCCAGTTTCTTTTCATGGAGACCTGTAGTGTGCCGGATTGTTATATCATAAGTATCCTGATACTGTTCGCCTGCTTCTTGCGCTGCTTCAAGTGCTGCTTTCTTATATCCGGAATTAAACATGAGAACCCCACTTTCCATTACGTGTTTACAATATGTATCATGGTTCCATTATACACGTAAGGAATAGAGGATGCAATTTTATATGGTCAACTGAATTTGGCATAAGTCACATCAATATTTTCATCTATATTTCCACCAAACTCTTACATATTGTTTTCCCATCTCCTATGATAATACTACAAAGAAAACAAAGGAGGCTTCCCTATGAGCTCAGCATTTACCACTTTGACCGAAAAATTAGCCCAGTTTGAAAAATATCTAATGGAAACAATAGAGAACTTGCGTCTTCTGAAGCTTGCACAGCTGAAGCTTCATCGCTATAAAAAAGAGAAAAATGCAACAGAATAAATTTACCAAATTCTGAAGCATCTTATTAATGACTTATTTCATAGATACTTATTTTGCCGTTGGACATAATGATTCCTTCTGATAAACTTCACTGATTTTTTTCACATCATAATCCGGTGCATAGTCTTTGGCTACGTTGCATATTTCTTTCACTATGGCAAGATTAATTTCCAATATATCTGCAATCTGCTCCGGTGCAAGACCTCTTTTCATTTTTTTGATTATCAAATCCGTCAACACGTAAGCTTCTCCCCGGGCTTCTCCTCGGGCTTCTCCTAAAGCCTCTCCTATTTTCTGTCCCCGCTCCATGCCTATCGATAAAATGCTCATCTGCACAACCTCCCATTCTTCTGACTGCTTTACCTCTTTTACAACTTCATCAATCTGGGTAAGGCGGTTATCCCAACACAAAATATTGGGATTATCGCTTCTCGTGTCTTTCATATATTGTAACAAACTAATCAATTCCGGAGTGCCATTTTTACTGGTCATGTTCAGGAAAATTTTTGTAGTGCCATCTTCCAACTCCAAATCCAGACATTCTTTGCATCGTTCCGTAAATGTATATTTTGCCTGATCTCTTCCAAATATATCTTCCTGAGTAATAAAGGTTACAACGGTTGATGGAAGTTCTTTGTAACGGGTTTCCTTTCCTGATTTCAATATTGGAGTATCTAATAATCCCTGATAATATCTGGACCGTTTTCGAACATCATCATGAATGGTATCATTCTGCATTTCTGTTGCAAACTGTCGCTTGTCTTCGGACAATGCCCATGCATCCAGACGAATTGCTCTTTTCCCACTTTTATTTAATATCACTTCTTCTACATGTACTTTCGTCAACTTCAGATCAGGTTCTGCTAAAATGATACTAAGGATTGATTCATGCGCTTTCTGGTTTTTCATTACCGAAAGGAACAACGCAAAATCGCTGAGATTAATATTCCACTCATCAAGATTTACATCTTTCGCATCAATATTTGTCTGTTCCAGGTGATTTTCATTTGTTTTTGTCACTTTTTTACCCATTATACATCCTTTCCTGTTTGTTGTCGCAGGAAAGAATTTTCTCCCTGCTTACCTTGTGTGAATTCTTAAGCAAAGAGTTTTCTGACGCCATTACGGCCAATTAGAATGAATAGAATATCAGATACATCATAGAAACCTTGCTTATCTTAAGCATAGCATAAGGCATTTTATTAAGCAAGAAATTCTTTTCGACCAAAATTGACATAACTCGCATCAATATTTTCATCTGCAGCTTGCCGAAAGCGTAGGGCGCATGTTCCGCAGCGCCTACGGTCACTCCATCAACGACTGCATCAACACCTGCCGCCTGGAGGAAAGCAAAACACTCCTGCGAAACAGTCAGGAATCCATAGACAGCATCGCGCGGAATGTGGGATTCTCCAATTTCAAGAAATATACCGGACAGACACCGGCCGCATACCGCGCCGGGAAGAATCTCTGAATCAGGATATCTAAGAAAGGCCAGTGAAAAGCGTTTCTAAAGCGACTTTTCACTGGCCTTTTTTTATTTCATGTTCTTATGGCTGGATTACATTAAGGACTTATACAGCTCCTTGATCTCCTCTACGGAAGTATCTCTCGGGTTACCCGGACGGCATGCGTCTGCGTATGCGGACTCAGACAGGAAATCCAGATCCTCTTCTTTTACGATGGCCTTTAAGTCTGCCGGGATACCTACATCTGCTGACAGCTTCTTCACAGCGTCTACAGCAGCCTTGCGGTACTCTTCCTGGCTCATGGTTTCTACACCCTCAACGCCCATAGCCTTTGCGATGTATTTGTACTTGTCACCGGTGCACGGAGCGTTGTACTCCATAATGGTCGGAAGAAGGATTGCGTTTGCTACGCCGTGTGGAGTATCATAAACAGCACCCAGGGAGTGTGCCATGGAATGAACAATACCAAGACCTACGTTTGAGAAGCCCATGCCTGCTACATACTGGCCCAGAGCCATTCCTTCTCTGCCCTCCGGGGTGTTTGCAACTGCGCCGCGTAAGGAGTTGGAAATGATCTCGATTGCTTTTAAGTGGAACATATCGGTCATCTCCCAGGCACCCTTGGTGATGTAACCCTCGATTGCGTGGGTCAGAGCATCCATACCGGTGGAAGCGGTCAGGCCCTTCGGCATGCTGGACATCATATCCGGGTCGATGACTGCGACAACCGGAATATCGTGAGTGTCTACACATACAAATTTACGTTTTTTCTCAACATCGGTGATAACGTAGTTGATGGTAACCTCTGCTGCGGTACCTGCGGTGGTCGGAACTGCGATGATCGGTACGCACGGTTTCTTGGTCGGAGCTACGCCCTCAAGGCTTCTTACATCCTCAAACTCCGGGTTGTTGATGATGATGCCGATGGCTTTTGCGGTATCCATGGAAGAACCGCCGCCGATGGCGATGAGATAGTCAGCGCCGGATGCCTTAAATGCTGCAACGCCGGTCTGTACATTCTCGATGGTCGGGTTTGGTTTAATATTGGAGTAGATCTCATAAGCAAGACCAGCCTCATCCAGGACATCGGTCACCTTCTTGGTTACGCCAAATTTGATCAGATCCGGGTCGGAACATACGAAAGCTTTTGCGAAGCCTCTGACTTTTACTTCATTTGCGATCTCTTTGATAGCGCCTGCGCCATGATAAGAAGTTTCATTTAATACGATTCTGTTTGCCATGATAAAAATCCTCCTTGAGCCTATACTCATTTGATTTTCAATTTCTGTTTGCATCTCTTCTAAGCGGCAC
>OODU01002014.1_pt1 | contig 18385 bp, 16 predicted proteins | sample 1671171 | NCBI WGS metagenome assembly OODU01 (sample SAMN06348129, study PRJEB24527) | human gut metagenome | biome: human gut; feature: ankylosing spondylitis patient; material: feces | host: Homo sapiens | place: China | collected 2015-10
TGAGCCTGCTTCTTGGTGCCGACGAACAGGATGTCGCCGCCCTCAGCTGCAACTTCCTTCACGTAGTTGTAAGCCTCGTCCAGCTTCTTGACGGTCTTCTGCAGGTCGATGATATAGATGCCGTTGCGCTCGGTGAAGATATACTTCGCCATCTTGGGGTTCCAGCGGCGGGTCTGGTGACCAAAGTGAACGCCTGCCTCGAGAAGCTGCTTCATAGAAACGACTGCCATAGTAAAATTACCTCCAAAATTTGTTTTGCCTCCGCACACCGTGATCCACTGACATATCGGATGTCCGTGAACTGCCCTCCACCCTCTCGGGCACAAAAGGGCATAGTGATGCGTGTGTAATGCTAAGTAATAATAGCACAAACCTCTGGCCGTTGCAAGGGGTTTTCGTGCTTTTTTCTAAAAAGAATCGTAGTTTTTCGTCAATCTGCGGCCTCGGCCAGCTCCTTGAGGCCCATCCGGCTCAGGGCGTAGCCTTTGCCGAACATGAGGTCGTACTGGAGCAGCCAGTGCTCATCGCTCCACTTCTGCTGCAAAGGGGTCAGCTCGTCCGAGGCGGTGCCGTCCTTCTCCAGAATGGTGCCGCGGGTGTTGGCCCGGTAGGCGGCCCGGAGCTGACGGCCAAGGAACTGGAAGTAGGCGGGCTGACGCAGGCCGAACAGCTCCATCATCACCGGCGAGATGTCGTAGGCGGCGATGGTGCCGAGGTCTACCGCGCGGTCGGAGTAGTTCGACCACATGAGCAGGGTGGTCTGATGGAGGCGGGGGTCGGCGCTGGACCCGCTGGCATAGCCGCTGCGGGTGTAGATGTCGTAGTTCGAGTCGATGGGGTTGTAGTGGTCGCCCCAGAACACGAGGATGACCGGCTCGTCCACCTGCGAGAAGTAGTCCGTCAGCCTGCCCAGCATGGCGTCGGCGTCCCGGATGCCGGTGGCAAAGTCTTCCAGCGCACCCACGGTGCTGGCCTTGAGGCCCGCCGGGGCTTCGGTGACTTTCACCCGCTGGTCGTCGGGGTAGTTATCCTTATTATAATTGGTGTGATTCTGCATGGTGACGGCGTGGAGGAAGACAGGGGCGTCGGACTGGGCCTTCATGGTCTCGTACTGGCCGATGATCTGGTCGGCCATGGAGTCGTCGGTGACGAGGCCGGTGGTCCAATAGTGGCGGCGCACCTTCTGGACGCCGTGCATCTTCTCGAGGCTGATGAAGTCGTCGAGGCCGAGGTTGGGGTAGGCCGTGTCGCGGCTCCAATATCTGGCCCAGAAGCAGTGGACCGCCGCCGTCTGATACCCTTCGGTCTTGAGGTAGCTGGGCAGGGCGAACATGGGCTTGGTCACGTGCTGCTGGTAGGGCTTGCTGCCGCTGGGCAGATAGGACACCGAGTAGCCCGTCAGGGCCTCGAACTCCACGTCACAGGTGCCGCCGCCGAAGCTGGGGCTGTAGACCCGGCCATAGGCGCTGGTCTGCTGCAGAGCGTGGAGGTTGGCCGAGACGTCGGTGTCGAACTGGAAGCCGTACTGTTCCAGCTCCGAGACGTCCCAGTAGGACTCGTCCATCACGTAGAGGATGGTGGGCTGCTTCACCTGTTCGTCTGCCGGGGTCTGGGCGGCGTAGGAGCCGGGCCAGGCCGGGCTGGTGGTGTACTTTTCCCCTGCCTCCACGTTGTCGAGGATGGCGTTGACGGCCTCCTCGGAGTAATCCTCGGGCTTGTCGATCTCCAGATTCGTCAGGTTGGTGAGGAAGCTGGTGATGACGCCGTAGTAGCGGTAGTAGCGGTCCTGCATCCATGCGTCGGGCAGGATGCCCAGCGACTGGGTGACGGCAGGCTGCAAAAACACCCCGAAGATGAGGGCGCAGGTGGCCGCTGTGCTGGCCGCGAAGCCCGCCAGACGCTGCACCCACGGCAGCTTCTGACGCCCCCGGTAGAGGAAGAAGGAGCCGACGGTCAGAGCCAGCACCACGACGCCGGAGACGACCATGCTCTTCTGGACGTGGATGCCCGCCGCAGAGGCCACGCCGGCGGCCTCGGACACCTGCATCAGGTCCCACGGGAGGAAGGGCTCGCCCCGGAGCTGCAGGATGTAAAAGTCCACCGTGGCGGGCAGACAGCCCAGCAGGGCCGACAGGAGGGTGGCCAGCGGGGCGAAGCGGGTGAGCCAGTCCACCGCCATCCAGACGAGGAAGAGCAGCCCCCACGCCAGCAGGTAGGCTTCTGGGTGGGGAAAGATGTACTGCACAAAGGTATCTCCGCTCAGGGTGCCGCGGGCGATGTACTCGGTAAGCACCAGAAACAGTAGGGTGGCCACAGGCGGAAACAGCAGCCGCGCCCCGTGCAGCCGGAGGGACGCAGCACTCGGATGGTGTGTCATAAAGAAGTTCCTTTCACTTCTGCGTTTTTCTTATTATTTGAGGCGGCAGACTCCGCCCCAGTCCTCTATTATAATCATCCCGCCTCCAAAATCCAGCCCTGACGGACAAAAAACGGGTGAAAATCTTTCATCCGTTCAGCCACTGATGCAATTTATCCAGCAGTCCCCCGTGGGAGGGCGGCGGGGCGGGGATGTCCGTCCGCACGAGGATGGCGTCCAGACCGATGCGCTCGATGTCGGCCCACGGGATGGTCAGGGTCTCGTCCCGGCCCAGCAGCCCGAAGAGCCGGGGCCGCCCCAGCAGAAGCAGGCTCCCGATGCGGGCCGTGTCGGCGTCCAGCTCCAGATCGTCCACCCGGCCAAGGCAGGCCCCGTCCTTCAGCTGGACGACTTCCTTGCTGCACAGCTCCCGAAAGGTCATCTCCCCCGCCCCCTTACAGTCCCATCCTATGCCGGTGCGGGCCGGACGATGCAAAAGGGCTGGAAAATACTGCCCCGGATGTGCTATACTGGGCGCAGGGACATCCCAACTTTTTTTAAGAGGTATCATCGATGTATAAAAATATCGTGTTCGACTTCGGCGGCGTCATGGTGGATTTCGATCCCCACAAGTACCTCATCGACCTGTTCGGGAACCGGGGGCTGGAAGAGGAGGTCTACGACCTGACCTTCGGCAGCAGAGAATGGCGGCTGCTGGACGCGGGCCGCATCACCCGCCGGGAGGCCAACGAGCGGATGCTCGAGCGGGCCAGAGCCGTGGGCCGGGGCTTCGAGGTGGAGGGCGTGCTGGACGACTGGATGAGCATGCTCCGCCCCCGCCGCCGGATGCAGACGCTGGTGGAGCAGCTCAAGCAGCGCGGCTACTGTGTCTACTACCTGAGCAACATCCCCGAGGACGTGCTGGACCTGCTGATGCACCGGGACTTCGAGGGCCTCTTCGACGGCGGCGTGGCCTCCTGCGAAGTGAAGATCAACAAGCCCGACCCCCGCATCTATCAGGCCCTGCTGGACAAGTACCATCTCCGGGCCGATGAGTGCATCTTCATCGACGACGGGGCCGACAACCTCGTAGCCGCCAGCGCTCTGGGCTTTGGCACCTACGAGATGCACGGCGTCGGCACCCTGCTGCGCAGCCTGCCCACCTTCGGCGTCAGCCTCCACTGAAATAAAAGACCCCTGCCCGGCAAGGCCGCCGGGCAGAGGTCTTTTTTTGCGCAGAACTTACTTCTTCTCGTAGCTCTGGCAGTAGTGCGGGATGTCCACCTGCTGAGAAGAGCAGGTGCAGCGCTCCGTCACCGTGATCTCGGGCAAGTCACACTTGCAGCTCCCCACGTTGTGGCGGCACTCGCAGACATCACAGCGGACACCTGTGTTTTCCATTCATTCATCACCTCTTTGTCCCTAGGTTGCCCCCAAAGACGCGGGATGATGCAGGATGGGCCGGTGTTATTTTTTACCAGTTGGCCAGATCAGCGCCCAGCTTGCGGCAGGCAGCCTGAACGTCGTCGTCGGGCGTTTCGTTGCAGATGAGGCCCTCGTCGCTGAACAGCTGTGCGCCGTCCTCTTTGGCACGCTCGCACCAGTCGCGCATCCACTGGCCGTCGCCCCAGCCGTAGGAGCCGAACAGCGCCACCTTCTTGCCGTTCAGAGAGCCTTCGAGGCCCGCGAACATCGGCTCGAACTCGCTCTCCTCCAGCTGCTCAGCGCCCATGGCCGGGCAGCCGAAGGCCACCACGTCATACTCGCCCAGCTTTGCTGCGTCCATCTCGGCGCAGGGGACGATGGTGGCGGCAGCGCCTGCACCCTCCGCGATGCAGTTTGCCATGGTCTCGGTGTTGCCGGTGGCGCTCCAGAATACGATTGCTACTTTGCTCATACTATTCAGCCTCACTTTTGATTTATTGGGTTAGCTGCTTCTAACTTTTCGCTCCATAAAAATGCGTCGGAAGCAGGCTCAGACGCATCTCTTTGGTTAGATTTCTCTAACTGTCCATAGGATACCACAGCGCCGCCGCTTTGTCAAGCGGTCACAGAGGCTAACTTTTCCAGAAGCTTTACCCCGCTCTCACCAGCCGGAACGCCACCGTCAGCACCCCCAGAATGACCGGCTGATGGAGCAGATAGAGCACCAGCGAGTGACGGCCCATCCAGCCCAGCGGCGGGCAGACCGACCGGCGCAGCGGCGCGAGGCGTTCCCGGCCCACGAGGTGGTGGAGGAAGTACCCCACCCAGAACAGAAACAGCCAGGGCAGCAGCGGGAAATAGTCGGTGGAGAAAAAGCTCTTGGGCATGAAGCCCAGATAGGCCGTGGTGTAGCTGGCGTAGAGGGCCTGCGGCAGGGCCAGACGCCCGCCCGGCAGGTTCCAGAAGCCGTTCATCGTGGGGTAGGTCACCCAGAACAGCAGGGCGCTGACGGCCACGCCCGCGGCGGGCGGGACGCGGCGAAACAGCGGGTCCAGCGCGGCGGTGAGGAGCATGGACGAGCCCAGCAGGGTCAGCACCCCGAACCACACCACGTCCTCGGGCAGGAAGAGCAGGGTGACGGCTGTGACCAGCGCCCCTGCCCCGAAGACGACGGCTCCCCGCCGGAACGGATGATGCCCCAGCGGCAGGCAGAAGCCCGAAAGCAGGAGGAAGACCCAGCAGATGCTCTGCTGCCACACAAAGCCCGGGCGTCCGGTGTACCACTTCTGGGCCACGCCGAAGAGGAACACCACGTCCCACATCCCGTGGTAGAGCATCATGCTGATGAGGTCGAGTCCCCGCAGCTCGTCCAGAAGACGATAGCGGGCGGCAGTTTGCGGTTCCATAGAGTCCTCCTTCCCTCTTCCTGATAAGACTGGGGAAATTATAGCACAAAAAGACCTCCCTGCAAAGACAGGGAGGCCGCAGTGCTTCAACGCTTACTTCTCATCGCGGGGCAGCAGGCAGTTGAGCAGGATGGCCACGAAGGCAGCAGGCACGATGCCGCTCTCACCGCAGATGAGCTGGACGAACTGGGGGGTGTTGGCGAGGATCTTGGCGTTTGCACCCATGCCGTAGCCCACGCCCAGCGCCACAGAGACGATGGTCAGGGTGCGGGGAGTCATCTTCTCCTTGGTGATGAGCTGGATGCCCGACACCACGATGGAGGAGAACATCATGACGGCAGCGCCGCCCAGAACGGCCTGCGGCATGATGGAGATGAGTGCGCCCAGCTTGGGGATGAGGCCGCAGAGCATCAGGAAGATGGCACCAGTGGCCAGTGCGCCCCGGTTGACCACCTTGGTCATGGCCACGAGGCCCACGTTCTGGCTGAAGGAGGTGTTGGGCAGGACGCCGAAGCAGGCGGCGACGGTAGAGCCGAGGCCGTCGCAGATGATGCCGCCGCTCAGCTCCTTATCGGTGGCCTCGCGGCCCATACCGCCCTCCATGACGCCGGAGATGTCGCCCACCGTCTCCACGGCGGTGACGATGAACATGATCATGACGGGCAGGATGGCGCGGAGGTCGAAGACGATCTTGACCGGCACCAGCTTCGGGATGGCGAACCAGCTGGCCTCAGCGACCTTGTTCCAGTTCAGCACCCATGCTTTGGTGAACTCCACACCGTCGGCGGTGACGCCGGTGGTGGGCAGGACGAAGCCCATGACGATGGCTGCCAGATAGCCCGCGATGATGCCCACGAGGATGGAGGAAGAGCTGAGGAAGCCATTGGTCCAGTGCTTGAAGAGGAGGATGACCACCAGCACGAAGACGGCCAGCAGCAGGTTCTCCACCGAGCCGAAGTCCTTGGCTGCGTTGCCGCCGCCGAAGGAGTTGACGCCCACGGAGATGAGGGACAGACCGATGGACAGCACGACCGTGCCGGTGACCACCGGCGGGAACAGCTTGCGCAGGGGCTTCAGAAAGACGCCCAGCACGCTCTCGAACAGGCCGCCCAGAATGGATGCGCCCATCATGGCACCGTAGGCCGTGACGCCGCCGCCCATGGTGGCAGCCACGCTGTTGAACACGCCCAGAAAGCCCGAGCTGGTACCCATGATGATCGGCACTTTGCCGCCCACAGGGCCGAGGCCGTACAGCTGCACCAGCGTGACAATGCCCGCCACGAACATGGCGTTCTGCAGCAGGCTCACCTGCAGGTCTGCGAACTCACCGCCCGCGAGGCCGCAGGCGCTGGTGATGATGAGCAGCGGGGTGAGGTTGCCCACGAACATGGCGAACACGTGCTGCAATCCCAGCGGGACAGCGTGGCGCAGCGGCATTTTCGCCTCAAACTCGTATGCCGAATTTTCCAGTTCAGCGCTTTTTATCATATTCCTGGCTCCTTTACTTCACTTCAGGTTTTTGTAACAAGCATAGAAAATTATAGCAGACCGGAACCGGGAACGGTAGGGTTTTTTCGAGTTTTTATTCATATTTTCGTCATAAGTCGTACTTCTCACGCAAACCGGATGCACAGAGGGCCGGTGTTCCTTCGTACAACCTCTCAGGCGCTGCGCGCCAGCTCCCCTAGTAGGGGAGCCTCTGGCGAAGAGACGAAGCTTTGCGGAATGCCAAGGCCTCCCCTCGATAGGGGAGGTGGCATCGCGCAAGCGATGACGGAGAGGTTTTCTCCACTGCGGCTCACGGTCATGCTGTCCTTCATACAACCTCTCAGTCTGCTTCGCAGCCAGCTCCCCTAGTAGGGGAGCCTCTGGCGAAACCGTTCACTTTGCGGAATGCCAAAGCCTCTCCTACAAGGAGCAACGGCGACGACCGCCGCCAGTGGCGGAAACAGGGAGTCGCTGTTGGGGCCGCGGCCAGCAGGATGCAAGCGACAGCGCAGCAGACGCTGGGAGCCGCAACCCGGGCAGTGGCATCGCGTCAGCGATGACGGAGAGGTTGGGCTAAGACAGAGCCTTTCCTCTGTAGGAAAGTCCGGCTCGTGGCATCGCTTCCTGTATCTTTTTGTTGAAGTTTATGGTATACTTATTTTGCACCCGGTGCCTGCGCATTGACACCTGATCAACAACAAGCTGAAATCCAGAGGAAAGAGGCAAATCAAATGAAAATTACAGAAAAATGCAAAGTTATTGTGGCAGGCAGCCTTGTGGCCGCTCTGATGACAGGTACTGCATTGCCCGCGCTGGCCGCCAGCCCCGCCGGGGACGTTCCCTTTGCGGTGCTTGCGCAGCAGAATAGTGCTGTAACGCCGGAGCAGGTAGAAGCGCTGATCAGCCAGATCGGTACTGTCACGCGCAGCAGACGCGCGGCAATCGTGGCCGCTCTGGATGCCTATAACCAGTTGGATGATGCAGGAAAAGCTGCTGTCACCAATTTTGGTGTGCTGGCAGAAGCACAGCAGATTCTTGGTATTCAGGATGCACTTGCAAAGTGCAATGTCAACTACGATGCAGTAGAAGACTGCTGGGCGATTACAACCCCGCATGATGACAGCATCGATAAGCGCAAGACGTGTGGCATTGGCCCCAACCTTTATATCTGGGACAAGGGGAACACGATTGTTTTCTGGGAAGATTTTACTTACATGGGCTCTTCCGAGCTGGATATCGATGACATCATTCTGCGCGGTGGAGATTATAAGTACACTTACATTTGCGATTATGATAACTCCGGTTATGGATACGACAAAGAGCTTGGTAAATGGTTTGCATGGGCCACCTTTGAAATGGAAGACAGTGAAGTCGAATGGTTGCGAAACCTTTTGAGTGCCGATACCGTTATCATGCGTTTCGAGGGAACGGATTATAGCAAGTTTGATTACACATGGACGGTGCAGGACCGGCAGGCAATCACCGATATTATTGACCTCTATAATCTTCTGAAAGCAGTTACACCGGAAGTGCGTGAAAAAGCACTGCGTAACTAAAAGGAGCCCGGGTTGCGGCTCCCAGCGTCTGCTTCGCTGCCGCTCGCATCCTGCTGGCCGCGGCCCCAACAGCTCCTCCCTGTTTCCGCCACTGGCGGCGGTCGTCGCCGTTGTAAGTGGCTTGACCGGTACGACGATGACCGTAAGCTCAACTAAATGAAAAGCCCCCTTGGAGGTAGCGACTCCGAGGGGGTTTTTCCTTTTTGGGGTGACGATCTTGACCCTTGACATTCCTGACTTTAAGATACCCGATCCCCCGCAAAAGTCAAGCGCTGTGCAGAAAGTTTACAGCTTCGCTCACACCCCCGGCACCAGCAGTCTCCGCGCCTCGTCGAGGCGGGCGGTGCCGTCGGGGAGGTCGTTGGCGGCCAGCATCTGGCCGGGCGAGACGTGGTAGCGCCGGGCGATGGCGAACAGCTCCTCCCCCGGCTGGGCGTAGCAGATGCGGAGCGACACCTCCGGGTCGGCGGGGGCGAGGGGGTCGCCCAGCTCCACCGCCCCCACGAGAGAGGCCGTCTGCCGCGCCAGCACCGCGCCCTCGGCCCGGACGGTGAGGGACACATCCAGCGCGCCGCCTGCGCTGGCGCATTGCAGGTCCTGAACGCTCAGCCAGCACTCGGGGTAGGCGTCGGCATCCTCGGGCAGGTCGGCGGGGAGAGGCAGGGCGTAGTCCAGCGCCTTTTCGTAGCACTCCATCTCCCCGAGGGTGTTTTCCGCAAAGGCCGACACCACGGCCCGGGCCGTCAGGACGGCTCTCCCCTCCTGCCGCGTCAGGCTCACCGGCCCGAAGGATGCGAAGCAGGCTAAAATATGCGCTCCTGCGTCGGGCAGAGGGCCGGAGCCTCGCAGCACCGTCGTCTCGTCCAGCGCGCAGAGCAGCGATTCGGTGGCGAGAGTCTGGGGCGTGAGGGTCGTCTCGAAGCGGGTGGAGAAGGCATCGGCCACGCATTGGAGCTGGTAGGGACGCCAGCCGCTCAGCCGCAGCATCGCCGTGGCCGTGAGGGTGGTGGAAGCCGCGCCGTCCTCGGTGGTCTCCCCTTCCGCCGCCGCAAAGCCCACCGGCTCCAGCACGCAGAGGCAGCGGCAGTCCTCGCTGAGGCCGTCTGCATCCAGGATCTGGTTGAAGGGCAGATCGGCGGTCTGGCTGCGGAGGGCGGCGTCCCCTTCGGCCCGCCATCCGCAGAGGACGTGCAAGACCCCCTTCGCCACGGCCTTGCCCTGCATCCGTTTCAGCTCCCTCACCTCGGCGGTGCCGGTGATGTCGAGGATGGCGGCAGGGGGCTTCGGGAAGGTCAGCGCCCCCTCGATGGTCACGAGCTTTTCGAGGGTGGCGGCCCGCCGCACCCCTGCCAGCGTGACCGGCTTCTGCTCGATGCCGCCCTCGCTGAGGGCCGTGATGACCTCGGTGGACAGCTGGGCGTGGACGCTCACCACCAGCCCGTAGGCCCCCCGCACCTCGATGCGGCGGGGGTTGACGGCCCGGCAGTTGAGATATTCGGTCTGGCCCTCGACGCAGGCTGTCCACGCCGTGGCCGCGAAAGAGGGCAGCTCGAGGGCCTTGGTGAAGGGCAGCTTCTGCTCGGTCTGGCACAGCCCTGCCCCCTCTTCGCCCTGATAATACACGGTACAGCGCAAATATCCTTCCAGCGTCAGCCGCCCGGGGGCCAGCTGCTTTTGCAGCACCACCGGCTTTGCGAAGCACTTGACGATGCGCTGCACCGGCGGCAGATAGTCCGAGATCAGTAGTTCGGTCTCGAGGGGCAGCTCCGCCTTGGCGGTGCAGTCCGCACCCGCCGCAGGCAGAACGTCCCGGAACACTTTCAGCTCCATGGTGATGCTCCTTTCCTGTCCTTGCTCTGATGAGAGTGTATGCGGAGCAAAGCCGGGCTATGCCCTGCGCCAGCCCACAGGCGCAAAAAGGCCCCCTCGGGGCGGTGGGCCGGAGGGGGGAATTTTAATTATGGCAGATGGAAAGCAGGGCTTGCATCAGCTGTTGCTCCAACGAATCATAACCATTGCGGCGTAGGTTTTGCCGTTTTTTTGGAACGTACCGGCGTATAAATCAAACGCGTCTGTGCTTTGTATCCAGCTTTTCAACCTGCTGTAAGGCTCCCAACTCGAGGAATGAGTCGGAGTATCTGAGTGAACTCCGCCCCGCTCAAGCCAATCATAATAAAGCCATCTGTTCTCAGAAAAATCAAAGTCTGTCTGACTGGGCTGCACCTCCCATACATCCACCGCTGTACGCTTATACAAGTGAGTCTCCGTCAGCTTATCCTTTGCGATGGTGTCAAGCGCGGCTTTGGCGGTATCGTTCAGCTCGCCGTTCAGATTGCCGTTGTTGTAGTGCCAGCTCTCCGGGTCAAAGCTCTTTGCCACTTCCTGAAGCATCGGCTCTGCCTCGTCCTTTTGCCTGTTGGCTCTGGGAAGTCCAAACCACTGGATGATGCCATTTTCGAGCGTCTCCGACTCATCAAGGCCCGTGCCGTTCCCGCGGGAAGCGCTGCTCGACCCGCCGCCAAAGAACCAGTCGTAGAGGTCCTCCAGCGGTGCGCAGGCGGTGAGGGTCGCTGCGGTCATCACGCCCGCGAGGGCGAGGGCAAGGAATTTTTTTCGTTTCATGGTCGTATCCTCCTTTTTCCAGGGTGTTTTTGATACTTCCATTATACCACCCCCTCCCCCTAATTCAACTGCCATTCGCGCAGGTTTTGGGGCCTTTCGCGCAGAAAAAAGCCCCCGGGGAGGTCGCAACTCCTTGGGGGCTTGGCATTTTGGGGTGATAGTCTGGGGGAAGGTTTACAAGGCTGCTGCCTAGGGCAGGCCCGTCTTCGTACAACCTCTCCGTCAGCGCTGACGCGCTGCCACCTCCCCTAGTAGGGGAGGCTTTGGCAGTCCCCGCAAAGTGAACGGTTTCGCCAGAGGCTCCCCTACTAGGGGAGCTGTCGAACGAAGTGAGACTGAGAGGTTGTACAAAGACAGAGCCTTTCCTCTGTAGGAAAGTCCGGCTCGCGGCATCGTTTCCTGTATCTTTTTGCCGAAGTTTATGGTATACTTGTTCTGCGGTTCATCCCCGCTATCTTACGGGAGAGGGGGTGAAAGGTTTGAATCATTTACTCACAATTTTGGAGTCTGTCGTGGCAAATGTAATTTCTCATTACATCTGCAAGTGGCTTGGCAAACTCGACAAGAACCGTAAGCCCGACTAAAGGAAAGCCCCCGGGGAGTTGCCGCTCCTTGGGGGCTTTTCTTTCCGTGGGTGAAAAAGTTTGGAACATACTCACAATTCCATCTTTAGTATATGCGATTCCCCGCAAAAGTCAAGCGTTGCACAGAAAGTTTACAAGCGCATCATCGGGCCCGGACAACGACCACCAAGCAGTATTCCCGGCCCGCGACGGTCTTATGGCAGACGCCGACACGCAGCTTGGTGTTGGCCGAGGGCGACACACCTTTATCGTAGACCCCGACCGACGGCACACCGCTGGAGAACTTCTCTGCCTGCTCACGGGCGCTCATCCCGGTGGAGTCGAAAGCAACAAAGCTCACGAAATTGCTCTGCTCGTAGGCTTTCAGGCTGTCTTGCAGGAAGCCTTCCAGCGTCTGACCGGCGTCTATGGGGAAGTTCCCGTCCAGCCAGATGATTCCCTCTGGGGTATTCTGGAACCAGTCCGGGGTGAACGCGGGCCGGATGGTGCGGGTCAGCGCGGGGACGCTGTAAGAGACTTCGACGTTTTGGGAGTTTCCCTTGAAGATGTCGGCGACGGCCTCCGCGACGAGCCTGTCCTCTCCGTTTCCGCCGCCGGAACAGCCGGTGAGCAGGGCCAGCATCAGCACGCCCGCAAGGGCGAGGGCAAGGAGCTTTTTCAGTTTCATGGTCGTATCCTCCGTTCACTGTGGTGTTTTTGATACGTCCATTATAACCCGTCTCCCGCCGCAGCTGCAACGGCCATTCGCGCAGGTTTTGGAGCGATTCGCGCAGGTTTGAGGCTGAAAAAGGCTCTCCCTTTGGGGGAGGCCTTGGCATACCGGAAAGCCTCGCCTCTTCGCCAGAGGCTCCCCTACTAGGGGAGCTGTCGAACGGAGTGAGACTGAGAGGTTGTACGAAGGTGAGCCTGCCCGTGAGCCGCAGTGGTGAAAACCTCTCCGTCAATGCTTCGCATTGCCACCTCCCCTACCGAGGGGAGGCCTTGGCATGTCGGGCAACTCTGCGCTGGACGCTGAAAGCTCAATATGACGCAAAAGGGCGGGCCTTGCTACAGAGGGCAAGGATGCTGCCATTCGCGCAGGTCTCGGGAAATACGGCTGCTCCGAGAGGGGCGGGTTATCTGACGAAGTGACAATTTTATGTTGTTACTTCGTTCAAAAACGCACTTACGCAAGGTGATGAAGTGACGCTTGTTGCGTAAGTGACTCACTTACGCAGATGCCCCACTTACGCAGGCTGCGTAAGTGGCATTTTATAACATATACACGTTATATATTTCTCACTTACGCATTTGTTTTACTACAGTAGGAAAGAACACTGTACCAGCTTCTTTCGCCACCATTTCGTGTGAGCTGCTTTTTGGTCACTTCACCGCTCATCACAAGGCTTCTATAAGCTCTATCGTAAGTACATTTACTACATTCAATCTCTTTCATCACCTCTGCCCTCAGCTGGGTATTCGGCATACTCCCCAGCTTGCTCTCGGCCAGCACGTTGAGGATAGCCTGCGCGGTATCCTCTTTCGTCTGGGCGGTGCGGACGCGGCGCTCCTCCACGAAGTCGGCGTCCTTCTTGTCGGTGCGGCTGTCAAAGACGGCCACGGCTGTCTTCACGCCCTCCACCTGCGCCTGCTCGATGTGGAGCAGGGCTGTCCGGGCCGGGGCGGAGTAGCTGCTCTTCTCGTGGCTGAGGTAGAGCTTTTCGCTGTTTTTGTCGCGGCCCATCATGAGGACGCTGCGGGCGATGTCCCAGATGTCGGAGCTGTCGGCCAGACGGGCGCGGCCCGAGACGTTGGCGCGCTTGTTGGTGTGCATCGAGATGAGGGCCGCGCAGCCGTGCTTGGCGCAGAGGGCTTTGAGGGGCAGCAGGGCGCTGCGCATCTGGTTGCGGCTGGCCATCTCCACCCCCGCAGGCAGAAAGCTCTGCAGCGGGTCGATGATGACGAGGGCGGGCGCGGCCTTCCCCACGTACTTTGCAAAGCTCGTGTCCGGGATGCAGAGCGGGCTGCCGGTGCGGGCAAAGTAGGCGTCGCTGGTGACCACCATCACCCGGCTCATATCGGCCCCTGCCGCCGTCAGGCGGGCTTTGAGCACCTTGCCGGGGTCGTCCTCGCCGGAAAAGATGAGGACACTGCCGGTCTTCTCCGGCGGCTGGGGGAAGAAGCCGGAGGTCCGGCCCGCCGTGACATACGCAATGAGCTGGGCCTGCCAGATGCCCTTGCCGGTGCCGCCGTCGGCACCCAGAAGCGACACCTCCCCCATGGGCAGCAGCCCATCCACCAGCCAGCTCACGTTCTGGATGGGGACGTTCTCGAGGCAGTCGGGGGTGAAGTTGAAGGGCGCGGCGCGGCGGCGGTCCCGGAAGCGCGCCCGGGCCGCGTCGGCCTTTTCCCGGTAGGCGGCGTAGTCCTCGGCGATGCGGCTCTGGAACTCCTCCCGGCCCACCGCTTCCAGCTCGCTCTTGCCGTCGGCCAGCCAGCGCTCCATCCGGAAGGTCAGGCCCTGCCAGAAGCCCAGCTCCTTCGCCCTCGCCTCCACCAGCTCGGAGCGGCTGAGGACGTCCTCGGGGCGGTCCTGCCCGGCGAACCAGTAGGTCAGCCGGGAGAACAGCTCCTCTTCAGTGCGCACCGTGCCGAGGTAGGCCACGAAGTCGTCGTAGCTGCCCGGGGTGCGGTCGGTCATGTTTTTCTGCATAAAAAACTCCTTTCGTTTGTGTTTGATGCATTGAGCATAACACAAATGAAAGGAGCGGAACAGTACATACTTTTTGGGGATTTTGAGGGGGGGGCGAAAGTTCGTGTTTTGCGACAGGGCGTTAATTATCTGGTGATTTGCGAAGAAAACTCATCCAAATCTCCCCCTCCGCACAGAAATGTCTCAGGACAGCTTTTTGACTTCCTCTTCAAACGCGCTCTCCGTCATGTGGGCGCGGCTCGCAGCCTCCCGGATGCTGAGCACTCCGTCTTTTACCAGTCCGACAAGGACTTCTACAGCACCCTTCGTCTTGCTTTCATTCATCATGTCCTCGACTGCTTTGCACATATCGACCACCTCCGCGTCCTCCGGAATATCCAGAGGCGTATTCGTAACAGCCTTGATGACCCTCGCCGCATTTGCCTCGATGAGCATCCGCGGATTTTCTTTCAGAAACTCCGACAGCTTCTTTTTATCTTTGGAATATTTGATATATCCCATGACCTCCCGCAGGCTCGTTGAGAATTTTGCCAGTTCCTCCTCGCTGAGTCTTGCCGGGTCGATGAGATGGACCTGATAGTCCTGCACGAAGCGCAGGAGCTCTCTATTTTTCACATTCATCATCTCGTGGAGCGACAGCGGCCCATTCCATTCGTTCGCGCCAAAGTGGAGTACCAGTGTGATGACCGGCGTGAGCCTGTCGTCTTTATAGAACCCCGAGAGGTATTCGCCCCGGCTGTGGGCCTTTGAACTCGCATCCTCCCGACGATGCTTTTTCGCAATATCGGCCACCTGTCTGCCGTATTGGAGCGCGTCGTAGACCGCGTTCCTGACCGGCATCGCATAATGGATGTCCGTCTGGTTTTCGATTCCCAGCAGGATATAAGCGGCCTCGCCGTCTTCTTTGATGACGGCAGATTTCAGCACGTCCCGGTACTTCTGAACTGCATCTTCCTGCGGCTTTCCGTCCTCATCCTGTGCCCCGAACGGCAGTGCGATCTCTGTCGTGTCCAGTTCCTGCAGCTGTGTCGGGTCTACGACAGCCCTGCCCCTGTAGAGCAGATAGTTGAATGCATCTGCAAACACGGTATTTTCTTTCATGTATGCTTTCGTCACAGTATCCGCTGCACCCATCGGCTTCCACCTCCCTGCTGTATTTTTATCTTATCATAAAGTTTTTATAATATCAAGCTCCCTGCAAAAAGCACCGCCGCACGGCCCAAGTCTCCCCGGGCCGCGCAGCGGCTTTCCATTTCTTTCAGTCCTGCGTTTCTTTCCGGATGCCGAACAGCCTCCGGAGCAAGCCTCTCAGGCACTTGGGGCTTTTGAGAACGACCACCTGCATAGAGCCGACCACCTTTCGTCGCTTGATACGCCATTATAGGCGTTCCGCGCCCGGAATGTTCCGGTTCAGCTCAAAATCGGCCCGTCCGGCACCGTCTCCACCACCACCAGCGCGCCCTTTTGGGTGGAGATGGTGATGCAGTCGGAGCCATCGGCATACTCGTTGCTGACGCCGAGGGGGTAGCCTGCGGTGAGGAAGGCGTCGGTCAGCTCGTAGAAGGAGCCCCGCTCCGAGACCCCCTCTGCCCTGCCCTCCATCGGGAAGACCGAGAGGTAGAAATACCCATCCTTCGGGTAGCGGCGGGTCTCGCCGGGCATCACGAAGGTGATGCGGCTGCGCTCGTCCAGAAGCGTGGCGCGGACGCCCCGCTGTTCGAGGCCGAGGCCGGTGCAGAGGTTGGCCAGCGTATGCTCAAGGCGTCTGCCGCCCAGTACACCCAGCAGCAGCGCCTCATCGAAGCCCTTCTCGGAGGCCAGCTTTGCCGCGTACTCGGTGTCGGTGTCGTCCTTGACGTGGGGCAGGATGATGGTGTCGTCGCCCTCCTGCGCCGGGCAGGGCGCGGTGTCGAAGTCGCCCACGATGATGTCGGGGCGGCAGTGGAGCGGCGCACAGTTGCGGTAGCCCGCGTCGCAGGCAATGATGGTGTCGCCGGGCCGCAGGGCCGACGCCAGCGAGGCGCTGACCGGGCAGGCGGAAATGATAACACAGCGGGACATGGGATTCCTTCTTTCTGGGAAGTATGATAACACAGCGTCTTTTTCTGTATCTTAGGGTGGAGACATAGACATAATTTTTATAAGGAGCCCGGGTTGCGGCTCCCAGCGTCTGCTTCGCTGCCGCTCGCATCCTGCTGGCCGCGGCCCCAACAGCTCCTCCCTGTTTCCGCCACTGGCGGCGGTCGTCGCCGTTGCACATCATCTGTAAGTGGCTTGACCGTTACGACGATGACCGTAAGCCCAACTAAAAGAGAACCCCCTTTCGGAGCGGGCACTCCGGGAGGGGGTTTTCTCTTTCTTGGGATGGTCAACTTGACCTTTGGCATTCCTGACCTTAGTATACCCGATTCCCCGCAAAAGTCAAGCGCTGTGCAGAAAGTTTACAGGGCAGGACTCGCTGCAGAGGGCAGGCCCGTCTTAGTACAACCTCTCCGTCACGCCTGCGGCGTGCCACCTCTCCTTGTAGGAGAGGCCTTGGCAGTCCCCGCAAAGTGAACGGTTCCGCCAGAGGCTCCCCTACTAGGGGCAACGGCGATGCCCGCCGCCCGCACCTGCTCCAGGATGTCCTGAGCCGCCCGCTCCCGGTCGCCGCCGGGGCCGTAGAGATAGACGCTCCACCCTTTGGCAGAGGACCAGCCGCCCCCAGCGGCGGCATTGCTGTGAAGGCTGACGAACAGGTCCAGGTCCGGGATGCTGTTGGCGATCTCACACCGTCTGGCCAGGCTTACTGCCCCGCCGCCAGTACGGGTCATGGTCACGGAGACGCCCCGGTCTGTGAGCAGCTTCTCCAGCCGCTTCCCCAGGTCCAGGGTGAATACATGCTCATAATAGGTCCCATCCGGACTCTTGTTGGCCAGATTGCCCGCGTCATGCCCCGGATCTAGGCAGACGCGCTTTTCTCGTTCGCTCAAATGCGTTTTCCCCCCTCTGTACAGGCTCAGGGAGCACAGGGCTCCCCTTCCAGTTTAGTGGGAGGGCGCCCGTCCTGTTCCCCCGCCGGGGTCTTTTCGGAGCAGGGCGCATATCATGGAGCAAAATCATCCGAAACAGGGAGGGGTCCCCATGCCTGCCGCTCTGATTAAACGTCTGAGCAATCTTCTCTGCGTCAAAAGTATTGTGACGCTGATCCTCACCGTTGTATTTGCCGACCTAGCCGTCACCGGCCGTATCTCCAGCCACGATTTTCTGACTGTCTTCTCCGTTGTTATCGCCTTCTATTTCGGCACGCAGAGCGAACGCCTCAGTGGACAGCTGGAGAAGGACACCGGGCAAAAATCATCCTGACCGTCATCCCAGGGCCACGTCCAGCACCATCATCACACTGAAGCCCGCGGCAAAGGCCAGCACACCGATGTGGGAGTGGCGTCCCTGGGACATCTCCGGAATCATCTCCTCCACCACCACATAAAGCATGGCCCCTGCGGCAAAGCCCAGCAGATACGGCAGGGCGGGCACCAGCAGCTCCGCCGCCAGGATCGTCACCAGGGCGCCGATGGGCTCCACAACGCCGGATAGCACGCCTCCGGCGAAGGCCCGGAGCTTCCCCTCACCCTCCGCCCGCAGGGGCATGGAGACGATGGCTCCCTCCGGGAAATTCTGGACAGCGATGCCCAGGGAAAGCGCCAGCACGCCCATAGCAGTGATCTCCGTGTCCCCTGCCAGATATCCGGCGCAGACCACGCCCACCGCCATCCCCTCCGGAATGTTGTGGAGCGTTACCGCCAGCACCATCATGGTGGTCCGGCGCAGCCGGCTGGAGGGGCCCTCCGGCTGCGCGCTGCCCCAATGCAGATGGGGAATGATATGGTCCAGCGCCAGCAGGAACAGAAAGCCGAGCCAGAGGCCTGCGGCGGCCGGTGCAAAGGACCACTTTCCCAGCTCCTCCGACCGCTCAATAGCCGGGATCAGCAGGCTCCAAACCGACGCCGCCGTCATCACCCCTGCCGCGAAGCCCGTCAGCCCCTTCTGCAGGCCGTCCGACATCGCCTTTTTCATAAAGAACACGCTCGCCGCGCCCAGGGAGGTGCCCAGGAACGGGAGCAGGAGTCCGTATAATGCTTCCATAATCCATCCTTTCTCATCTTGTGTCCGGAACCAGTATCCATGCGTTCAGAATACCGGTTTACCGCACCGGTGTCAAATTCATTTTCCTACCGGATGGCCTTTCACAAATCCGGAAAATCGCTGCCGCTCTG
>OODU01002030.1_pt1 | contig 18266 bp, 15 predicted proteins | sample 1671171 | NCBI WGS metagenome assembly OODU01 (sample SAMN06348129, study PRJEB24527) | human gut metagenome | biome: human gut; feature: ankylosing spondylitis patient; material: feces | host: Homo sapiens | place: China | collected 2015-10
AGCAGAAGACGGCATACGAGCTTCAAGTGTGACTGGAGTTCAGACGTGTGCTCTTCCGATCTATTATAATCTTGATATGATAATTTCTGTAGGGCATCCTTACCAAAGACACACGGTAACCAACAGAAATTATCATATCAAGATTATAATAATCAAGATTTCTTTTTACCTCTTTTTTCCCCTCAATTCGAACTGTTCGGAAATTCCGAACAGTTTCTTCCTTATACAGCTCCCCTGAATCATATATATTTTTTATATGTTCACTGATATTCGCTTTACTCGATTGAAACAGCTTAACCATCTGTGCCTGAGTCAGCCAAACAGTATCCTCCTCAGGAGCAACATTTACTTCTAATTCCAGTTCATTATCTTTAAAAACGATAACATTATTATCAGTCATTACTTCAACCCCTTCAATCTTGGCAGTTATTTATATTATATCACCTTTCATCAGCAGCTTTGAAAAAACTACAGCTCTATATAAAAAGGCCGGACTTAACAGTCCGGCCTTTTTTATTGGGTTTTATTGATTTTTATTTCTGGGCCGCCTTTACTTCCAGCGGTACAAAAACGAATTCGCTCAGCTTACCGTTTTTATCGAAACCATATACCGCACGCACAGCCTGCTGCCTGCTGAAGCCTACAAGATACGTCAGGCGGTCGCCCTGGTCGAACCGCTCATAAACCGCAAAATGCACCGATTTCTGAATACCGAACTGTTCCTTCAGCTGCTTTTGCAAAGCGGCAAAATTAGCCGCCGTCATCTTCTCTGCCAGCTCCGGCACCATATCTACCTGCAGCTGCGTTACAGCCGCAGCATCGCCGCTGAGTACTGCCATAAACTTATCGGCCACCTTCTGCTGCCTGTTCAAGTCACTGCCATCTCCTGCCGCATAACACATACCACTCACCACCATCATCAGAGTTAATATCAATAAGATTACTGTCTTTTTCATTACCATCCAACCCCCAACATTTATTCTTCAGCCTCAGCTTGTTCAGGCTGCTGCCTGTCAGCAGTTTCTTCTATATATTTTTCTTTCAGCTGCGTATAATCAGCAGCCAGTTTCTCATAAGCAACATCACGCTTTTCATTATCAGCCTGCAAACGCCTGTTATCCTGCTCCAAAGCCGCCAGACGCTCCAGCACCCTGTTCAGTGTTTCCTGCTCAACGCCAGCAGCTTTGGCCGCTTCCTTCGCCCTGCGCTCTGCTTCCGGCAGCCTGTCCAGCGCTATGCTGATACCCATATTCATCATATGCTTGCTGCTGGTAGTCGATGCCCCGATACTCAGCATCGTCCGTTTGTCAGGGCGATAGAACCCGCCTACTGCCAGTGCCTGCTTGCCCTCATAACTGCCCATCGCCATTGCGAAATCCGCACGGCTGTTGGCGTTTTCAGGCTGCGGATGCAGACCTGCCAAAGCGGCGCTCAGTGCGCCCACTTCCTTGATCTCGACTCCCATACGGCTGACCCTGCCGTCCAGCTCTCGCATATCACTCTGCATACCTTCAATGGCGCTGCCTACTTCTATCGTGCTGCCGTCCTCGCGTTTCAAGGTCACTTCGCCGCTGCCGATCGTGGTGCCGCTGGTCTTGGTGACTTCTTTCTCGTTGCCGTCAGCGTCTTTTTCCGTAGTCGTCGTTGTTTTGCTGACGCTGATACTGTCGCCGGTCATCGTGGTCGTGCCGCTGGTGTCTTTAGTAACCTTTCCGTCTTTGTCAGTTACCTTATTGCTCGTGCTCAGCGTCATACCTTTTTCATTCGTGCCGAAGCTGCTTTCCTTCACCGTCACATTGTCTTTGCTGTCGGTCGTGGTCCTGCTGGTCGTCACGCTGGTACCGCCTGCCGAGGTATTATTGACGGTCTTGGTGCTTTCCTTACCGTCAGCCGAGGTTTTCTCAGCCGCCTGTGTCGTTCCGTTCACAGCGCTGGTCTTAAAGTCATTGGTCACTGTATTCCCGTCGGCATCAGTACCGCTCAAATGGTTGTCTACGGCGTCAGTCTGGCCGATAGTACCTCCGGCTACAGTTACCTTATTACCGTCTACGTATAACTCGTCCGTATCTATCCTGCCGGTAGTCACCTTATTGCCCTGGATCGTAGTATCCAGCTGGCTGCCTGTGCCGTAAGCCGTATCACCGCTGTGGGTAAATTTGGCGCCGTCTGCCGAGGTATTGCTGAAACCGTAGTCGCCAGCTTTGCTGCTCAGATTGCCGTTAGGGGCAACGCTGAATTTGGCTGTGCTGGTATCGCTGCTGCTGCTGACGCCGATATACAGTCCTTTATCCGTAATAAAGCCGTCGGTGTCGTTGACGACCGAGCTGTTTTTACCAACGTGGATACCATCTTCATTGATCTTGACCTGATTCTTTTCGCCTTCGGCCACCAGAATACCGTCTTTACTGATAACTGTTTTATTCTTTTCACCATCAGCGACAACGATCGAATCGCTGGCATTGACTTTATTAGTGTCAATACCGTCATTAGTGATACTGGTATTGCCTTCGATGTTAGTAGTATCGCTGTCAGGCTTGTGGATGCCGCTGGTATTGGCACTGCTGCCACCGCCGCCCGTACCTCCGCCTCCTGTGCCGTTGTCTTCCAGCGATTTTACCCGCTGATCCAGCCAGCCAACGTCCACGCCGTCCACTTTACCGCCGCTCAGGCTCACGCCGCCGATTTTACCATCACTGCCAAAAACAACGCCGTTGATACTGCTGACGCCTGTCACTGCGCCTGCGGCAAAATTTACGCCGCCGAGAGCAGCCGTCGCCGCTTCCAGGTTCGCTGTTTTCAAGCCGTCTTTAGTAAAACTGGTTGTGTCTTCGATTATTGTTTTGCCACTGTTTTCTACAACGTCAGTGCGTTTGATGCCGCCCATGTCGGCGGTAGCCACGCCATCCTGTTCCAGGCTGTCCAGACGTTCCGACAATGCTTTGATACTGACGCCGCCTACACTCAAACCGTCAGTTGCGTTGCCGCTGATAGCGACGCCGTTCAGATTGTCCGCCGTTACCGAGCCTGTTACCAGACTGGTGTGATCGATATGCGTACCGTCAGCATCGGCATATAAAGCAATGCCGCCGGCCGCTTTTTTACCTACGTGGATACCGCTGGCATCTACTGTGACCTGCTTATCAGTGCCCTCACCGAAAATAATCGCGTCATCTGTGATTTGAGTATGGGTTTTAGCACCCTCATTGCCAATAACCACGCTGCCGCTGAACTTACTGCTTCCGGAAGCAGTATCATAACTCAGCCCTGCCGTTTTGCCAGTCACTTCATCCAGACCGCTTTGAATATCTGTTACGGTCGCGCTGGTCGCCAGATCCTTCGTTGCTTCAACGATCTTCTCATTGATTTCGGTTTGCGTATACGCGTCAGTAATGCCGTAACCGGCCAGCGTAGTCGCGTTATCTGCCTTGCCGCTTTGCAGGTCCTTAACATCTTTTACCAGACCGCCATCAGTGTCACCAACTGTTGTTTTTAAAGTATCGACGTCACCTGCTTTGGCAAAAGCCGTATCCGCCGCTGCTTTGCTGTAAACGCTGTCGCTCTTAGCGTAATCAGCAAGTTTGGTGTCTACTGCTGTAGTAGTTGCGTAATCAGCGAACTTCGTATTCATATCTGTAGTAGTCGTATAATCAGCCAGCGCTGTTTTAGCGGCATATTTATCAGAAAGTTTTTGGCTTCCTTCTACAAATTCACCTGCTTTTACCGTACCGCTGGCAGTTACGGCATTAGTAGTGATGCCGCTGCTGCTGATCGCCGTATTCGTTTCGATAGTAGTCGTTGCCGTATCCTGATTCCGTCCGATGCCTTTGGTATTATCGGTAACTACATCACCATTGCTCAGCGCCGTCAGGTCGATGCCGCCTACCATTACTTTCGATTCGTCTTTTTTGATCTCTATACCGTTGACAGTTTTAGCCGTTAAAGCGCCGTCATTGCCAAAGCCGAAGCCTGTTGCACCGACTTTAAACTCTCCTGCCGTCAGTACAGTCGCCGTCACGCCGCCAGTAAAGGTGGTAGTATTCTTGCCAGCGTCATAACTCATACCTGTAGCGGCTGTTTCCAAGGCTGCCGCTCTGTCGCTCAAAGCCGTATCTGCTGCCTGATAAGCGCTTTCAAGCGCTGTTTTAGCTGTGCCGATATCTGCCGTTACCTGCGTTTTAGTTGCCATATCGGCAGTTGCCGCAGTTATTTTTTCATCAGCAGCAGTCTTTGTATAAGCGTCGGTAATGCCGTAACCTGTAAGCGTAGTTGCTTTATCTGCCTTTTTACCTATCGCCGTATCGGTTTCAGTCTTTGTATAGGCATCGGCAATACCGTAACCTGTAAGCGTGGTCGCTTTATCTGCCTTTTTTCCTACCTCTGTATCAGTTTCGGTCTTTGTATAGGCATCGGTAATGCCATAGCCTGTAAGTGTAGTCGCCGCATCCGCTTTGCCTGCAACGTCAGTCTGCATTTTCGTTACGTCGACGCCGCCAACTTTATAGTGACTGTCGGCGCCTTTTTCCAGCGTCACACCATTAAAGCTGTTACTGGTGATAGCCGCGCCGTTGACTTTGCCGTCTGCGCTCAGCGTTACACCATTAAAACCAGTTCCTGTTATCGTCGCTCCGTTGACAGTTTTGGCAGTCACAGCGCCATCTTTAGCAACTGCAAAGCCCGTACTGCTGAACGGCGTATCAGTTTTGCCGATCACGGCATTGCCGCCCACGGTCAGCCCCGTGCTGGCATCCGTGCCGCTGACGGTTACACCGTCGATACCTGTAACGCCTGTCAAAGCACCGTGCATTTCAATATCGGCAACATTTACCAGACTGCGGAACAGATCGCTACCGTAGATATCTCTTCCGCCATCGCCATATTTATCGCCAGCCTTATGTCCGAAGGATACCTGATTCTCTGCCGAGGTACTGCTGTCATCACCTAGCGCTACGCTGAACTCATGTACAGCGTAACTGCTACCACCTATCGCCACAACCTCATCGCCGATAGCACGTGCGAAGAAACCAATAGCCGTAGGATACATAGCCATATTACTCATTGCCTCAGCTCCATATCCAATAGCTACAGACCCGTCACCTCTTACTTTTGCATAATTGCCTATACCTACAGCATCTATGGCGCTATTATCAATGTTCAAACCGATCATAACACTGGCATCTCCATAGAAACTAGTACCAGAAGCAAGTGTGCCAATAAGCAAACCTTCTTGATTATTCATGCTGTCTTTGGCAAAAATCACTCCGTTGATGCTGGTGACGCCGTTCAGCTCGCCTTTGCCATTGCTTTCGTAAAGGCCAGAAGTTGTATTTTCCTTCCACTCGCCGCCCAGGCTGATGTTGCCGTGCATATCAATGTCGGCAACATTTACCAGACTGCGGAACAGGTCGTCACTGTAGTCACTGCCATCTGCATAGTTGCGATCGCCAACCTTATGACCAAAGGATACCTGATTTTCCTCTGTCGTTCCGCTATATGCACCAATAGCAACAGCGTTGTGGTAAGTTCCCTGCGCAGCATACCCCAAAGCAGTACCATCATAACTAGCATAAGTATTGCTACCAATTGCTACAGCATTAGAAGAATCCGACGCTGCATTATAGCCGATAGCGACAACATTGTCGGCATCTACTACAGAACCGCCGATTGCTATATTGTAGTTTGCCTCCAAAGAAACCCAACCGTTAATAGCAATACTTTCTATACCACCGGCAAAAGCCCCTACACGCTGATAAGCATAATAACCGATAGCAAGCGAGCCATCACCCAACACTTTTGTACCATTACCTATGGCAATGGCATTTTTAGAAATTGTTGTTACTGACGAGTCAGGATCCATAAAAACAGCCCCGGCGCCAATAGCAAGGCTTTTGTTAGTCACATCTTCATTCATAGCTGCCAGCACACTACCGTTAATACTTGTTACACCTGTCAAAGCACCTGCCATCTCGATATCGCTGATGCCGGCCAGACTGCGGCGATCCGTCCAGGTGACTACTTCATTTCCATTAATAGTGTTAATGACTCCTGTACCGAAAGATACCTGATTTTCCGCTGTCGTATTACTACTTGCACCGATAGCAATACTGTTTTTAAACGTTGAATCTGCACAATCACCAATAGCCATACTATATAGAGCGTTCGTATGCGCCTCAGTACCAATAGCAATATTACCAGAATCCGCATAACCTTCGTATTTTTCTATATGGGCAAAAGTACCTATTGCGATACCTCTCGCGACTTCAACTATCGCTTCCGAACCAACAGCAATAGAATAAGACCCTGCAGACTTCGCACTATAACCAAAAGCAATGGTATGATTGTCTCCAGCTACAGCACCAGAACCAAAAGCAATGGCATATTGCTCTACAGCTTCTGCATTATAACCAAAAGCACTGCCATTTGAAGCGGCATTAGCACCAGAACCAAAAACACTGGAAAATTCATCAGCACTAGCGTTATAACCAAAAGCACTGGCTGACTCACCATGACCTTCAGCAGAAGTACCAAAAACACTGATATTATCACTTGGATCGACGTATATACCAAGACCTATGACAGCCCTGTTTTTAGATTTTTTATCAAAATCACCATATTCTGTTGTTCCAATAAAGAAATTATTATTGACTTTATCAACAACAAGCTCTGAACCGTTGATACCGGTTACCCCTGTCAGCGCGCCGTCAACAGCCATATCAGCCAGCGGCATGACGCCGTAGTCGCTGCCTGCGGCCGAGCGCGTACTGTAGCCGATGACCGGCACAACGACAGTTTCTTCTTCCCCGGCGTCCGCTTCACCGCCGGTTTCGCTGTCCGCTGCTTTTGCGTCCTTTGCGTCCTTTGTTTCTTTTGCTTCCCCGGCCGCCGACGTTTCCGTCTGCACTGACGCTTCCGCCGCCCACAGCGGCGGCGCAGACCACATCTGCACACTGATTGCCAGCAGTACTGCCGCCACCAGTCTTTTGGCACGTATCTCCCTTTTACTCACTTCGTCCATCTCCCTTATTCATCGCTTTTACCTTTTTAAACCGGACGCGCTTTTGCGGGGCTGCAGTATTTGCAGCAGCAGGCGCACTTCTTCCAGCGAATAGCTTGCTTCTTCTTCTTCCTCAACCGCTTCCATTTCCGGCTCGTCCCTGTTTTCACCCCAGGCCACCGCCGCTTTTGTGTCCAGCAGTACTTCCAGAGCGCACCCCAGCGTATTGGCGATACGCAGCAGCAGCTTCATGCTGATCCGGGCATGGTCATGCTCAAGATTGCACAGGTGCGTCTGGCTGATGCCGATGCGAGCCGCCAGGTCCTGCTGGGTTATATGGCAGACGCTGCGCAGGTATTTGACGTTGCCGCCGATCTGACGCAGGCATTTTTCATCGTACATGTTCCACCCCCTGTATTTTATACAAGCAAATAAAAAGCACTTAAAAATATAGTTTTAAATTATCAGAGCAAATATTTTAAAACTATATTTTTATTTTTTGAACATATAGCAATACCCTTTGTTATTATAACACCTATGTACCCCCCCACAAGACGCGAGGAGTGCTTTCTGTACATTTTTGTTTTTTCGCCGCGATACGCTTGGCGCCGCCAATCCTTTGTAAACGGCTTGACGTCTTGGTTTCAAAGGTTGGGCAAGCGATGGAAAAATTTTTTTAAAATTTTTCAGGTTTCTGCTTTACGACCCTTAAAGGCGGTATCTTACTTTTGCTGTTTTACCAAACGCAGCAAAAGCTCTTTCTGCTAAGACCCGATATCTAATTTTTTCCTGCTTATCCTGCACCCCAACGGCCAGCCGCAAAAAAATTTAGCCCCTATCTTAGAGATAGGGGCTAACAGGCTGGAAGGGATATTTTGCTATTTACTTTTTTAAAAAACAGGCGTACACTAGCAACTGTTATGCATAACGCTTTACAGTATGGCCTGCCATCATAAAACCAAAGGATTTGATCATCATAAAAAATATTAACACTCCAAACAATACAAACGACCAGACACCTCCCAGCCGCCTGCAGCTGCTGATAACCGCCGCACAAAGCGGCGACAGACAGGCACTGCTGCAGCTATGCGAAGATTTCAGCCCGCTTTTAAAAAGCGAGGCCCACCGCGAAATGTTTTACCGGTCGCTGGGTAAAGATGCCGAAGGTATCGCCGTGCTGGCCCTGATCGAACTGATTTTGAAATATGACGGCGCCGATTTTGCCAACTGGCCTGGGCTGGCGCGCTGTAAGGTGCATTTTGCCCTTTTTGACGCCATGCAGAAGCAGGGTCAGATCTGGGAAAACGAAGCGCAGGTAGATACTGAAAGCGCCGCCGGGACCGAACTGCTGGAGGCCTGCCGTGATGCTGACGGCAGCCTGGACGAGCTGGCCCGGCTTTTACTGTCGCTGGATCTGCAGGAAGCTCTGCGTCAGCTGAACCCCGCCCAGCGGCAGGTGATGATGCTGCTGTTCGCACAGGAGCTGAAACCTTCCGAAGCAGCAAAACGTTTAGGCTGCAGTGTACGCAATGTCACCAAGCACCGATTAAAAGCACTGGACAAACTGCGCGGGCTGCTATAAAAATACAAAAGGACTGCCGTTTGGCAGTCCTTTTTTTACGCCGTTTTATTTAGCGGCTTCTTTATTTTCTTCTTTTTGCGGCAGAGCAATACCGAAATCACCTAATAAAGGTTTTTCGTTTTTGACTGCAAACAGGAAGCTCATCATTGCTTCGGGCTGTTTGGCAAATTTCATGCTGTATCTTAAAATATCAGCATCGGCGCCTTTTTCTATCACTACTAAACGTTTTTCACTGACAGCGCCAAAGTTTTTATCCATCTGCTCTTTGAAATTTTTAAAAACTTCTTCTGTAAAGTCTTTTTTCATACCGTCAGTCATCATGGAAGTTACGGCAGAATAATTGGAAGCTGCCAAAAACTTGTTGACCATGGCTTCTTCAGCGTCAAGCACTTTACCGTTGCTGGCACTGCAGATAGCACTGAAACCAAGCACTAAGACCATTGTCAGCATTAAAAGAATTTTTTTCATTAATAATTACCTCCGGCTCTCTTTGAATATTAGGGTCAATTTGATTCTTTACTATTATACATCTACCTTGGTATAGCTTCAAGGAAAGTTTTGTGATTCTACAAAAATCTCACAAAGAAAAAACTTTTTTGTAAATTTTTTCTTTGAAGGCTTGACTTGAAGTTAACTTAAAGTATTAAAATATGATAAAATAATATCAGGCTGCTGAAGCAGCCGCCGGCAGTTGAAGCTGCCCTCATTCTTATTTGAACAACAGTATTATTGATACAGCTATGAAGGCTTAAGCTGCTCCTGAAAGGGCGGTTTACTTTGCATAGCTGTTTTTATTTTCAGAAAGGATGCCTGACACGATGAATGTTTATATCAAACACCGTTTTCTGCTTTTGCTGCCGGTGCTGCTGGGCATCACTTTTTTTACGTTTGTGCTGATGCAGCTGCCGGCAGACGATACGGTCGATATGATGTATAAGGCCTCCGGGGCGGTATCGGAAACGGTCAAAGCAGCGGCCCGTGCCGAGCTGGGACTCGACCGTCCGCTGCTGGTACGTTATCTGGACTGGCTGCTGGCTGTCTGCAGCGGCGATATGGGACGTTCGTATATTTCAGGCACGCCTGTAACAGCGCTTTTTGTAGCTAAGCTGCAGCCTACGCTTTATTTGACGGCGCTGGCCCTGCTGCTTACCGCCTGCATTTCTGTGCCGCTGGGTATCGCGGCAGCGCTGAGGCATAACCGCTGCTGCGATCATCTGATTCGCTGCTGCGCGTTTCTGGGCAATTCACTGCCGGGATTTTTTATCGCTTTGCTGCTGCTTTACTGCTTTGCTTTAAAGCTGAACTTTTTTCCCGTCCTCGGCGGCGCAGGGTTCGGTGGTCTGCTGCTGCCGGCGCTGGCGCTGGCTATTCCCATGTCGGCCAAGTATATCCGGCATATCCGCAGTAATATCCTGGAGGAGATCAACAGGGATTATGTTGCCGGCGCTCTTGTACGCGGCATTCCCAAAGCAACGGTTTTCCGCAGGTTCATCCTGCGTTCGCTGGGCAGTACGCTCATTACTTTATTCTCCTTGTCGGCAGGCTCGCTGTTAGGCGGCACTGCGATCATTGAAATGATTTTTATGATCGACGGGATCGGCAAAATGGCAATGGACGCTATTTTGATGCGCGATTACCCGGTCGTGCAGGCTTACGTGGTCTGGACCGCGTTCATTTTTACCTGTGTCAATCTTGTCACCGATCTGCTGCTGCATCAGCTGGAGCCGCAGGCACGGCAATTTACTAAAGGCGGTGGATGGTGATGCCAAAAAACATACTGCCGCATGGCCTGCATAAGACCTGCTGGCTGCTTCTGCTGACAGTGCTGCTGTTTCTGGTCACGCTCAGCGCGCCTTACTGGGTACCGCACGATCCTTATCTGCAAAACCTTGACCTGGCTTTGCAGGCTCCCAACGCCGAATATCCCTTTGGTACTGACCGTTACGGACGCTGCGTTTTTTCGCGTGTGCTGGTCGGCGGGCAAAGCTCCATTTTTTCTGCGCTGGCTTTAGTGGGGATCATTTTTACTACCGGTACTGCCGCCGGGCTCTGGAGCGGTTACTATGGCGGGAAGCTGGATAATTTTATCATGCGTCTGTCCGATATTTTTTTAGCGTTTCCCGGCCTTGTTTTTGCCATTGCTGTTGCCAGTATCCTGGGCGGCGGTATGACAAACGCTGTTTTGGCGCTGGCCGTCATCTCGTGGCCCAAATATGCACGCCTGGCCCGCAGTCAGGCGCTGACTGTCCGGCAGCAGCCATATATCGAGGCGGCACGTTTGAGCGGCTGCAGCGACACGGAAATAATTTTCCGGCATCTCCTCCCTTCTATTTTAAGTCCGCTGCTGGTAATGTCGGCACTTGATCTTGGCACGATGCTGATGGAACTTGCCGGCCTGTCTTTTCTGGGTCTGGGGGCCCAGCCGCCGGCAGCCGAGTGGGGTTCGATGATGAGCAGCAGCCGCAGTATGCTGCAGACGGCGCCGTGGGTGATCCTGGCACCCGGTGCGGCGATTTTTGTGACGGTCAGTCTGTTCAATCTTTTAGGTGACAGCTTACGTGATCAGCTTGACCCTAAATTCAATCCTAAATAATTTTATGCGAGGGGTATTGCTATTATGATGAAACTTTCTTTACTGGGCAGCGGTCTGCTGCTTACCGCTTTACTGCTCAACGGCTGCGGCCCTTCCGCAGCTCCTGACAAGGCGGGAGAATCTGTCTTCCGCTACGGCACCACAGCTTACGGTGTGGCTATGGAGAACGCCGGTATGGACCCGCACGAATCCTATAAGGGCTGGTCAACACTGCGCTACGGCGTCGGCGAAACGCTGTTCCGCTTTAATGAAGCAATGCAGCCGCAGCCCTGGCTGGCAACAGGCTACGAATTTCTTGATGATCATACTGTTAAAATCACTTTACGCGACGACGTAAATTTCAGCAGCGGCGCCAGACTTACCGGAGCCGCCGTGAAAGCCTGCCTTGAGGATCTGGTAAAGCGCCATAAACGGGCTGCCGACGACTTAAAACTGGCTTCAATCACTGCTGACGGACAAACCGTTACGATAAAGTCTCAGGAAAAAGCGCCGGCGCTGATCAATTATTTATGCGATCCTTACGGCTGCATCATCGATATGCAGCGTGGCACTGCCGACGATGTCAAAATCTCGGGCACCGGCCCGTATATCGTCCAAAGCCTGACGCCTACGGAAATAGTTTTGACTAAAAATCCGGCGTACTGGGGCGGCAGGGTGAAAACAGATAAAGTTATCGTCCGCAGTATTCCCGACGGCGATACTTTGACGATGGCGCTGCAGAACGGCGAGATCGATGCCACACAGGGCCTGCCCTATGCCAGTCTGCCTTTATTTACCGGCAATGCAAAATTTAAGGTTGCTTCCGCCAATACTTCCAGAGTTTTTCAGGCCTGCCTGAATTTTACGACGCCGGTATTACAGGAGCCTGCCGTTAGAAAGGCAATAGCTATGGCTATCGACAAGGATAAATTTACCAGCGTGCTTTTGAATGGCAATGGTACGCCGGCTGTCGGTCCCTTCCCTGCCAATATGCCCTGCGGCGGCGATGCCGTGCATACGGACGCTTATAACGCCGAACAGGCAAAAAAACTGCTGCGGGAAGCCGGCTGGACCGACACTGACGGCAACGGCTACGTTGATAAAAACGGTCAGGACCTTACCGTCCGCTGGCTCACCTATACTTCCCGGCAGGAGCTGCCTTTGCTGGCCGAAGCGGCCCAGGCTTTTCTAAAGGAGGTCGGTATCAGGGCCGAAGTCAACGCGACAGATAATTATAACGATTTCCTGAAACGCGGGGATTGGGATATTTATGCCAAGGCTTTTGTGGCTGCGCCTACAGGCGACCCGCAGTATTATTTTACGACCCATGTACTGGACAGTTCTTCCTATAATTCCGGTCACTACCATAATGAACGGGTCGAAGAACTGACCCGGCAGCTGCGCGGCGAATTTGACCCGGCAGCACGCAGCAGGCTGGCAGTCCAGATCAGCCAGCAGCTTTTAGACGATAACGCATTTATCTATGCTTCGCATCTGAAAATGTCCTTTGTGATGAAAAGCAACATCAAGGGCTTTACAGCCCATCCTTCCGATTATTACGAAATCACCTCCGACCTTGAGGTCTAAGGGGTTCAACTATGAACAAACAGCAGCCATTACTGCAAATAAATAACCTGAGCCTTGCCTATGGGGTTAAAGAAATTTTAAAAGCTGTGCAGCTTACTGTCTGCCCGGGAGAGATCCTGGGCATCGTCGGCAGCTCCGGCGGCGGCAAAAGCACTCTATTAAAAACGCTGACCGGCCTTTTACCTGCTAACGCTGTCATTACCGGCGGCGAGATCCTCTGGCAGGGGCACAGCCTGCTCAGCGGCGGCCGTCTAAACAGCAGCGGTCTGCTCGGCAGGAAGCTGTCCATGATTTTTCAGGACCCTACAGCATCTTTATATCCCCTGCAGACGATCGGCTCGCAAATCTGCACTATGCTGCAGGCACAAGGACAGTTCGATACGGCCGCCAGCCTGCAGTCTGCCGCGCAGGTGCTTGCCGGGCTCGATTTTTCTAAGCCTCAGGCCATTTTAAACAGCTATCCGTTTCAGCTTTCGGGCGGCATGAACCAGCGGGTCTGTATCGCTATGGCACTTTTGCTGAAGCCGGAGCTGTTACTGGCAGACGAACCGACCTCTGGACTTGATTTGCTGACGCAGCAGAAAATATTACGGCACCTGCTGCAGCTCAAAACAGATCACCATACTGCGTTGATCGTTGTTTCACATAACATCAGCGCTTTGGCTCAGATAGCTGATACGATCGCCGTACTGCGGCAGGGCGAAATCATCGAAAGCGGTCCGCCGCAAACAATACTCAACCGGCCGCAGCATGACTATACCCGTAAGCTGATCGAGGCTATACCGCATTTCAGAAAGGAATTTCTTTTATGAGCGCCCTGTTAGAGGCAGCCAGCCTCAGTAAAACTTTCTTCAGTGAACATAACGCGCTGCCTGCTGTCTGCAATGTCAGCTTTAGTGTTGCCCCCGGCGAATGTCTGGGGCTGGCTGGGGCAAGCGGCTGCGGCAAAAGCACCCTGGCACGTCTGCTTATGGGACTGACGCCGGCCGACAGCGGTACGGTCAGCTTCAATGGCCAGCCGCTGGACTTTGCCGATGCCGCACTGCGAAAAAATTATTACAGTCAGGTCCAGCTGGTTTTTCAAAATGCCGCTGCGGCTTTTCACCCCCGCAAAAGCATCGGCAGCTCGATCATGCTGCCAATGCTGAATTACGGCTGTACTAAGGCTGCGGCCCAGGAAAGATCGATCGCTTTACTGCTGGCAGCAGGCCTGACACCGCAGCATGCTGAAAAATTTCCGCACCAGCTGAGCGGCGGCGAATGTCAGCGTGCCGCTATCGCCAGAGCAATCAGTATCAAACCGCGGCTGCTGATCTGCGATGAAATAACCAGCGCTTTAGACGTACAGACCCAGGCAGAGATCATTCAGCTGCTGCTTAAGCTGCAGGCTGAAACTAAAATGAGCCTGCTGTTCATCAGTCACGACATTACTCTTGTACAGGAAATCTGCCAGCGAATCCTGATCATGCAGTCCGGGACGATCATTGAAAGCGGACCTGCCCTGGATATCATCACCCGACCGCAGCAGCATTACACCCGCGAACTGGTAACGGCAGCATTCAATCTTACGAAAATATAGGTGAAAGCTATGACATCTGCATTATTTGAAGTTAATAAAAAATACTGGACAGATCGGGCTCCCAGTTATTCGCAGGTCAATCAGGAAGAACTGGCAGGCTGTCAGCGCAGCAACTGGCTCAGAGAAATCAGCAGACAGATCCAGATGGTTTATCCTAACCGGGCGCCGCAGGAAATCACTGTTTTAGACGCCGGCACCGGTCCCGGTTTCTTTGCTGTTATTCTGGCGGAAGCCGGTTATAAAGTAACGGCTATCGACGCTGCCCCGGCAATGCTGGCTGAAGCCAAACGTAATGCCGGACCTTGGCAGGAAGCTATCGATTTTCGCCTGATGGACGCGCAGAAGCCGACGTTTACCGCAGAATCTTTTGACGTTGTACTTTCACGCAATCTTACCTGGGTCCTGGAAGACCCGGAGCAGACTTATGGCAACTGGCGTCATGTATTGAAACCCGGAGGGCTGCTTCTGAATTTTGACGCCAACTGGTATAATTATCTGTATGACGCTGACTTAAAACAGCAATACGAACAGGATCGACGCAACGTACAGCAAAACGATCTTGAAGACCATTATCTGAGTACTGATATCGACGCGATGGAGGCGATCGCCCTGCAGGTACCTCTGACAGGTATCCAACGGCCGCATTGGGATATCCGCACTTTGGAAAAACTGCGTATGCGTTCCATTACTACTGACGTTTCTGTCTGGCAGCGCGTCTGGTCGACGGTAGAAAAAATAAATTACGCTTCAACGCCCATGTTTATGATTTCAGCGATAAAATAGGAGCAGATCATGTCTGATTTATCTAAAAAAACGCTTAATCCAAGCGGCGATACCAAAAACTATATTGAAAATTACTGGACGAAAAGGGCCGACGCTTTTGCCGCACTGCGCCGTCAGGAGCTGCACAGTGAAAAATACAGCCAGTGGCAGCGCGAGATCGTGCAGCATTTGCCGCCCGCAAAACAGCTGCGTATCCTTGACGTTGGCTGCGGCGCCGGTTTTTTCTCCGTTCTGCTGGCTAATGAAGGTCACCGAGTCACCGGTATCGATCTGACACCTGCCATGATCGCTCAGGCGGAAACTCTGGCGGCAGCAGAAGGCTGCAGCTGTACTTTTCAGACTGCCGATGCCGAGCATACGGCTTTTTCTGACGGCAGCTTTGATGTCGTTATTGCCAGAAATCTGATGTGGAACCTGCCCCATCCCGAAACAGCTTATGCCGAATGGCTCCGTGTGCTGGCTCCGAAAGGTATCCTGCTGAATTATGACGCGGAATACGCCAAGGACCATCATCGGCAAAAACTGCCTGCCCTCAATGCCCATGCCGATGTTTCCGCAGAATTATTAAATGAGTGCCACAATATTTACCATATGCTGGAAATCAGCCTCTTTGAACGTCCCCGCTGGGACTTGGAAATACTTAAGGCTTTAGGCAGCTGTTCCTGTTCTGTCGACCAGAGCGTCGGCGACCGTATTTATGCCGAACAGGATATCTTCTATATCCCAGTCCCGATGTTCTGTATCAAAGCTGTTAAAAATTAACGGTCTGTTTTAAAAGCAAAAACGCCTGGTTAAAAACCAGGCGTTTTTATTATTCTGCTTACAGTTCTTTTTCAATGCGTTCCATTGCTTCGATAGTGTTTTCACGGCTGCCAAAAGCGGACAGGCGGAAGTATCCTTCGCCCATAGCGCCAAAACCGGCGCCGGGAGTACCGACAACAGCCAGTTTTTCAAGCAGGAAATCAAAGAATTCCCAGGAAGACATACCCTGCGGGCATTGCAGCCAAATATAGGGTGAATGGGTCCCGCCGTAGAATTTAATGCCTTTTCTGCGCAGTCCTTCGGCCATGATCCTGGCATTTTCTTTATAGAAAGCCAGCATTTCGCGGCATTCCTTTTGCCCCTGCTCACTGAACACAGCTTCGGCGCCGCGTTGGATGATATAGGGCACACCGTTGAATTTGGTAGTCTGACGGCGCAGCCACATTTTGTTCAGTTCCAGCTCTTTGCCGCTTTCAGTTTTACGTACTAAAGCATGCGGCACTACAGTATAACCGCAGCGGGTACCGGTAAAGCCGGCAGTTTTGGACAGGGAGCATAATTCGATAGCGCATTTTCTGGCGTCTTCAACGACAAAAATACTGCGCGGGATAGCAGGATCATCAACGAACGCTTCATAAGCGGCATCATACAGGATGACCGCGTCGTTTTTCAATGCATAAGCGACCCAGGTCTCCAGCTGCTCTTTGGTATAAACAGCGCCGGTAGGATTATTCGGCGAGCAAAGATAAATGATGTCAGCTTTAACGCTGTCGTCAGGCATTGGCAGGAAGTTGTTTTCCGGCTTGCCGTCCATATAAACTATTTTACGGCCGCACATGATATTGGTATCCAGATATACAGGGTAGACCGGATCAGGAATCAGGATCGTATTCGCATTGCTGAAAATATCGGTAATATTGCCGCAGTCGCTTTTAGCGCCGTCGCTGATAAAGATTTCATCGCTGGCCAAAGTTACGCCGAAGCCGGCATAATATTTTACGATAGCTTCGTGCAGGAAATCATAGCCCTGCTCCGGTCCGTAGCCACGGAAAGTTTCCTTCACGCCCATTTCGGCAACGGCTTTCTGCATCGCGTCGATAACGGCCGGCGCCAAAGGCAGGGTAACGTCGCCGATACCCATACGAATAACCTTTTTCTCAGGATGTTCCGCTACATAAGCATTAACCTTTTGCGCGATTTGCGAAAACAGGTAGCTGTCTTTCAAATTACAATAGTTGTCATTTACAAAAGCCATTTTTTATCCCCCATTAAACTAAAAATATATTTTTATTTATTAATGACTTCATCGGGAATATCGATGACGCCTTCAAATACAGTTACAGCCGGGCCTCTTAAAATAACATGGTTATTGGCCAAATGGGTAAGCTTCAGAGTGCCGCCTTTGGCGATAACTGTTAATTCTTCACCTTTTTTACCTGCATGGCCCAGCATGATAGTAGCAACACAGACTGCTGTCGCGCCGGTGCCGCAGGCCCAGGTTTCGCCGCTGCCGCGTTCCCAGACGCGGAATTTAACGGTATTTTTATCGATTACCTGCACAAATTCAGTATTGACGTTTTCAGGAAATAATTTGTGTTTTTCAAATTTAGGCCCTAATTTTTCCAGATCCAAAGCATCTACATCGTCTACAAAGGTGACGAAATGCGGATTGCCTACAGAAATAGCCGTACCATTATAAACAACGTCTTCTTCCAGCACCAGTCCCTGATCTACAAACATAAAGTGATCGCTGATCATGGGGATGTCGGCACATTTAAAAATAGGCTCGCCCATATCGATACTGGCTTCTGCCACTTTACCGTCTTCACCCAAAAATACATCGATGGTTTTGATACCGGAGAGCGTTTCCAGCGTAAAAGTTGTTTTATCCGTCAGACCTTTATCATAAACATACTTGGCGATACATCTGCTCCCATTACCGCACATCTTGGCTTCAGAAGCATCAGCGTTAAAAATACGCATTTTAAAATCCGCAACGTCAGATTTACAGATCATGATCAGGCCATCACTGCCAATACCAAAACGTCTGTGGCTGATATATTCGGAAATAGCACCCGGATTAGGCAATTCCTGTTCCATACAGTTGACGTAAACATAATCGTTACCAGTACCGTGCATCTTTGTAAATTCCATTTTCATGGCAATATCCTCCTAAATAAATTCATAGCTTGCTTTATATTATAACAAAAAACAGACAAACAATACAGTGATTAAAAGCCCCTTGTGTTGTTCCTTATCAAGAACACTATTCTTCATCTTCATATAGTATACTATTAGCGTAGGCTAACGTCAAGTAAAGATTAGAAATTTATCTAACATAAAAAAATAACCATACCGTATGGTATGGTTATTTTTTAACCGGCAGCTTTCTATCCTCCCAGGCCGCTTC
>OODU01002036.1_pt1 | contig 18222 bp, 10 predicted proteins | sample 1671171 | NCBI WGS metagenome assembly OODU01 (sample SAMN06348129, study PRJEB24527) | human gut metagenome | biome: human gut; feature: ankylosing spondylitis patient; material: feces | host: Homo sapiens | place: China | collected 2015-10
GAAAATGATCGGCATCATTACTGCCGCTCCAAGACCGATAATGTACTTAAATACTTCTTCCATTCTGTTCTATTTTTCTCTGTTTTAATGATAATTTACTGTGTTTCCCCAGAGGGCATTAGTTTTAAACCGTGCCAAAAGTAAGACCTTTTTTGCTTTCTTCCAAAACGAAACTCTTAATTTATCAGATATTGCATCAAAAATGGACATTTTTGACGTTTGCGTGCACAAAAATAGTCGTTTCCGTACACGAAAAACAAAAAATGCACCTAGTTGATTAAAAATTCCTATCCGGTTTGGAAGAAATACACTACTTTCGTAGCGTGAAAAACAAGTATGTTGAATCCTTAAAATAACAAACCATGAGACGAACCCTTGCATCTGTTCTTTTTATATTGCTTACACTGGCTGCAATCATTCCCTCGATGTCGGCGCAGCAGGTAGATAAGAAACTCCCCTGGTCTGTACGAATGACTCAATCAGAAATGATCCGTTGCCCGGAATCTTGGCAACTCGACTTTCAGCCCAAGCTAAAGTGGGATTATTGTCACGGTCTTGAATTGGGAGCCATGCTTGATGTCTATGATACGTATGGTGACAAGAAAATCCGCGACTACGCCATTGCATACGCAGATACAATGGTGCACGCCGACGGAACGATTACCGCCTATAAATTAACCGATTACAGTCTGGATCGCATCAATTCCGGGAAAATTCTTTTCCGTATTTATGAGCAAACCAAAGATCCGAAATACAAGAAAGCGCTCGATCTGCTTTACAGCCAGTTTGGAGGACAGCCCCGTAATGATGATGGCGGTTTCTGGCACAAGAAAATTTATCCGCATCAGATGTGGCTGGACGGACTTTACATGGGAGCTCCTTTTTATGCAGAATATGCATTCCGCAACAACCTTCCGAAAGACTATGCGGATATAATTAACCAGTTTGTCACTTGCGCCCGCCATACTTACGACCCGAAAAACGGACTTTACCGTCATGCGTGTGACGTCAGTCGCACCGAACGTTGGGCGGATCCGGTCACGGGGCAGTCGAAGCACTGCTGGGGACGTGCTATGGGGTGGTATGCCATGGCGTTGGTAGATGCGCTGGATTTTATTCCGAAGCACGAAGCAGGGAGGGATTCGCTGCTTGCTATTCTGAATAATATTGCTGTGCAGGTAAAGAAACTGCAAGACCCGAAAACCGGAGGCTGGTATCAGGTCATGGATAGAAGCGGAGATCAAGGAAACTATGTCGAATCGTCCTGTTCCGCCATGTTTATCTACTCCTTGTTTAAGGCTGTCCGCAAGGGATATATTGATAAATCTTATCTGGATGTAGCGTTGAAGGGCTATAAAGGTTTCCTTGATAATTTTATCGAAGTGGATAGGAACGGCCTGGTAACCATAACCAAGGCTTGTGCAGTAGCCGGGTTGGGAGGAAAAGTATATCGTTCCGGTGATTACGACTATTATATTAATGAAACAATCCGTAATAACGACCCCAAAGTTGTGGGGCCATTTATCATGGCTAGCTTGGAATATGAACGTTTACAAAAGTAATTTATGCCGATGAAAGGGACTATTTTTAAAGGGATATTGCTAATTCTCTTTCTTGGTGTAGGAGAGACGGCAGTTTATTCGCAACAACAGCAGCGCAAAGATACGTTGGTCGTCACACGCGACGGGACAGGAGATTACCGCAATATTCAGGAAGCAGTGGAAGCGGTCCGCGCTTTTATGGATTACACGGTGACAATTTATATCAAGAACGGCACGTATAAAGAGAAGCTGGTAATTCCCTCTTGGGTCAAGAACGTTCAGTTGGTAGGCGAAAGCGCCGAAAATACGATTATCACCTACGACGACCATGCCAATATTAACAAAATGGGAACATTCCGCACGTACACCGTCAAGGTATCGGGCAACGATATTACTTTCAAGGACTTAACGATTGAAAATAATGCGGCTCCTTTGGGACAGGCCGTGGCACTTCATACCGAGGGTGACCGGCTGATGTTCATAAACTGCCGTTTTCTGGGAAATCAGGACACTATCTATACCGGTTCGGAAGGGGCACGGCTCTTATTTACCAACTGTTACATCGAAGGTACTACCGACTTTATCTTCGGACCTTCCACTGCACTTTTCGAATACTGTGAGCTGCATAGCAAACGTGATTCGTATATCACTGCCGCTTCTACTCCTCAAAATATAGAATTTGGCTATGTCTTCAAGAATTGCAAGCTGACTGCTGCTCCGGGAGTGAAAAAGGTCTATCTGGGCCGTCCGTGGCGTCCGTATGCAGCGACAGCTTTTATTAACTGTGAGTTTGGAAACCATATCCGTCCCGAAGGTTGGCACAACTGGAAGAATCCGGAGAATGAAAAAACAGCCCGTTATGCCGAATTTGGCAATACGGGCGAAGGCGCAAAGACTGAAGGACGTGTGGCATGGGCCGAACAGCTTACAAAGAAAGAAGTATTGAAGTATACACCGGAGAATATCTTTAAAGAAGATAGCAATTGGTATCCTTATAAATAGGAACAGATAAGATGTCCGATCGGTTGGGGAGCTTGAAGCTTTTGTTTCCTAAGCTCGAAATCCAGGTTCCGAGGCGGGGAAACTGTAGTTTCTCTATGTGGGAACTGGAGTTTCTGCGTGTGGAAACTAGAGTTTCTAACGCTTGAAACTAAAGTTTCAGAGCCTTGAAACTGAACTTGTTCAGGTGCAAGACAAAATGTTGCAGGTGGCAGATAAAACGAAGAAGAACTAAAAGAGCGTGAAGAATATGAAAACACTAGGGGCTAAAATGATAGGATTACTGGTAGCAGCCTTTATCCTCTGTTCCGCATTTCGTGCGGATAAACCGGTCGTAACTGTCTTTATGATAGGAGATTCTACTATGGCCAATAAGAAACTGGACGGAGGAAATCCCGAACGTGGCTGGGGAATGGTACTTCCCGGATTCTTCTCCGAGGATATCAGGATAGATAATCATGCTGCCAATGGTCGAAGTTCCAGAAGTTTTATCAGTGAAGGCCGCTGGGAAAAAGTCATTTCTAAGGTGAAAAAGGGAGATTATGTCTTTATCCAGTTCGGGCACAATGATGAAAAAGCTGATCCCACCCGCCATACCGATCCCGGAACCACCTTCGATGATCATCTTCGTCGCTACGTGAACGAGACTCGAGCCAAAGGGGGAATCCCCGTATTGTTCAATTCCATTGTCCGCCGTAACTTTGTTCAGCCTAAGGACACTTCCATTTCAAAAGATGTCCGCCGGACACCGGGGGAAAGTGAACCGCCCAAAGAAGGAACCGTTTTATTCGATACTCACGGAGCTTATCTGGATTCTCCGCGTAATGTGGCGAAAGAACTCAGAGTTGCATTTATTGATATGAATAAGATAACACACGACTTGGTGGAAGGACTCGGTCCGGTAGAGTCAAAGAAACTGTTCATGTTCGTCGAACCGGATCAGGTTCCCGCCTTCCCGAAAGGCCGCGAAGACAATACTCATCTGAATGTATATGGTGCACGTGTGATTGCCGGGTTGGCAGTAGAGGCAATCGGCAAAGCAGTTCCGGAACTGGCACCATATATCCGCCACTATGATTACGTGGTGGCACAAGACGGAAGCGGTGATTTCTTCACCGTTCAGGAAGCGATTAATGCGGTTCCCGATTTCCGTAAGAACATCCGCACCACGATTCTGATACGTAAAGGTACTTATAAAGAAAAGATTATCATCCCCGAAAGCAAGATTAATGTCTCCTTGATCGGAGAAGAAGGCGCGACGTTGACCAATGACGACTTCGCCAACAAGAAAAATGTATTTGGCGAGAACATGGGAACTTCCGGTTCATCGAGCTGCTACATTTATGCACCGGACTTTTATGCAGAGAATCTCACTTTTGAGAACTCCGCCGGTCCCGTCGGGCAGGCAGTTGCCTGCTTTGTCTCCGCCGACCGTGCCTTCTTCAAGAACTGCCGCTTTTTAGGTTTTCAGGATACCCTCTATACTTACGGCAAGCAAAGTCGTCAATATTATGAGGACTGTTACATCGAAGGAACAGTTGATTTCATTTTCGGTTGGTCTACGGCTGTCTTTAACCGTTGCCACATTCACAGCAAACGGGACGGCTATGTGACCGCACCTTCTACCGACCAAGGGAAAAAGTATGGCTACGTCTTCTATGATTGTAAGCTCACCGCATCACCTGAAGCGAAGAAAGTATATCTCTCCCGTCCCTGGCGTCCGTATGCCCAAGCCGTATTTGTCCGTTGCGAACTGGGACAGCACGTCCTTCCCGAAGGCTGGAACAACTGGGGGAAGAAGGAAAACGAGAAAACTGCTTTTTATGCAGAGTATGACAGTCGTGGCGAAGGTGCCAATCCGAAGGCACGTGCCGCTTTCTCCCATCAGTTGAAAACTCTTAAAGGATATGAGATAGAAACAGTGCTGGCCGGTGATGACGGGTGGAATCCGGTAAAAAACGGAAATCATCTGTTAGATGTAAAACGTTGAACTCTTATGCCTGAAACTGAAAACTTGTTTTATTGAATAACCTGTTTCTGCTAAATAGCTGGTAAAGATAGTATTAAAATCCTGTTATTTTTCTATCTTTACGCCACAGAACCGAGTGATATGATGAAGAAAACTTTACTTTCAGTGATTCTCCTGCTAGCTATTGTGTTCACGGCACATACACAGCAGCATTGCTTTTTCACCCATTACTCTACTGAGGACGGACTGTCGCAAAATACAGTCATGAGCATTCTTCAGGACCATAAAGACAATCTTTGGTTTGCCACCTGGGATGGTATTAACCGTTTTAATGGGTACACTTTCAAAACTTACAAGGCACGACAGGGAAATTACATCAGTCTGACCAATAATCGGGCGGACCGTATGTATGAAGACCGTTACGGTTTTCTCTGGCTGTTGACCTATGACAACCGCGTTCATCGCTTTGATCCGAAAACGGAAACTTTCGAGCAAGTGCCCGCAGCCGGTGAGGAGGGGAGTGCATTCAATGTACATACCATTGAAGTAATGCCGAACGGAACTGTCTGGCTGCTGACTGAAAACGACGGTGCGATTCGCATTCTGACTCATCCCGACGAGAATCATCGGCTGACATGGGATATTTATTCCAATAAGACGGAATTGTTTCCCTCTTTACACGTGTTTAAAGTACATCAGGACAAAGCCGGTAATGACTGGCTGCTGACAGACAACGGGTTGGGCATGATTCGTCCAGGAGACAAAGAACCTGTTTCTTATTTTACGGAAACCAAAGGAAAGCTTAGCGGAATGAACCAGGCTTTCTATGCCGTGCAGGAACGTGATGAGGATATTTGCTTTGCTTCGGACCACGGACGTGTCTGGGTATATCAGAAAGGAAGCGGAGAATTTGTATTGCTCGAACTTCCGACCAAAGGGCGGATCACCTCCATTCATACGGTTGCACCGGATATGTCGGTCATCACTACGGATTCGGACGGTTTCTTTACCTGTAATCTGAAAACGAAAGCATCGGTACACTATTCATTTCTGACTTGCAAGGAGTTACCTGCCAAACCCATTCTATCGGCTTATGTAGACCGTTCTTCGGAAGTCTGGTTCGAACAGGAAGAACCGGGTGTGGTAGCTCATTTCAATCCGTTTACCGGAGTAGTGACGCGTGAGCAGATTCTTATTGAATATAGTAATCCTGAACGTTCACGTCCTGCTTTTCATATCCATGAGGATGTGAACGGCTATCTGTGGGTACACCCGTATGGAGGTGGTTTCTCATATTTTGATCCTCAGAAGAAGCGGCTGGTTCCTTTTTATAACGGACTGGGCAGCCGTGACTGGCGTTTCTCCAATAAGATTCACTCGGCTTTCTCCGACAAACAAGGGAATTTGTGGATGTGTACCCATTCCAAGGGATTGGAAAAGGTGACTTACCGTAATGTTCCTTTTTCGATGATGACTCCCGTACCGCAGGAATATGAATCACTGCATAATGAGATACGTGCCCTCTGTGAAGACAAACAGGGGAATCTCTGGGTCGGTGTGAAGGACGGTATACTTCGTATATATGACGCCGATCGAACTTATAAGGGATATCTGACGGAAAACGGCATAATTTCCACTGTCGGCACTCCCGTGAAGGGAACAGCCTATTTTATCATTCAGGATTCGAAAGGAGTGATCTGGATTGCGACAAAAGGTGACGGGCTGATCCGTGCCGAGGCAACCTCTCCTTCGGGAATGTCGTACAAGCTGACCCGTTATCTTCACCAAGAGGATGATATGTATAGCTTGAGCGATAACAATGTGTATTGTGTGTACGAAGATCATAACGGGAGAATCTGGGCGGCTACCTTTGCCAGTGGTATCAATTATCTCACGGAGAATGAGGACGGAAAGGTTTTGTTTATCAATCACCGTAACCATTTGAAAGGTTATCCTATTGATCCCTGCTACAAGGCTCGTTTTATCACTTCCGACAATAACGGCCGTTTGTGGGTGGGAACGACGACGGGTGCCGTAGCCTTTGACGAGAATTTCGAGAAACCGGAAGATGTACAGTTCTATCACTTCTCCCGTATGCCGAACGATACACAAAGTTTGAGTAACAATGATGTGCACTGGATTATCCCCACTACGGATAAGGAACTTTATCTGGCTACCTTTGGTGGCGGACTCAACAAACTGATCTCTATCAGTGAAGACGGACATGGGGCGTTTAAGTCTTACTCGGTGCAGGACGGGCTTCCTTCGGATGTACTGCTTTCCATTCGCGAGGACGATAAACAGAACTTATGGATTAGTACGGAGAATGGAATCTGTAAATTCATCCCCTCCGAAGAACGGTTTGAAAGTTATGATGAGCGTAGTATAACTTTCCCGGTACGTTTTAGTGAGGCGGCTTCCACATTGACCGCGAAAGGCAATATGCTGTTCGGTGCCAGTGGAGGGGTTTTTATCTTCAACCCGGATTCTATCCGTAAGAGTAGTTATGTGCCTCCGATCGTGTTTTCTAAATTAACAGTAGCCAATGAGGATGTTGTGCCCGGGGAACAATCGTTGTTGCAGGCAGATATTGATGATACGGAGCAGCTGGTGCTTTCGCACGATGAGAATATCTTCTCTGTACAGTTTGCAGCGCTCGATTATACCAATCCGCAGAATGTGCAGTATGCCTACATTCTGGACGGATTTGAAAAACAATGGACCTTTGCCGACAAGCAACGTAGTGTGACTTATACGAATCTTCCGAAAGGGGAGTATGTGCTTCGTGTCCGTTCTACAAACAGTGATGGTGTGTGGGTAGAGAATGAACGTGTGCTGGATATTGTCATTCTTCCCTCGTTTTGGGAAACCCCGGTGGCATACGTACTCTATGTGCTGTTGATTCTAGTTATCATTCTTGTGGCAGTTTATATCCTGTTTACTATTTATCGGTTGAAGCATGAGGTATCCATAGAACAGCAGATTTCGGATATAAAGCTGCGTTTCTTTACTAATATTTCCCATGAACTTCGTACGCCGCTGACGCTGATTGCGGGTCCCGTTGAACAAGTCTTGAAGAATGATAAGTTACCGGAGGACGTCCGTGAACAGTTGGTGGTGGTAGAGAGGAATACTAACCGTATGCTTCGTCTTGTCAATCAGATTCTGGACTTCCGCAAGATTCAGAACAAGAAGATGAAGATGCAGGTGCAACGTGTGGATGTCGTGCCCTTTGTCCGTAAGGTCATGGATAATTTCGAAGCCGTAGCCGAGGAACATCGGATTGATTTCCTGTTTGAGACGGAGAAACAGCATTTGTTTCTTTGGGTGGATGTGGATAAGTTGGAAAAGATTGTGTTTAACCTGCTTTCCAATGCTTTCAAATATACGCCGAACGGCAAGATGATTACGATTTTTATTCGTGAAGATGAGAATACCGTTTCGATCGGTGTACAGGACCAGGGAATCGGTATTGCGGAAAACAAGAAGAAGTCGTTGTTTGTCCGCTTCGAGAATCTGGTGGATAAGAATCTTTTCAATCAGGCTAGTACGGGCATCGGGCTTTCGTTGGTAAAGGAACTTGTGGAGATGCATAAGGCTACAATTTCCGTTGACAGCCGTTTGGGAGAAGGGAGTTGTTTCAAGGTTGACTTCCTGAAAGGGAAAGAACATTATGACGAAGAAGTCGAATTTATCCTTGACGATGCGGAAGCTCCGGTAAGAATGGGGCAGGTGGTGGACATTGCCAATGCATCGCTTCAATCTGAAACTCTTGTAACGGCAGACGGTCCGGAGTTTGAGAAATCGTCTTCGGAGGAAGAACCGTTAGCGGAAGATACTTCTAAAGAGTTAATGTTGTTAGTCGAAGATAATCAGGAGTTGCGTGAGTTTCTGCGCAGCATCTTTACTCCGGTATACAGGGTGGTGGAGGCGGCCGACGGAATGGAAGGCTGGAGTAAAGCGTTGAAGTATTTGCCGGATATTATTATCAGTGATGTGATGATGCCTGAAAAGGATGGTATCGAAATGACACGTGAACTGCGTGCGGATATGATGACCAGCCATATACCTATTATTCTGCTTACTGCCAAGACTACTATCGAAAGCAAATTAGAAGGACTGGAGTACGGTGCAGATGACTATATCACGAAACCTTTCAGTGCCACCTATCTGCAAGCCCGTGTAGAAAACTTGTTGATACAGCGCAAGAAACTGCAAAGTTTCTATCGCGATAGCCTGATGCATATCAACATGGCTGCTGTTCCTGAAGATCTGCCTGTATCGGCAGAGGGGGAATCAAGAGAAGAAAACTGGACTGAACCGGAGCAGGAAGCACAACCTGCTGTTCCCGATATGTCTCCCAACGATCGTAAGTTTATGGATAAATTGGTGGAACTAATGGAGCAGAACATGGATAATGGCGAGTTGGTGGTGGATGATTTGGTACGCGAACTGGCTGTCAGTCGTTCGGTATTCTTCAAGAAACTGAAAACGCTTACCGGATTAGCGCCTATCGAGTTTATCAAAGAAATCCGTATTAAACGTGCTACACAATTGATTGAAACCGGAGAGTTTAATATGACGCAGATTTCATATATGGTCGGGATCAATGACCCGCGTTATTTCAGCAAATGTTTCAAGGCGCAGGTGGGGATGACGCCGACGGAGTATAAAGAGAAAGTGGGGAGATAATACGAGTTTAGGCACAGAGTTCTTCCTTCATGTGAAGATACTAAAAAGAGAGGTCACTTCATTCCGATGAAGTGACCTCTCTTTTTAGTATCTATGTTGTTCGTGGTTTATGGCAGCCAGCGCGGGTCACCAAAACCATAACTCTGATAAAGTTCATCAGTGATAGTGAAATCAGCCTTGTCCGGGTTGGCGAACGGATTGTTCTCAAGAACATTTCCTTCTGTGTCGAAGCACGTTACTGTTGTGTCCGTATTGCCTTCAGCCAATGAGATCAAGTTCTTACAGTTGTAGTAATAATTGTTCGAGTAGGTTGGCTTTCCTACGGCACTTGAGTTGGCAAAGCCGCGTTTGTTGTTGAAGTTGGCAATTACGTTGTTGGTAAACGTGTTGGTGTTACCCTTGAATCGCAGATAGAAGAAGCGATAGTTGGCTTCACCGTTACCTACATTATAGAATGTACATTTATCAATCGAAGTTACCATGTTTGCAGTTACGCTGTTTGATGCGTCATCGGCACGTAGTACGTCCCGCTTGGAGGCGGAGTTATAGATTGTGGAACTTGAAATGGTGAGATTGTTCCAACCACCTTTACGGCTATCAATAAAGTCACCACCGTCACACACGATATCATGAATGAGGGAGTTTTCTATCTTGATAGTATTTGGTACTGCTGCAACATTGATGTAAATAAGTCCTTTAATATAGTTTCTTATTTCACACCTGTTAATGGTAAGGTCACCGAATCCTCCTTCCTTTTTGTATTCAATAGCCTGACTGCCATCAGTATTCGTTCCATCTAACACAACCTGATAGAGATAGAGTGAAGCGCCGTTATAGATATGGATACAAGTGTTGATTACCGGTGGCTCGGCAGAATTCTTAGCAGCAATGACTACATTATTATTAATTTGTAATTTGGCTGCTGTCAGCACATATTCACCGGGTGTAAGAGCAAATTTACTGCCTGGTGTTGCATCTTGAATAGCAGAAACCCAATCGTCAGCAGGAGTAAGTTCGATAGCATCACTCAAATCCAGATTAGTGGTGAAAGTAGAATAACCACGAGTCTTTTCACCTAACTTCAATGTAGCTCTGTAATTGGTTTCCGGTGTAAGACCTGTGATAGTGGCGGAGCCGGAAGATATGTCGGTTGAATTCAGCGTATACGTCACAGTATTGGCACTGGAGTTTGCGGTAGTAGGAGCACAGATGACAGCATCGACCTCAATACCCGGTGTCCATGTTACTTTTACAGAAGTGCTCTGAATGTCGCCGGCTTTTACCTTTTTCATGTTCTGTTCGGGGTTGGTTGTACGCTTGATGTCAACCCATTTGGATGTGCGGGAAGAATTGTTTTCATCAATGGCTCTTACGCGGATGTAATAATCAGTCTCTCCGATAAGATTGGTTAAAGTCTTTTCGGTTAAAGTTGTGGTATATGAGGCATCCGGTGTACGTTGGTCATAGTCGGGACTGTCCGCATAAACTTCAAGTTCGTAAGAGGTAGCTCCTGACATTTCATTCCAACTGACAATGATGTTTACTTCCTGTGAAATACGTGCAGTGATGCCGGTTGGCGACAAGACACGATTAAGAACTAAATCATTGATATCATCTGGTTCACTACATGATGTCACTGCAACACTACCCAGGCAAACGGCAGCTAATGTACAAATTGATAGTATATATTTTTTCATTGTTGTTTAATCATTTAGTTAGTTAATACCACTCGTAATTAGAAAGATTAGGATTATCATTCAAGTTGACGTTAAAGATAGGCCAGTATTGATATTTGTCTGGGTCGCGAACATAGAGATAGTCAATAACATCTTCTAGGGCATTATCTTTGATCCAAGTGGATGCTTCGCCCTTACTGTCTGAAAATTCGGTATAGCCTTCCGGATTAATATCCATTTCACCATAGTTCAGACCGTAAAGGTTCAGTTTTGCATCCTTTTCGGTAGTCTCTATACCATTACGAGTCCAGGTATATGCGCTCATTTTATAATATGCATGGCCTGATAGCTGGCTGTAAGGATGTTTAGAATCATAATCGGTCAAACTCACAATAGCTTTCATCTTGTTTTTTGTCTCGTCCATTTTACTTTTCAACATTCCCCAACGGATAAGATCAGCTTTACGGATCAGTTCTCCGGCAAACTCATAAGCTCTCTCGTCAACAATTGCCTGGAACATCTTTTCTTTACTGAGAGCTGCTTCTGCAACATAAGCTGTAACTTCTGTTGCACGGTCGGAGGTCGCAAAAGCGCGGTTGCGAATCTTAGTCAGGTAAGGAACGGCAGCAGATGCACCATTCAACTCGTTTTCCAGTTCGGCGCGCATCAGTACGATGTCGGCATAACGCATATATTGTCTGTTGATACCGTCATCGTTTCCGGTAGGAATCATACGGTTCGTCCATTCATAACGCAACTTTCCGAAACTCCAGCTTTTGAAAGACTGAAGAGTTTGTACGCCTTTTGTCCATTGGAATGGGCAGCAAGTTATATCACGGCGCAAGTCCTTTACTGAATAGTCAAAGAAGAAAGTTGGTGTAGGACCAACCTGGCTTCCCTGAAGCATGGTTGTCATATTGTCGGCAGTGGTATGCTTGATACCGAAAGTGTACATGATACGTCCGCGTGCGGGGTTATTGCTATAACCTATCTCGAACAATGATTCACTGCCTGCATTGATAACATCTCCTGAGATTCCGTTGTTGTTGAAGATATCTTCAAAATTTGATTTTAAAGCCACGTAAGTGCCTTCCTGTTCCATTACATCTTTACAAGCTTGCAGTGCGATAGGGTAGAGACGTGCTTTGGATAGTTCCGGATCCGTACTTAAACGGTTTTCTCCGTCAAGACGCTGAGCGTAGCCGGATGCTTGCAGGCATACGCGGGCCAGGAGACCTTTTACGAAGACTTTGTTCACGCGTTCCACTGTTTTTGTGGCGTCTATCTCATTAGGCCACGCGCAAAGGTCTTGTGCCTCTTGCAAATCAATGATGAGCTGCTTGTAGATGACATCACGGTCTTCGCGTCCTGAATACATATTGTCGGCGTTCAATGAAGTCAGGCGTGCGGGAACATCTCCCCACATATTAATCAGGTCAATATAATGTAAGGCACGTAGCGTGAGCGCTTCCCCCAACAATTGTTTCATATTGGCATTTGTCAGGTCTGCATATTCACGAAGACCTTCAATAGCCAGATTGGCACGTTCGATAGCGGCATATATCTTAGCCCAAAGGTCGGTCCCGGTACTGGTGTTCATTTGATCGTTTCCGACTCCGGCATTGTATGTTGCCAAGTCTGCCTTTCCGTCGGCCTTGTCCGAACTGTTATAGTATTCTATATCTGTATTGTATCCATACCAAATAGCACGTGCACGATAGTTTTGCTCTCCAAATTCCTGATAGATATTGGCAATGGTGCCTTGTGCATATTCATAAGTACTGAAAATGTTCTTACCGTCTAAAGATGAAGGAGAACTTTGATCTAAGAAATCACTGCAAGAAGACAGACTAGCAAGAAGGGCGACAGCTGTCAATGATTTAATCGTTATATTTTTCATTTCTTTTTCGTTTTAGAAGTTTAAGTTAAGACCTATTACAAACTGGCGGCTCTTCGGGTATGCAGAGTAGTCTACTCCCGGAGTAAGAGCTGTTTTGTTTCGGGTGGAAACTTCAGGGTCGAAGCCTGAATAACCGGTCAGACAAAATACATTATAACATGTGGCGTAGAAACGCAAATTGTTAATACCCACTTTTCTAGTCAGGGACTGCGGTAGAGTATAACCTACTGTTAATGTAGACAGACGTAGGAAGGAGCCATCTTCAACAGCCCAGTCGGTCAATACATAACTGGTATAGGGTGACCACATGGTAGTATTGGCGTTTAATGCAGCCAACTGTGCGGGATCGTTTACCAAGTTTCCGTTGGCGTCAAGGTTTGTCCAACGTTTGCCTTCGGCCATAATGTCGATCATGTTACGGTAATAGTATTGATAGGACGAAGTATATTCAATCTTATTGGCATTATAAACGTCATTACCGATACTGTAAGTGAAGTTTGCACTCAAATCAAAACCATATACGCGACCTGAAAGGGCGAAACCACCACTGGCTTTAGGATTGGTATTACCGATAACGGTACGGTCTTTTTCATCAATGACATTGTCACTGTCGTCTATATTCTTCAGTTTTAAGGCACCCGGACGGAGATAACTGGCACCGATAACACCTGCATTGCTTGCTACATCTTGTTTCAATACCCATTTTTCACCGCTGGCATAATAGTCTTCAAAGTCACTTACTTCATAACGTCCGGCAGTTACATATCCGTAGATCTCACCTACTGAATGGCCTGGTTTCACGATGAAGTCATCCTGAATCTGTGTTGAGGCCCAACCGGATGATGCCGGATATTGTGATAATGTACCCAGGTTCTTTACTTTGTTTTTATTGAAACCTACGTTACCATTGAAGCTCAGCTCATAGTTTTTCTTGCTGATGATGTTCCAGGTAAGAGATATTTCAAAACCTTTGTTCTCAGTCTTACCGAGGTTGCGGTACTGGTAGTCATAACCGGAACCGGAAACAGGGAATGCGATTAGTAAATCTTTAGTCGTATTCTTATAATATTCGATGCTACCGGTCAGCTTGCCACCGAATAAGGTATAATCCAAACCAACGTTACGGGTAACGGTCGTTTCCCATTTCAAGTCCGGATTGGATGCGTAGGAACCACTTTGACCTGAGGCAATGCCGCTTGTCCAATAAGAAGGGAATTGATTGAGCCAAGTAGTAGAACCGGAAGACCATACGGGAGAAGTCTGGTCGGCGGGAATATTGTTATTACCTGCGGTACCATAAGAAAAACGTATTTTCAAATCATCAAGCCAATTCTGGGTCTTCTCCATGAACTTTTCTGAGGAAATACGCCATGCTACGGCAGCTGAAGGGAAATATCCCCAACGATTGCCTTTAGAGAATTTGGAAGAACCATCGGCACGGAATGTACCGCTAATCAAATATTTGCTTTGGAAATCGTAATTGACACGTCCGAAGTAGGAAAGCAAGTTGTCGTCTGCGTTAGTATATTTGTCTACACTATAAGGAGTACCTTGTGAAGACAAGGCCCAAGCCTGAGAAGCAGTAAAGCTGACAGGAAAGAAGCTCAGACGGTCATCATTCAATGAACTTTTTTTATTGATAGTCTCTTCACCAACCAATACATTCAGGTTGTGGTCTTTATTCTTGATGATATCTTTGAAGTTGTAATTTACTGTATTGGTATTGCGGAAAGTCTTACGCTGCGTGTCGGCAAAATAAGCCATCGGATGAACACCTTCTGTATCGGAACTGTTGGTACGTGCATTGTAAGTACTTGGACCATAATATTTCTTATCGGTATTGTAGTACCAGTCCAGACCGAACTCTGTTTTGAACTTGAAGTTCTTGAAGATTTCCCATGAAAAGCTTCCATTCATGTTGAAAGTCTGACGGTTCTGCTTGCGGTCTGTGTCATATACTGATGTAATCGGGTTTGTCAACTGAAAATCCGGGTCATAACTGTCACTCAAATCAGGAAAGTTAAACATCGGGTAGATCATAACGTTCTTCATGCGTGAGTCGGCTGAAGATACTTCACTCTTGCTTTCATTGGCACCTGCACCGTTTACTGTGGTATTGGCATAACGCATAGAGAAGTCGAGGCTGACTTTATCATTTACCTTGTGGTTAAGTTTTAAGCTTAAATTATCACGTCGGAAAGAAGACCCCAGCATGATAGCTTTGTCATTCATGTGGGCATATCCCATGTTGAATTTAGTTTTGTCCGAACCACCGCTAATTGTCAAGCTATGATTGAAGGTATTTCCTGTACGGCCGAATACTTGGTCTTGCCAGTCATTGGTTGGGGCGTTTTCATACAAGTCTGCATCTTGCCAGTTGCCGAAAAGACTGGTAAATTTGCTTTCATTACCTCGCAACAAGGCGTATTCTCTTTGCCATTTTACGTAATCAGTTGCGCTCAATGTCTCCAAGGTCTTTGCCATTTTTTTCCAGGAATAGTAGGTATTATAAGATACACTCAGTTTTCCTTCCTTTCCGCTTTTAGTCGTTACCAGAATTACACCGTTTGCACCGCGGGAACCGTAAATAGCTGTAGAAGATGCATCTTTCAGTACAGTCATATCCTCAATATCGGATGCAGGAATGTCGCTGATAGACTCTACCGGGAAACCGTCTACGATAAACAGCGGAGTATTGTCACCTGTGATAGAACCACCACCACGTACGCGAATTTTCATTTCTGCGTCAGGAGAACCTTCGGTAGTGGTGATTTGTACACCCGCCATTTTACCTTGCAAGGCTTCTGTTGCCGAAGCTACGGGAACGGCGCTCAATACTTCGGAACTAACCGTAGCAACGGAACCTGTGATATCTTTCCGTTTGGCTGTACCATAGCCGATAACAACGACTTCATCTAATGCTTTGGTGTCGTCAGACAAAGTTACGTCGATTTTGTTTTTTCCTTTGATTGCAATTTCTTGTGTCTTCATACCGATGTATGAAACAATAAGAGTGGCATTAGCAGGAACTTTGAGAGAGAAATCACCATTCAGATTGGTAATCGTACCATTGGAGGTATTTCCTTTTTCTACGATGGAAGCACCGATAATTGGATCTCCGGTTGCATCTTTCACATTACCGGTTGCGGTAATAGTCTGCGCTGATACGCTTAGCGAAAAAACTGCCAATATCATTAGCAGTAAAACTCGCATGTTTTTCATTCTTTTAGACATCATTTTTCTTTTAATATATAGATTGTTAATATTATAAACATTCGGTTACTTGTAAGGCTTTGTTTGTGCAAAAATAAGTCATCGACAGCGCTATCTATGTGCAATAATTGTTTTTATCATGGGAAATATTGTTTTTCCACCTCTGAGTAACAAAAAAGCGGAAGTATTGCTATATACTTTCCGCTTTCCTGTGTCTGTTTGGAAGTGTTATGTGTCAAAATTCTATTTCTTTGTGGGGAATAAATGATTGACCAGATTGTTCATATATACTTCCAGATTTGTGTATTCCGGACTTAAACTATACTTAGTACCATCGGCAGGGTCGTTCGGATCCAAATTATTTTTCTTTTCCCATTCATCCGGCATACCGTCACCATCGGTATCGACTAAAGTTACTTCCGATTTATATTCCGGCCATCCTCCTACATCCGATGGCTGGTCTATCATGCCGTTGGTGCTACCGTGGGAACCTTCATAAGTATAATTACCTTTGCGGGTTTCTTCTACAATGCGTTTGTCTATTATGTCACGACGATACGAAGCACCGGCATATTCGAGCACGTCTTTATATGCTTTTTTCGCAGATTGCAAGGAAGTACGTTCGGCTATATTGAAAGCTTTAGAGGACAACAACTTTTTTTCAGGTGCAAAGTCTTTCTTGATTACCAGTCCGTAGGTATTGTCTCTGTTCACTTTGTAAAGAGCTTCTTTTTGTTTGTCGGTGAGTTTGGAACAAGTAGGGTCCATATAATTACCATTAAAGTAGAATATACCGTGGACACCGGCTTCATTCTTATTCGTTCCATCGTCGGCGTATGCGGTAAACAAACGTTTAAAAGAACCTTTTGTAGCGCTGAAAGGTCCCGGTTTATAATAGTTGTTAATGAAATTGTAGGAACCTCCTTCGCCGGCATAAGCTCCGTCACTACCATAATTATAGATTACATTATTGAATAAATCAACTTTTTCTTCTTCCGGTTTACCAGTATAGCGGCTTCCGCAAAGACGAGGAGTACGGTTGGTGTGATGAGCCAATAAGTTGTGATGAAAAGTTGCAGTCTGTCCTCCCCAAATGCCTCCATAGCCGTGAGCTCCTTTTTCATGAATGGAGTTGGCAAGGCTTTCGCTGATGATGCACCATTGGAGAGTGAAATTGCGATTATTATAAAAAGTGGCGCATTCATCGGTACTCCAACTCATGGAGCAGTGGTCAATGATAATATTTTGGTGGTTTTTGATGCCGTTCATAGCGTCGTCTCCTTTTTGTTTGATGTCAACTCCCATGCGTGAGCGGATAAAACGGACAATTACATTGTCGGCTTGAATGGAGAAAGTATAGTTTTTTAGGCAGATACCGTCACCTGGAGCTGTTTGTCCGGCAATGGTTAGGTCTCCATTGTTGACTCTCAGAGGTTTTTGCAGCTCTATGATTCCGTCTACTGCAAAAACGATTGTGCGAGTACCTTTTTGGTTGATAGCCCAACGGAAAGTTCCTTCGGAACCGTCATCGGCTAGTGAAGTCACTATATATACAGTACCTCCGGCACCTCCTGTTGTATACTTTCCGGCACCATCTGCTCCGGGAAAAGCTATAATTTTGTTTCGATCAGGGGTCGGATAGTCTTTCTTCTCATTATTGACACTTTTATTATCCTGTATATCAATGGATATATAGGTTGTCGCACTTACCATTATAGGTATAGTGAGTAAAATGCACAGTGTTGCCGGTAGTTTTTTATTCATGCTCTTTCTTTAGTTGATTATTGTTTTGATATGGAACTTTATTCTGATTTTCGTTTTAATGGCGTAAAGGTATGAATATTTAGGTAGCTACGTGTGTAATAATTGTTATTCGCATAGTATTTATTGTTATTTGAAACTTGTCTTTTTTTTAATTCAACCATAATTAATCAACAATAAATACAAAGTGAAAAACAAATATTGCACATGAGTATATTTCTGTTTCCATACTTTTGTGAGGTGAACTCGTTCGTAATAAAAAGGATAATCACTTTAAACTATCAGGAACATGAAAAGACTAATAAAAGGACAACTTGTTATTTGGGTTTATAAAGAAAATATATTGGGAATTATATTGTCGGCTTTCTTATTTGGGGGAGCAGTTTCCTGTTCTCCCGAATAGGCAACAGAAAAACAAATGACAAATTAATCGGGGCTCCTTGCATATTCTTCCACGCAACATACCACCCT
>OODU01002041.1_pt1 | contig 18202 bp, 15 predicted proteins | sample 1671171 | NCBI WGS metagenome assembly OODU01 (sample SAMN06348129, study PRJEB24527) | human gut metagenome | biome: human gut; feature: ankylosing spondylitis patient; material: feces | host: Homo sapiens | place: China | collected 2015-10
CCGATCAAGATTTAACCTCGGCTATACATAATTCCGTAAACTGGTATTTTCAGGCAATTGATTCACAGGCAGGTTTTCAATCCGTAAAGACATTTTTACAGACAATAAACTATGGTAATCAGAATACTGGAACAAACTTAAATCTCTATTGGACAGATTTTTCTCTGAAAATCTCTCCAATAGAACAAGTAGAATTACTACAGAATTTCTACCAAAATAATTTTCATTTTGATAGAAAAAATATTCAAGCAGTAAAAAATGCCCTGTTACTTTCCACTACCTCTTCTGGTTCTCTTTACGGAAAAACCGGAACCGGACGTGTCAATGGTAAAGATGTCAATGGCTGGTTTGTCGGATACATTGAATCAGATAATAATACATACTACTTTGCCACAAATATTCAAGCTCCTTCCAACGCAACCGGAAGTCAGGCTACTGAAATAACCGAAGCTATACTTTCTGATTTTGGTATTTGGAAATAAAAAAGAAGAACTGGTAACCTAATTTCCTGTTATCAGTTCTTTCTTTTTCTTCGTAATCTCTTCAATATTGTTATCTAATTATTTTAAGGTATATCCTCACTTACATTCCTATATATTTTTTGGCTTCTTTTTTACAATCCAACGTATTACCATGGGCAATTACATATTCCATGCATTCTTTTCCCTGTTGTTCTTTCCCTACTCTGTAGTAACATACTCCAAGCAGAAGTCTGCGTGTAACCTCATAATATGGCAACTTTTCTGTATCATCTTCCAGTAATCTTATTGCTGCCTCATCTTCCTCTTTCAGCATAAACTTTTTTGCCATAAACAGCGGATTATTCTGAAATACGTTTCCTGCTTTTTCTAATGTATCAGAATATCCAGCTCCATCTTTCTCCTGATATTTCTTCGCCAGTTCAAGATTCGTCACAACCTGCTGCCAGGAACGTCCCTCTTTTTTTCCTTTCCATTCATTCTTTGTATATTCTTCTGCTTTCTGTAGTTCTCCATTAGCAATAAGTGCAACTATATACTTAGGTTGAGCCATCAATACTACATTTTTTTGAAAACCTTTATAATCCAGACTCTTTCCGTATTTTATCATCCCCTCCAACATTTCTAAATATTTCTCTGCATCACATTCCTGCGACAGCATCCGATCAATTTTTGAAAACTCTCGGAGAATATTACAAATTTCAATCAACATGACTACAATCAGATCAAGCACCGCACAGCCCCATAGAAGATAGGAATCTGTTGTGATCCAGCCCGACTGTTTCACATTGAAAAAGAGTACTGTCTCTTGATGTGGAAATGGATTCCCTTTAAAAATACTTACAATACAAATCAATGCTACATAAATCAACAGCACATTTCGTATCATTCTGATGCGACCATTTTTTTGCTTTTCATAAATCTTTTTTATCTGTTCTTCCATTCTCTTCTACCTTTCTTCGTTGCTGATCAATCCTGCAACTTATCTAACCGATATTGATATTTTGGTATATTATCGATTCCATTATCTAAAATCCTATTTCCAACATAATGAACCGATCCATCATTCTGAAATTTCACCGTAAGTTCATGTGTAATAACCGCATCATTACACACTACAGAATCACAAACTGCATTTATAGTCAATACAACTGTTCCATCTTCATTATACTTGATTTCAATTACTTCCGGCAATGATAATCCGAAATGTGTTGGTGCATAATTACCACATCCCAAACGTTGCCACGCATAAGTATTACTTTGTTCATCATACACCGCCCATTCTTTTAGTTCTTCTGCGGTAACAGGAAGATATGTCATAATTACACTTTCAAACTCATCTGCCGTAACTCCTGCTACTCCAGTTTCATTGCTAAATTTTTCCCCGTATTTCATATTATAAAGATATTCAAAAATCCCATTATAGTCCAGATCTTGCATATTCTCTATATTCCAGTTTGAGCACAGTAGATTGTTTCCCTGATAACCCAATGGCCCTACATATTTTTCTGAATATTCCAGGCATTCCTCATTTAATGGTCTAACTCGGATAATACAACTTCCATCAACAATTTCTGTCACTTCCGGTGGTTCCGGTACACATACTTCATAGCAAAAGTTCCCATATTCTGTGTATTTCCATTCCTTTATTTTTGAAAGAGAAATATAGGTAAGCATCGGCTCTGTATCATCGTTCCACAACATTTTTGCTGACATAATAAACATGTTTTCCCCATCATATGTATATTCTTTTCTGGTAATTCCTCCATCTATATCAATTTCATATAAAATTACGTTGTCTTTTTCTTCTTGCCTGGCAGCATTCAAAAACATTTCCATCTTCTGATAATTTTCCATAACAGAATAATGATCTGAACCCCTTACCGGATTTCCATTTTGTTTGATAATCTCTTTCATCCGATCCATCATTTGCCTGGCAACATTCTGATCCGCTTCTTGCATTCCATTAAATTCAGAATAAATATCTCGGATGGCCTCCATATTCTCTTCACAATCGTTCACTACTTCCTTTTTCTTTTTTTCATCAATTGGCAAATCATATCCCTTATCTTGAATTTCCATAACAGTTTTTTTCTGACTCTTCTCATTTTTTACATCTGAATCGTTTAGTGTTTTTATGTTTTTGCAGGAAGTCAGAACCATTCCTATACAAAGTACTAACAAGATGCTTTTTCTTTTCATATTGCCCCCTAATTATTGCTATAATTTGCTTTCCACTCTTCTTCTATCAATCTTGGCATATACCACCCTGCATTTGCATTTTGATCTGATTTGATTACTTTATTTGATAAATACTGAAAACTTCCGTCTTTCATAGGTTTTATAATCAATTCACTGGTAATTGCCTGGTCTAACATTCTGATTTCCCATACTGCTTCTATCGTAAGTTTTAATGTTCCATCTTGTAATTTTTCATATGAGATAACTTCCGGATATGGCTCATATGGGAATTCACAATCATATAACCCTCGCGGTCTGTATCTAAAAGTTCTATTATCAGAGTTATAAAAAGTTCCCTTTTCAATCTCGGTATTACTAAATGGTAAATAGGTCTTTATAACCTCTTCAAACTCATCTTCTGGAACTTCATATTCTGCTCCACCATAATTTGCTTCATATGGAACTTGCTTTCCATATTTCATATAATACATTTTTTCATAAAGATCATAAAAATCAAGTTCCGTATAATTCTGGTTATCCCAATTTGTAATCAACAGATTATTAAGTGCATACCCCAACGGCATAACATATTTTCGATTCAATTCCCGGCATGTTTTATCTAATGGCTGCACTCTGAATCCAGTTTCACCCGGTGCTCCATCAAATCCCGGTGGGTGATATTCCTCCAGAAACAAGTATCCTTTTTCTGTATATTTCCACTCATATGCTTCATATTCATCATAATAATTAGCCTGTGGACTATTATCTTTCCATTTAACCTGACATAATCGAACATTTATCTTTCCATTCATTGACTCTAAATGATATTGTATAATTTCCCCTTCATCAAATACAACAACAATATCTACTGCCGCCTGTTCTTCTTTCTCCGCTGCTTTGCAAAATTCTTCTACTTTTTCACGATTGACCATATCAATCTGATTATCACAATCTACTGCCGCATATCCTTTTTCTTCCAGACAATTGATAATTTTTCTTTTCACCTTTAATGTATTTAACTCCGACTTCTCCTTCATATAAACAGACCGAAAAGTTTGCGCTGTTTTTTTTGCTTCTGCATTCATTTCAGATTCTACGGTTTCTTTCTTTTCTTCTTTTTCCGTAATTCGATTTTGTCCGCACCCTGTAAAAACAATAAGAACTATCAATATCATCGCAAATATCTTACATATGTAATAATTTCCCATAAAAATTTTTTTATTCTTCAAAATACTCATCCAATACTGTTGCATCTTTTTTAACAACATAACCACTTCCACCGATTCCTTTCACATTCTCAACCATACTGATAAGAAGAATTGGTTTGTCCACGCTTTTATCTGCCGTAAACACCGAAAACCACCCGATTTCTTTGCCAGAAGTATCTTCTTTCGTTGCCTTCAACTCGGCTGTCCCTGTTTTTCCAGCCAGCAAAATATCGTCACGATGTGCAGCATATCCGGTTCCTTCCGGATCATTTACAACACCTTCCACCCCTTGCATAATTTCTTCTACATTTTCTTTGCTAAACGCATTTTCTATCCATGTTTCACCGGATGCTTCTTCTTTGTATTTCAAATACGGTTTTATCATATTCCCTTCATTTAAAAATGAAGTATAAATACTTGCCAGATGTAATGGATTTACAAGAATCTGCCCTTGCCCATAACCACTATCTGCCAATTGTATTTCTGTTTCTATTTTATCTGTATTGGAATATGTTGATTCCTGCATCGCAATCTCAAACGGCATATCCTGATTAAATCCTATTTCATTTAAAGTATTCATAAAATTCTCACTACCAATTTTAAGAGCTGCCTTTGCAAAATAAATATTATCAGAATAGATAATTGCATTTTTCATAATAACCGGTTCATATTCATGAAGTGTTGTCACTTGATAAGATCCCCAAGACGAATCTTTCTGCCATGCCAAACCTTCATTTCCAAAATCTTCTTTTGGATCTATGCTTCCCGTTTTCAACCCAATTCCTGCCACAACTGGTTTAAATGTTGAGCCAGGACACCATACTTGACGAAAACGATTATATAATGGCTTCTTTTCATCTTCGTTTAATGATGTCCATTTCTCTGATGATAAGCCCCGTATAAATTCATTATTATCATAAGATGGGGTACTTACCAAAGCCAATACTTCTCCCGTATAAGGATTCATTGCGACAGAACACCCCGGATCTTCTTTAAACTGCTCGTATAATGATTTTTGCAAATCGGAATCTATCGTTAATCTTATATCCATACCATCTTCTTTAAAAATACTTGCAAGAACCTCTTTTACTTCCCCATCACTATCCAAAATCTTTATATCACAACCATCTTTTCCTTTTAATTGCTTTTCGTATAACTTTTCCACCCCAGATCTTCCGATTACACTTTCAGCTGAATATCCTTCCCCTGGATGATTTTCCAAATCTTCTGCTGTTACAGACTGTACATAACCAATTAAATGAGCTGCTGCTTCCCCTAACTCATAGGTTCTAACTTCCACATCTGATAGCATAACCCCTGGAATTTCCAAAAGTTTATTCTGACAATCCTGCTCCTCAAGTGTCTTTTCTTCTGGCTGTATTTTCATTAAATCTATTTCTTCTACTTTCGGAATAGTTTCAATTGGTACAAAAGAATCTTCTTTTACCCACTTTGCTGTGAGTTTGTTATTTATTGTTTCTACATCTATCTCTAATAACTCCGCTATTTTTTCAATAGATACATTCCTGTCTTCCAGCTTTCCCGGTATAATGCCAACTGATGTTGCTACTCCTTTTCCTGCAAGCATTTTACCATCTCGGTCTAATATTTCTCCTCTCTCCGCTTTTGATGTAGTAACACTTATTTTATCATCACTCTCTAAATCTGGAAAAATCAGGCTATCCTGCCATACTAATTTATATCCCTGTTTCGTCTTCTTCAGTTCCGCCATATTGTCAAATTGTATTGTTCCGGCAATTGTATTACATGATGTTTCATACGAAAGCGTAACTGTATCTGCTTTTTTCTCTTTCACAGCTATATGACTGATTTTAATGTCACTGACCTCTATTCCTTCGTATATCTTAGAATTTCGTTGTATGTATTCTTCTTTTGTCAGATAAACTTTTTCATCTGAATCTATCATAGTATACATTACTTCATATTCCTTTTTTTCAATATGGTTCATATATTCCACAAGTGTGTCTTCTGGTGATTCCGTTATCGTCCTTTTTAATAAAACACCTCCTGAAACAGCAATTACTGTTATAGCTACTATCAGCCCAAAAATCTTACAAGTGTAAGATTTTTGGGTGCTTTGCTTTTTCCGTTTTCTTTTCATAGATACCCCTTTCTTCTAATTATTTTATTTTTCTAAATCTTACACCTGTAATATTTAGAAGTCAAGTCTATTTTTAGGAATTGTATACAACGGATTCAATATTAGACTATCATATTCTTTCTCCTGCCTTTTAATATGCCGGAACACCGTATCCATAGATGTTACTGCTTCCAATACTATAACTCCGTCTTGCCACCTTATCTCCACTGTTTCCTTCAATGGTATTCACTGTTCCACCGCTGACACTCTCCACAATTCCAACGTGGTCAATCGTTCCATTGTTTCCCCAATCAAAGAAAATAATATCTCCTGCCGCCGGGGTATAACTTCCGTCACGGAACCTACCTTTATACTGAAGCACATGTGGTACATACTGCTTGTCCCCATAACTGCTCCACCCCATTCTCTGTGCCATCATATCAGAAAATTCTGCTGCATTGGCAAGGGTATATCCACCTCTAGCTTTCGCCCATTCCAGATATCCATTTCCATAATTGTAGCTTTGCAATGCCAGTTTAATATTTTCCATATCCAGAGGATTTTTTACTCCTGCACGTTCCAGACAGCTTTTTATTTCCTGCACACCACAAGAAATCGAATACTCTGGATCTGTGATTCCATTTGGCTGTCTGGGATATTTTGTATTAAAGCTTCCTTCTGAACACTGCATCGGGTCAAGTCCTCTCCCGCCTGATTCCAGCATCATAATGGCTTTGATTAGTTCCACATACTCTCCAATGCCATATTGATTTGCATACTGTCGGATTAGTGGTTCATATGCTTCTACTTCTGCACTAACCGAAGAAACCGTACTGGAATTATCCCCACCTGTCATGCATAGAAAACCACCAAATAAAATGACGATAATCAAAATCATAACCGCAATCCAACCACCTGCAGTCAATGCACTCAGTAATGCTTTTGTAGCTTCCATCAACGCTTTTATTGCATGTGTTACCGCTTTTGCTGTCTTTTTCACTGCAATCCTGGTATTCTGTGCAGTCTGCACTGCTTTTTCTGCTTTTTTCATAGAATAATGCATTGCCCGGACAGAAGCATTTGCAGTCTGTTCCGATGTCTTAATGCTGCTCTTTGCCGTCTGTTCTGCAGTCTTGACTGATTTTCCAGATGTCTTGATGGTACCCTTTCCGGTATTCTTTACAACCTGCTCCGATGCTTTCCCGGTCTTAATGGTTCTTTTATCCCGCTCAACAGTCTTGATTTTTTTTACAGCAAGTTTTTTTCCCTGCTCCTGTGCCTTTTCCCCGCCTGAAGGCGGTACTGGTCGGATTTGTTCTTTCGGCTGGTAAACTGTTTCTTCGCCTGCCAAAGAAACAGAAACTTTCTCTTTCTTCCGTTCAATAATCTTTCCTGCCTGTCTACGTACCTGATGCCCTGTTTCGTGAAAGATGCGGTCAGCATACTCGCTGGCCGCATCTTCTGCATAACCTACCGGATTATTCTCTCTATCACTGGATTTCTCCGTCGATTGCATGACAGTTTCTTTTGTTCTGACATAGGAATGTTTGACATGGTCTGTCACCGTAACCGTCTTATCTAATACTTTAATATCCTTATGGACTTGGCGTGTTTTTATCTTACGATCCATCGCTTTCCTCCATTTGAATCTTTATCTAGCGTTCATGATTAGTTTCTTTTTTATTCACCTGTGGCAGTTCCCGGCAGTATTCTGGATACTTTATGCGGATTGCTTCATAAAAATATGGTGCATGACCGCAATCAAACATCTCGTATGGGGTAGACAGACTTTCTTCCCCCTTCTCCACATATCCATTCCACAAGTTGAAAGCCAGTCTGGTCAATCGTGCCGAACCGCCTGTCTGCCACCCTTCATGCAATGCTTCCGGTTTAATCAAACGCTCCTTAAAATCAAACATGCGGTCAACATGGTTTCTGGTATCTTCAGAAATTCCCACACAATAGAAAAATGAACTGTAATAACTGTCATGTTTTCCGCATTTTGCTAACATCTGATAAAAAAACTTTTCGTGTTCCTTTGATGAAAATCTGATTTCTGACATATTTTTCTCCTTTTCCGGCACTAAAAAAACGCTACAAATTGTGACGTTTTCCAGTGCCATTCTCTTAAATTGATTATTGAAGTTACATTCTTCCTCGGTTGATACTGTCCTCTCCCGGCTTTGTGGTCATCAATTTATACAACCTTGTATTGGTCGGGAATCTATTGACGAACGGTACAAGGGAACTTCCGTATTTCACCAGACCACAACCGGCATCTGCATTTGTGATATATCCCATCTGTTCTGTGGAGATATTTAGAAGTGTTGCCAGTTTTGCCCTGTCCGGCTCTGCCTGATTAAGCATCACGATATACTCACTGTTGGAAATCATCGTACTTGCAAGAACAGAATCTAACAAATATTCCACGTTCTGGGTAATTGCTGTCGGAAATGCATTACGCTTACGAAATCTTCGCCATGCAGAGTTAAAAAACGCTCCGGAATACTCATTTTCAAATACTACATGAAACTCGTCTAAAAAAATATGGGTTCGCTTTCCCTGTTTCCAGTTCTCCGTTACCCGGTTCAACATTGCATCAGTGATTACCAGAAGTCCCATGGTCTTTAACTGTTTTCCTAAATCCAGAATGTCGTATACCATGATACGGTTATTCACATCAACATTACTTTCATGTGCAAATGCGTCCAGACTTCCATTGGTAAATAATTCTGATACCAGTGCCAAATCCTGTGCTTCCGGTTCTTTCTGTTCTAAAAATTTTTCACGCAGCACCCGCAAAGTCGGCACTGCTCCGCCATGCTGATATTCCTCATAAACTTCTCCCACACATCGGTCAATAATGGAACGTTCCTTTGCATTGATTCCTTTTTTATCCAATTGCTCAAACAGAGATAAAATAAACTGTGACTTCTCAATCACTGGATCACCGCCATCTCCATAACCGTCTACCATATCCATTGCATTGATATAATCCCGGCTTCCTGCAGCAATGCGAACCACTTCTCCGCCCATTGCTTCAACTAATGATGCATACTCTCGCTCTGGATCACAAATCAGGATATCGTCCTGCGTTGCCAGTGCCAGGAATACAATCTGCATTTTTGCATTAAAGGATTTTCCACTTCCCGGTACTCCTAAAAGGAATGAGTTTGGATTCAACAGTTTTTCTTTATTACACATGATTAAGTTATGGGAGATTGCATTTTCTCCACAATAGATACCTCCTGCGTCCATAATCTCCTGCACCCGGAATGGCATCAACACTGCCACGCTCTCCGATGTCAGCGTGCGGACTGCCGGAATCTTTCGGTGTCCGACTGGAAGTGCTGTATTTAATCCGTCCATCTGCTGAAACTTCAGAACTGAAAACTGGCATAACTTTTTCCGTCCGATTGTCAGAAGTGTTTCCGTATCTGCGTCAAGCTGTTTTTTTGACTCTGCCGTATGCACCATAGTCAGTACACCGAACATCATACGCTGGTCACGTGTAGTCAGATCGTCCATGAACTCTTTACTTTCTTTTCTCTGCTGTTCCAAGTCATAAGGAATCACTGCGGAAAAGTTATTGTTGGCATTCTGCCGTCTCTGCCAGTTCGTGATATTTGTCTCCACACCAAGCAGACGTTTTTCCACTTCCTGTACTGCTTCATCAGTCGGAACCGGAATCACATCAATACTCAACATCAGATTTCGATTCATGTCGGTCAGTTCTGCTATCATATCGTCTTTGATGTAAGAAGCATATTCCCGAAGAAAAAGTACCCTTCCATAACGATCTCCCATGCGGAAATAATCTTTTTCAAATTCAAAAGTATCCGGGCAGATATAATCTTTGAAGCTGTGCCCTTTTCTCATACTCTCCTGAATATCAAAATGGAAACCAGATTCTTCTCCTGTACGGTAAAAATCATGCAGAATCCGTAACTTATCTTCTCCATTTATCTCTACACATTTGGAACCCAATCTTGCAAAATGACTGTTCAGCTCTGTTGTCACTCGTGCAAAATACGTTCTGGCTTCTTCGATCGTTTTCTTATAGCAGGATACTGTCACATATTTTTCCTGCACCATGCTGTTGGAACTGGTTGCCTTATCTAAAAGCATGTTGTTGTACTCTTTCCGATATAAATCCAGTCCGTCCTCCTGCATCGGAATCAGAATTGCTTTTTCAAAATCCACTTTATTCAAGCGGCGATTATTGATCGTTATTTTTGTTGTTCCACCGCAATCGAACGAATTTAATAAATCCATATATTCCAGGAACATGGTTTCCTTATCTACTTTGCTTGCCACCGCATAGTTGATATCCGTAAATTTATAAGTACGTGCAAATTTATTTCTCCCGATTTTAAATATCCCGTCAGACCAGATGGTCTCGATGGGAATTACCTGCTGTACGCTTCTTGGAATTACAAATTTTTCTTTATCCTGCTTGAAGATATTACTCAGCGTTTTTATCATTTTTCTTGCGTCCCTCCTTCTTCATACTTTCTTTCTCATATTTTTTAATGATTGGTTCTACCGCATCAAAATAAAGATTTTCTGACCGGAACACCAGTTTTTTCGGCATCAGGATTTCTGATTTTATCCATGCCCAGATAAACTGCTCCGCTGTCATTCCATGATATTTTACAAACCCGAACACTACACATGGGGCAGCTCCCAGTACACAAATCCAACTCACTGTTTCCATACTCATGTATGGGTGAAGCAAAAAATAAAGCCCAACGGCAATCCCGCAGGCTAATCCTGAAAAGATAAACTGTCTCAGGGACAATCCGAAAAAGATTGCCTCTGTGTAATCCCTGATTTCCTTGTTAATTTTTACTTCCAAAACGATACACCTCCAAATCGCACATTTGTTATATTTTTCCTGTTCTGTTACACTTTGGGTAAATGAAAGGGGGACTGACCTATGCCAATCACTGTTATGATTTCACTTGTTGTTACCGTTGCTCTATTCCTGATTTCTCTGCTGTTTCGGATTGCTGCCAGATTAAATCTGACCTTACCGCTGTTATATTTTCTTGCTGTTTCCACGATTCTGAATCCATGGGCAGCAACTCATGAGAAACTTGCATTTGCAATCCTCTATCTGCTGACTGCCTTTTCTGTTCTCAGCTGGATTTTTGCTCTGCGACGCAAATGGCAGGAACATCAATACTACAAAGCTATGAAAGATGATATGTCCTTCCAGATTTCTCGTGCCAGACAAAGAGGGATTCCTTTAGATTCTGTCCATTTTGATTTTCAGGGGAATATGCGGTATAACAATAGCAACAACATTGTAGAATAAATTTTAAGGATGCTTTCGGGCGTCCTTTTTACAATCCCATCATTTCCCTCACTACCCTGTCTGACATCTTCACCGCACCGACCAGTACCAACATATTAAAAATCAATTCTCCAATATAGCTCCACACCATAGTCACTGCCGCTGCATTTGGATCGACTACTGGCGGTGATGATGCAAACAATGAAAATATAATGCAGGCAAGTACCACGATTGCTCCCTCCAGACACACTGTTGCATAGGATTTCAAGAAACTTCTTCCAATATTTTGGCTCGGCTCTCCCGCAAAAGAAGATAACGGAATCGGTGCAATTGCTGTATATAGGAATAATCGAAAAAATCTTCCATATACACTCATAATCATAATGAAGCTCAGAACTGTAATAAAAAGTCCACCGATCAACGTCACCGCCCATAGAGGAATACTTTCAAAAAATCCACAATCTTCTACCGCTTCTATGATTTCGTCCGGTAAAACAGTATCTTCCGTACTTCCAAATCCTGCGGTCTGCATAATTGTACTGGTCACTCCTTGTATGATATTGAATAATGCCATCATCAGCTCCAGTCCATACGTGACTACGCCTTTTGCAATCGCAAAACGGATAAATATTTTTAATGCATGTTCCGGTCTTTTTACCTCTGTAAAACTTCCACAAGTCTTGACCACTCCGACTACAAAGAAAAGCACTAACAAAGCATAGCCGATTGCCTGCAATGCTCCATGGATCTGCACAATCACCTGCCAGATACCGCCACCTTTAAAAGTTTCCGGTGACTGTGTGAGTATCTGCCATATTTCCGCAAGTTTACTGTTCCAGGTATCCAGGGCATTTTGCAAGTTCTGTACTACCCAGTTATCTGACACTTTCTAAACACCTCCTGTCTTAGCCGGGTCGGTGCGGCTCCTTTCGGGCCTGCACCGTCCCATTTTCTTGTTTTCTTCTTAACCTGTAATCAGATTCAGGATTTCTTTTGCAAATGTAATGATTACACCGCCTGCTAACGTTAAAAATCCGTTTGCTCTCTGGCTTGGATCATGAGATTTCAGTGATAAACCAACCTGCACAATTCCAAATCCTAATAAAATCATTCCGATAGCACGAATCAATCCAAAAATAAATGTGGACAGATTATTGATAACGGTCAGTGGATCGTCTGCCGCAAATACGGTACTTGCTCCTGCTGTCATAAACAGTACCATTGCAATATACACTGCCATGGCACGTTTCATTTTTGCTGTCATTGGCAGCTTCTTCGTTACTTTTGTGGTTTCTTTCTTCTCCTGCTTCTTTCGCATATCTAACTTCATTTTTGATAGCCTCCTATATATTTTTCTTGGATTTACTGATATTTCTGTATGATTTCTTCCAGATCTTCATCGGATAATAATTCGTAATCTTCCGATTCCAGTGAATCGTCTGTAAGTTCACCTTCTAAACTGTCTCCCAATGAGATACTTGCCACCGCCCGGTCAACTGCTCCATGCAGATACGGCTTTCCATTCCCGTCAGTTGTAAGTCCCACATTGGGGTGTTTTAAAATATCGAATTTCTCGTCTAAAATTGGTCTTTCTCCACGAATAAAAAGAATCGCATATCGGTTATCCAACATGCGAACTTCATCGGGTGTCATCAGCTCCCGCCCTGTATTCTGATAATTGGTGGAATAATTCCCGGAATGTCCCGTTGACTTTCCATAGGTGTTCGTGTCAATCGTTGCCTTTCCCAGAAGTTCGCTGACATATTTATGCGTCCCCTGCTCGTTGCCACCTAAATATAAAAATTCGTCACAGTTTCCCATAATGCTTTCCCATTGCTTTTCAAACAGTGCTTTTAACTGTGCTAGATTCTGCAAAATAATACTGACTGACACTTCTCTGGAACGCATAACGGACAGAATCTTATCGAAGTCATCCGGCAGTGAAACATTTGCAAATTCGTCCATGAGGAAATGCACATGAACCGGAAGTCTCCCTCCATATTTATGATCTGCCAGATAGAACAACTGCTGAAATAACTGGGTATACAATATTGACACCAGAAAGTTATAACTGGTGTCGTTGTCCGGGATTAACGCAAATAAAGCTACTTTCCGCTCTCCCAGTGATGGCAGTTCTAAATCATCTGTTGCAGTCAGTGCTGCCAGACTGGATAAGTTGAATTTCTCAAGTCTTGCGGCTAATGTGATTTGAATGGATTTTAATGTCTTGGCACTACCAGAGTGATAATCTTTGTAATACTTTACTGCGATATGTTCCGGGTTCTTCATTTCCAACCGCTCAAACAATTCATCAAGCGGTGACTGGTACTGGTCATCGTCCTCTCTGACTTCTCCGGCACGAAGCATTTCCATTACCATCGGGAAATTCTGCTCCTCCTCTGGTGCTTCATATCTCAGATAGAAAATCAGTGCCAGTAACAACATGGAAGCTGCGGTATCCCAAAATGGATCGTTGGACTGACTGCCTTTTGGTGTAGTCGCTTTGAACAGGTTCGTCACCAGTCTCTGCACATCGTTATCATCCTTCAGATATACAAACGGGTTATAGCAATGGCTCTTTTCCATATTGATCAGGTCAAGCACTCTTACCTCATATCCTTTTTCTTCCAGAAGATACCCAGTGTCCCGCAAGTTCTCTCCTTTTGGATCTAAAACCACAAAAGAGGTATTCGCCTGCATCAGATTCGGCTTTGCAAAAAATCTGGTCTTTCCTGAACCGGAACCGCCAATCACAACCGTCAATACATTTCGCAAATGTTTCCGCATATTGTAGCTGATTCGTACATGCATGGTCAGCAACTTATTTTTTGTAAATCGCTTCTCCCTGTATCTGCGATTGATTTTTTTCACATTTCCCCATTTGGCAGAGCCATGTTCTTCGCCTCGTCGGTAATGTTTCCTGGTAGAAATATAAATCCCGATTCCCATGGCGTAAGACAGCAAAAAAATAAGGACAGTTTTTACACTGTCCCCACATAACTGAATCGAAAACGGGTGGTTCATTGCTTCCGGGACTCCTTCCAGAATCCCCATAAGACCAGACGAAAGATAAGGTGCGACAAGTAACGCAAACCAGATAACCGGGATAATTCCAATTACTGCCAGTATCAGACCACTCTGCTCATCATCGTTCTTCATGGCTTCTGCGTCCTCGCTTTTCCTTCTCCGGCGGTACTTCGATTTTCTCAATGACTTTCATTAAGACGTCATCGACAAGCTCCGTATCTTTTCCCTCTTTCAGCATCTGATTCCGCTTGTCCTTCAGGGAATGGAACACTACACCGCTCTCATATCTGTCCAGTTCTAACGTGATCGTATCACTGCTCATTTTGCATTCTCCTTTCCCTGATTTTTCTAGCGTGCTTCTTTTCTATGTTGTCCTCTGGATTTCTGTTCTTTCTTTTCAGGCTCTGGATTTTCTTTCTTATCTTTCACCTTTTCAGAACTGTCTTGTCCGGTTTTTTCAGTCTCTGACTGTCGGTAAGTTGCATTCCGATTCTGATCTAGTACCTTTGCCATTCTTGCAGAAATTGCATTCGCTGCATCTCTGGCTCTGGAAAGTTCCGCCCGCACTTCCTGAGTCTCCATTTTTTCAAAGAACTCTGGTGCATGTGAAAAATCATATCGACTGGTATCTATTCCATATTTTTTACACAACATATAAGACGCACACGATACATGAAATGCATCTTCATTTTTATCATAGTGCGGATTCCCATCCGCATATCCGGCAAATACCAATTCCGGCACAAGATTCTGAAAGATTTCCTGTGCACTCATCCCTTTTCTTACATAAATACAACCTTCTTCCGGTTTAAAAAATGCTCCTTTTTCATCCGGCATCTGTTCTGGTTCTGCTGCAACAATATTTACCGGAGGGGTACTGACTAACGCCCGGATTAAATCATGTTCTTCATATTCTGACTTTTGAATTGTAGTATCGGACATTGTTGTCTGAGAAATATCATATAGCTTTTTCGCATTATAATAATTTCCAACTGTACCATCTTCACGCTTATATGTTTTTCCCGGCTCTAAAATCAGAACTGGATTCTGTCGTTCCATACGTTTTAAATAAAATCCATGATCTCTCCAGTATCCATAGTCACCTAATTTCTGTGCATCTGGTCTTTGTGCCAGAATCAGAAGTGCATTATTGGTAGTATATCGATCAAAGGTACTCTGTACATCCAGATACTTCTGCAGCATTTTCCCATCCGTTGCCACTTGTGCGGTTACCTGCTCTGACAACTCATAGCAGCGATTCCTGTTATTTCTGCTTTCTGCAATAAATGCCTGTACCTTTTCATCCTGTGGTACAGCCGATGCATTTAATAAAGAATCAAAACTATTATCCATAAAATTTACCTCTCTTTTCCTTTCCTTGGTTTTCGTTTCTGTTGTGGCTGCTGGTGGCGAATCTGATTCCGGTCTTTATTTCCCTGATTTCTCACCGGATCATTTCTATTCTCACGCCGCTCCGCTTCTTTCTTCCTTGCATTCTGTATTTCCCGAAGTTCCTTTCTGACCGATGGTTTCTCTGGTTTTTCCGGGGTAAATAACTTAGAAGTACCCTCTGCGGTTTTCTCTTGCTTCTTTGAGGTAGGCTCGGACAGACGGGATTTGGTCGTCTTTGCCAAAGAGGGGTTTTGCTCCTTCCCCTCTTTCTTCACCGACTCTCCAAACAACTCGTCCATAAGCTGATCCTCCTTGGATTTCTGCGGATAATCTTTCTCCGGTTCTGCCTGTCCCTGTTTTTCCTGCTGAACCTGTACTTTTTCCGGCTTCTTTTCCTGCTTCTCTGATTTTCCGGCTTTTGCTTTTTCTGCACGTGTCCGCTCAATTTCCGTCTTAATCTTCGCTGCTTCTGTTACAGATGCAAACTGGAATCTATCTACGATACGGTTGATTCTTGGTGCATCTTCTTCCTTTACAATCACATCTATCAATCCGTCACTGCTTCCTCTTGGATTTCGGACTGCACAGTACAACACGCCATATCGTTTTGCTTCCTGAACAAATTGTTTCAGATCATTTTCTTTCACTGAAAATACCGTCAGTGGTCTACCTGATTTGACCAGTGTTTCAAGTCTTACTCTGCCTTTTGTCTTTTTCTTCTCTTTTAAGACTGCATACAGCATCACTGCCAGATGCTTCGCTCCTGTGCCACTGATCTTCAATGCTGCTTCACCGACTTCCAACGACATTCGTACCACCTGATCAGCGGCTTCGCCTGATGTGTTCATGGCTTTGTTCCTCCTTCTTCTCTTTTTCTTCCCGCACCATCTTAAATTTTTCTTCGATTACCTTGGAACGTGTGGCGATTCCATCACAAAGTGCTGCCTCCTTTCTGAGCGTTCCAATTTTCTCTGTCAGAACTTTTATCTGCTCCTTCATTTCCTGTATTTCTTCTTCCGGTCTGTCTGCCCGAATCTTATAACGCAAGTGCTTCCGTTCCTCCGCACACTGCTCCATTTGTTTCTGTAAATGGTCCTTCAATGAAAAAAGCTGCTCCGCAGTATCAATGTGATAATGGCAAAGCAGCTTCGTCTCTTTGGAAACGGTATTCAGTTTTAATAAATCCTCCCGGAACAATACATGCACCTGTTTAGCAGATATTGACGGGCGATTCTTCGGTAGGATTCCTAAAAGATAACAGTAATGCAGATACAATCCCCGAAGTCCTCCGATTTTTCTTGTCTGCTTGAAGTTGTCGGATACCCGAATCCGGTAATGCCTCTGAACCGGAAATTTCTTCTCGGCAGGTAATTCATTTTCTTCCAGAATCCGAACCCTGATTGCTTCCAGTGAATAATTCTCTCCAAAATTCCGCTTTAACTTCAGACCACGCTCCCGCCCTTCCGGACGAATGGTAATGTCTTTCCCGAACTTAAAAGAATATCCTTTTTCCCGCAAATAAAAAAAGAACTGTTTTTCAGTCCTCGCCTTTCGGATTGCCTCGTCAACATCTGCCTTTACCATGCTGTGATAACTCGGCTTCCCATCCTGTTCTGCTTGCCACTCGGCATAATGTTTTCCTTTTCCCTGTTCTGGCTGCCTCACAACCGATAACTGGTATTCTTTACATAAACGGTCTGACACCATCCGCATATCCCGGTAATCCTGATTTGTCCTGTGGTATCTTTTCCCATCAATGAATGAAACTGAGTTCACCACAAAATGGTTGTGCAGATGATTCACCTTATCCAAATGAGTCGCAATCAATACCTGATACTGACTGCCCCACAATTCTTCTGCCAGCTTCTTTCCAATCTCATGTGCCATTGCCGGATTACATTCTCCCGGTGCAAAAGACTGGTAGCCATGAAACGCAACAATTCCGTCCTCCTTTCCAAAACGCTTTTTGACTGCATTCATTTCTTCTCTGGCGGTTGTCGGTGCACAATTAAGTCCCGATACATACTGTTCCATCAGTTCTTCCGATTCTCCGACAACTTCCATTTCCATTGATTTAGATTGTCTCAGTCTGGTCTTTTCTGCATTCACCGCATAGGTAATCACATCATTAAGTCCTTGTAATTGCCCGGTTTCACTTTCTGAAATCAGTTCTTGGCTCGTCTGTTCTTTGGTCTTATCTGGATTTTCCGCATAATTGATTACTTTTCCAATCCAACCTTTGATGCTCCAGATTGATGTCACTGCCATGATTCGTTTTTCTCCGGAAGTATTACTGCTTCTGTAATCTTACGGACCGCTTCATTGAACTTCCACACTTCCTGATCGTAACGCTGCACATCTATCACATTTAACACATGTGCTTTCTGTGCAATCTGATTTAAGTTATTTCCAATCTTATGAAGTTCCCGCATCATGGAATAATAATCTGGTGGCGGTGCGTCTCTTGGAAAGATCGGAAGAGCACACGTCTGAACTCCAGTCACACTTGAATATC
>OODU01002052.1_pt1 | contig 18114 bp, 17 predicted proteins | sample 1671171 | NCBI WGS metagenome assembly OODU01 (sample SAMN06348129, study PRJEB24527) | human gut metagenome | biome: human gut; feature: ankylosing spondylitis patient; material: feces | host: Homo sapiens | place: China | collected 2015-10
AATTTCAAAAACAGTCTTAAAAATGCAAGCATTTTACACCTGTTTTATGAAATTTTGCTTGGCTCTGAACAGTTACATTTCCTGTAAACAAATTTCGGCAGTCCGCCTTCTTCCGGTACTTTTACAGAACCCTGGATGAGAGGCAGTGCATAGTCAATGAACTGCTGTCCGATATCGGAACCATTTCCTGTGATCCAGTCTAAAGGAACTGTTTTCTCCTGATTACAGATGAGATTTACATCTTCCGGAGCGTAAGTAATGTGGTAATCCGCATCGTCTGTACGGTGGAAGGCGATCATCATTCCTGTTGTTCCCTTCAGTGCAGTCTGTACACCGAAAGAACCGGAAGCAATCGCTTCTTTCTCGTCTGTTGCAGAGAGCATAGCGGAAGAACAACGCTGGTTGACATTGAGTTCGATAGAACGAACTTTTACGCCAAGGCGGTCTTTCACGAGGTTTTCCAGATATTTTCCGGAGCCTGTCAGCATCTTGTGTCCGAAAGTATCTACACCTACATCACTTGCAAGCTCGCAGACAAACTTACCGTTTCCGTCATTAATTCCTTCGGAAATGCAGACAACCAGGTTGGAAGTATGCTCGAAAGCTTTCTGAACATCTGCAAGGAACTGTTCCTGATCAAATGCAACTTCCGGAAGATAGATCAGAACCGGATTGTCGCCTTCGAATTTACGGGCAAGGACACTGGCAGCGGCCAGCCATCCGGCATGACGTCCCATGATCTCAACGATTGTAACGGATTTTTTATTATCATAAACAGAAGCGTCGATCGCAATCTCACGGACTGTGGATGCTACATATTTGGCAGCACTTCCGAATCCCGGTGTGTGGTCTGTCAGGACAAGGTCATTGTCGATTGTCTTCGGGATTCCGATGAAACGGATCTCGCTGTTTACAGTCTCGGCATAGCGGGAAAGCTTGCTTACTGTATCCATGGAATCATTTCCACCGATGTAGAAGAAGTAGCCGATATTGTACTTCTCAAATTTCTCAAAGAGCTGCGGATAGACAGCGTCTGTCAGGTCTTCCGGAAGTTTGTAACGGCAGGAACCAAGATAAGATCCCGGTGTTGTCTTGATTAGTTCAAGCTCACCGTTCACTTCTAAAGGTTTCATATCCATCATATTCTCATTCAGGAAACCTTCGATTCCGTTGATCATTCCATAAATTGTTCCAATGACATCCTCACGATTCAGTGCTTCGTAAACAACCCCATAAAGGCTGGCATTAATAACTGCGGTTGGTCCGCCGGACTGTCCGACGATTGCATTCTTCTTCATAAAGTTTCTCCTTTGGTTTAAGTTGAGATAGTCGATTTCTGTTGTCAATATATTCTAAGAACTCAATAATATATTAATGATTCGTTATTACTATAGCTGAAAAAAAGAAAATTTACAACAATAAGTCGAAAAGATGCTATAATGAGCGTAAAAGAAAAGGAAGCGACGCCGTAGGCGGGCATTAAAAAATGGAGGTTAAACAATGAAATATATTTCATTTGCAATTCCATGTTACAATTCAGAAGCATATATGGAAAAGGCAATCAATTCCATTCTTGTTGGGGGCGAGGATGTTGAGATCATTGTAGTGAATGACGGTTCAAAAGACGGAACTCAGGAGATCGCAGAACGATATCAGGAAAAATATCCGACGATCGTAAAAGCAGTTGCGAAACCGAACGGTGGACACGGAGATGCAGTGAACTGTGGACTGGAGCATGCGACAGGAAAGTATTTTAAGGTTGTAGACAGTGATGACTGGGTAGACGAGGAAGCACTGTTAAAGGTTCTTGACACAGTCAAAGGATTTGTAAAAGATGAGTCTGAAGTAGATATGGTCATTGCGAACTATGTATATGAGAAGGTTGGAATGACGCATAAGAAAGTCATTCGTTACGATAACGTTCTTCCGGAGAATCAGATTTTTAAATGGGAGGATATCGGACATTTCCGTCTCGATCAGTATATCTTGATGCATTCTGTAATTTACCGTACAGAGATGCTTAAGCTTTGTCAGTTAGAGCTGCCGAAGCATACATTCTATGTGGACAATATTTATGTATATTATCCGTTGCCGCATGTTCGTACACTTTATTACATGAATGTAGATCTTTACAGATATTTCATCGGACGTGAGGATCAATCAGTCAATGAGAAGGTGATGATCAGCAGAATCGACCAGCAGCTTTTCGTAACGAAGAAAATGATCTCCATGTATGAGCTTCGTCTGATCGGAAGCAAGAAGCTGAGAAAATATATGGTGAATTATCTGGCAATCATGATGACAGTTTCTTCTATTCTATGTATTCGCTCTAAGAAGAAAGAGAATCTTGAGAAGAAGAAAGAACTGTGGGCTTATCTGAAGAAAAAAGACTATAGGACTTATATGAAGATCCGTTATGGAATTCTTGGACAGACGATGAATCTTCCGGGAAGATCAGGAAGAAGAGTGTCTTCACTTGCGTATACAGTTGCGAGAAGACTGATCGGATTTAACTAAATAAGAAATATTTCTATGAATATTTGGGACAGGTGAATTAATAAACCAGTCATGGCATATACTGATTTGGATGAATTTAGCTTTTAGAAAAGAGTAGAAGATTTGAAGAAAGGAAGTATATGACATGGCTGTTTTATTTTCAGAAAGCAAGACAAAACAAAATCTGATGCGTGCGTTCGCAGGAGAGGGACAGGCGCGAAACCGTTATACATTTGCGGCGGAGCAGGCACGGAAAGAAGGGAAACCTGCAATTGCAGATATTTTCCTATACACAGCAGATCAGGAACGGGCACATGCGGGAAGATACTATGAATTGTTAAAAGAAGCATCAGGAACGAATATCTTTATTGATGGAAGTTATCCGGTAGATGAGACGAAGACGCTGGTTCAGCTGTTGCGTGCGGCAGAACATAATGAGCAGGAAGAGGCGAAGGATGTGTATCCGGCATTTGCAGATGTAGCGAAGCAGGAAGGATTCTTTGAGGCAGCAGCAACATTTCAGCAGATTGCAGAGATAGAAGCAGCACATAGTCAAAGATTCCGTAAGATTGCAGACAGCCTGGAGAATAATACGTTTTATATGTGTGAAAATGCGGATGGAACTAAAAAATGGATCTGCACAAATTGCGGTCACATCTACGAAGGGAAAGAAGCACCTGCATTATGTCCGGTATGTAAGCACCCACAGGGATATTTTCTTCCTGGTTTTCTGGATTTGCACATTGGATTTTAGGCAATGAGGCATTTCAGAAGTTTTTGAAAAAACGGGCAGATTTATAAATGAAGAGGAACAGCAGGTGGCATGTGTATTGCCAATGGGCTTGTTCCTCTTTTATTATCTATATATTATGAAAGTTCCCTGTCCTTCCCAATAAAGAAAAGTGCAATCGTATCCGGTCCGACATGGCTTCCGGTACAGAAATCATAAGAAGTATTTATAAAATCACGCACTTTGATTTTCTGTTGGATCTTGTCCATGACGTAAAGCGAATCTTCATATGCATCTGCATGTGCGATCCCGAGAATCTGCTTTTCTGGCTCTACAATGTTGTTACAGACCAGATTGACCAGTTCGTTCAGTGCGGATTTACGTCCGCGACAGTTCTTGTAAGAAACGATATAGCCATCTTTGTTTCCACGTAAGATTGGTTTGATCTTAAGAACATTTCCGATGGTGGCAACGCTTCCTTTGATTCTTCCGGTGCGGGAAAGATATTTTAAATCCCCGACAGTGAAGACTCCGTTCATTTTTCCAACATAATATTCCAGAGTATCAGCGACCTCATCCACAGACATTCCTTTGGTACGCATCTCGCTTGCATAGACGGCAAGGATTCCCTGGGCAAGTGAGGCATTGAGAGAGTCGACCAGACGAATCTTGTGCTTATCTCCGAATTCATCTAACAGCTCTTCCGAAGCTAATCTTGCGGAATTGTAAGTACCACTGATATTTTTACTCAGTGAGAAATATAATACATCCTGGTCTGCTTCGAGTGCGCTTCGAAATGCTTCCTCAAAGGCAGCAGTGCTGATCAGTCCGGTTTTGATTTCGCAGCCCCTGCTCATGGCCTGATAGTATTCGGTTCCTTTCTGACGTTCTTCCTCTGGTGAAAGATCTGGGTCAAAACAGGTAATCTCTTTGCCGTCAACAAGATTGACGAAAGAAATCACGTTAATATCGTATTGTTTTGCAGTTACAGCCGGCAGATTGGCTGCCGAGTCAACAAAAATCTGAAACATAGTATCTTTATCCTTTTATCCCTGTTTATTTTTGCAGTAAAAAATTTTAGAGCAATAATATAAATTCTAACACTGAATACAAAGGAATGCAATTAAGAGAAAATAAAATCGATTTGCCTTAGTCTAGTAATAAAATTATAAAATCTTAGAAATAATAATAGAATCTATAAAAGTTAATAGAATGCAAAAAACAATAAAATTTATATAGTTTTTACATTGCGATGCAAAAACTATTGAATATTATTGCTTTTTACATTATCATAGGTGAGACGATGTGGAAAATCAATACTATTGGAGATTTATCAGGATTATCTAAAACAGCATGGCGTGGACGAAGAGCAGATTATTGCAATTAATTTTGAAGATCTTGATTATGAGGAACTGACAGAATATAAGTAACTACAGCGACTATATGTAGTCGCTGAAATAAATAGCGTAGTTTCTGGGCTTTAAGCCCAGTGACCACGAGTTTTGAGAGGAGGAAAGAACTTATGAAAAGAGGAAAAAAGATTCTGGCATTCTTGCTGATCATTACAATGCTCCTTCCATTTGTAATGAATATTCCGGCAGAAGCGGCAGGAAAAAGCAAACAGTTAGATGCATTGTTTACGCATGACACACACTCTCATTTAAACAGCTTTTCAACAATTGTAGATGGAGAACAGAAAGAAGTCGGCGGATTTGCGAAGCTAAAGACTCTGATTGACGAGAAGAAGAAAGAGAATCCGGATACACTGATACTGGACGGTGGTGATTTTTCAATGGGGACGCTGATCCAGACCGTTTATGATACCGAGGCAGCAGAACTTAGGATGCTCGGATATCTGGGATGCGATGTGTCAACCTTTGGAAATCATGAGTATGATTATCGCTCGAAGGGTCTGGTAGATATGCTGATAGCGGCAAAGAATTCCGGTGAGACGCTACCGAGTCTTGTTGTGTGCAATGTAGACTGGGACAGCATGGAAAAGAACGGATTGAGTGAAGGTCAGAAACAGCTCCAGTCAGCATTTGAAAACTATGGCGTAAAGGATTATGTGGTTGTTCAGAAAGGTGATGTAAAAATCGCCGTAGTGGGCGTGTTTGGAGTAGATGCCCTGAAATGTGCACCGACCTGTGAATTATTATTTAAAGATCCGGTCGAGTCAGTTAAGAAAACGGTAGAAGAGATTAAGAAGAATGAAAAGGTAGATATGATTGCCTGTGTGTCTCACAGCGGAACCTGGGAGGACGAGAAAAAATCAGAAGATGAGATCCTTGCAAAGGAAGTACCGGATCTTGATCTGATCATCAGCGGACATACACATTCCGAGTTAAAAGAGCCTATTCAGCACGGAAATACTTACATTGTATCCTGTGGAGAATACGCAAGAAATCTTGGATCACTTTCCATGACACAGAAACAGGATGGTCGTTGGGAGATGACTTCCTACGAGTTGATTCCGGTATCTGAAGATATTGAGCCGGATCAGGCGACACAAGAGCGGATCGATGCGCTGATGGATACAGTAGATACTAATTACCTGACGAATTTCGGATATACAAGAGATGAAGTTCTTGCCGAGAATGATGTCGAATTCAACAGTCTCGAAGAAATGGAGACGAAGCATGAAGAACTGAATCTTGGAGATATTATGTCTGATTCGTATATCTATTCTGTAGAGCATTCAGAAGACTATAATGGAACGCCGGTGGATGTAGCTGTTGTTCCAAGCGGCTGTGTGCGCGATACATATACGAAAGGAGATATCACTGTAGAAGATGTATATAATTCATTTTCACTTGGAATAGGAAAAGACGGACTGGCAGGATATCCGCTGATTGATGTTTATCTGACTGGTAAAGAATTGAAACTGGCAGCAGAAGTAGACGCTTCGGTTTCCGATTTTATGACAACTGCAAGATTATATTGCAGCGGGCTGAATTTCACATTCAATCCGCATCGAATGATCTTGAATAAAGTAACAGACTGTTATCTGACAAGAGAAGATGGAGAGCGAATCGAGATCCAGGATGACCAGTTATACCGAGTTGTGACGGATCTTTATACCGGACAGATGCTTGGCTCTGTAATGGAAATGTCTTATGGTCTGTTGAAGATCGAGCCGAAGGATAAGGATGGTAATCCGATCGAGAATCTGGAAGATCAGGCAATCATGGAAGGCGATAAGGAGCTGAAAGCATGGGATGCGATTGCAAGATATATGAAGTCTTTTGATGATACAGATGGCAACGGCATTTCAAATGTGCCGGAGTATTATGAGACGACACATGGACGTAAAGTTGTAGATGAAAGCAGAAATGTGATCGATCTCGTGAAGAATCCGAATAAGTTTTCAGTGATGATCGTTGGTATCGTTCTGGTTCTTATTCTGATCATTATTCTGTTGGTAGTATTGATTCGAAAGTTAATCAAGAAGAGACGAAGAAAGAAAAAATAGAAGATTGAATTTATAGGAGCAGCGGCTGAAAATGGAAGTTTCGGCCGCTGCTTTTCTTAAAGCAAAACATTAATTCAGTCTTTTGATAAAAGATAATGGTGTCATGTGATATTTGGCTTTAAAGGTTCTGTGAAAATAAGAAAGATTATGAAAGCCAACGGAGAGTGAGACTTCCAGGATGGAAGTTTCTCCATGTTCAAATAATTCTACTGCTTTTTCGAGCCGGACATTATTAATATATTGGATGCAGGTCATGTTCATATGCTTTTTGAAAAAACGCATAAAATGATATTCACTGAAATAGCAAAGTTCTGCGAGTTCAGAAATTGTGAGAGGCTCGGCATAGTGGAGATCGACATAATCGAGCACATTTTTCAGCTTATCTGAAGAAGCAGAAATAGTTGCAGACTCCGTGGTGCTATATTGAAGTAGAAGAAACAGTGCCTGTAACAGGACTGATTTCAGGGCAATTTCATATCCAAATGCTTGTTCTGTATAAAGTGAAGCCATTTTTATAAAGCATTCGTGAAGAGAAAGATGTGCAGGGTGTGTGGATGAAATATGATAAGGCAAGGTCAATTCATGATTTATCATAGGTGTAAGATAACGGGTGGAGCATATATCTGTTGCATTTCCCCCTAAAAAGTTAACATGAAACACATAGGTTTCTGAGCAGAAATCATCAGTTCCATTCAGGCGGATCGAATGTAAAAGTAGTGGTGGAATGAATAACAGATCACCTTCATTTACTTCATACTCGACTAAATCAATTTGATAAATACAGGAACCTTTTGTTATCAAAGTGAGTTCTGCTTCTTCGTGCCAGTGAGTCATAATGACCGGGGAATTTAAGTTAAGTTTTGTAATATATTTTTGGATCGGAAAGAATACTTCTCCATGTTTTGCATTTTCTTTTTGCTCTAATATGAGTGAATGTGGAACGTTCATTCGGATCTCCTTCTAAAATAGCAGTATTGTGTTATATAATGAAAAAATAATGCAAGAATTCATACGAATACAATCATATAATAGCAGTATAATACAGAAGATGGGAACTGGCAATACGGTTACATCAGTGAGTGGCAAATAAAATGATATGAAAGAGGATGATAATATGGAAAAAAAGTGGTGGCATGACAAGGTAGCATATCAGATATATCCGAAGAGTTTTCTTGATACAAATGGAGATGGAATCGGAGATTTGAGAGGTATCATATCGAAACTGGATTATTTAAAAAAGCTTGGAATTGATATTATATGGTTATCACCAATCTATAAATCACCATTTGTAGATCAGGGCTATGACATTGCAGATTATTATGCAATCGCAGAAGAATTTGGAACGATGGAAGAATTTGATGAATTGCTGGCGGAAGCGAAAAAGCGAGACATGCATATTATCATGGATCTGGTAATTAATCATTGTTCTGACAAACATGAATGGTTTCAGAAAGCATTAGCGGATCCGGAAGGAGAATATGCGGATTACTTCTATTTCCGAGAAGGAAAGAATGGAAATCCGCCGAGTAATTATCGTTCTTATTTTGGCGGAAGCTGCTGGGAACCGGTGCCGGGAACTGATAAATATTATTTTCATATGTTCGCAAAGGAACAGCCGGATCTGAACTGGGAGAATCCGAAATTAAGACAGAAACTCTATGATATGATCAACTGGTGGTTAGAAAAGGGACTTTCCGGTTTTCGAATCGATGCGATCATTAATATCAAGAAAGATCTGAAATTTCCTGATTTTGAACCGGACGGGGCAGATGGCATGGCCGGCTGCTGGAAAATGGTTGAAAGTGTAGATGGTGTTGGAGAACTTCTGGAAGACTTAAAGAAAAATACATTCCAAAAATACGATGCATTTACAGTAGGAGAGGTCTTCAATATGAAAGCGGATGAATTACCGGAATTTATTGGAGAAAACGGACATTTCTCAACAATATTTGACTTTAGTGCACATTGTCTTAGTGATGGAGAACATGGATGGTATGATGCTCCGAAGATGGAATTTTCTAAATGGAGAAAAGCAATCTTCCAGTCTCAGATAGAAACACAGAAGTATGGATTTAAAGCAAATATTATAGAGAATCATGACGAACCGAGAGGTGTGTCAAGATTTCTTCCGGCTTATGCCCAGACACCGGCGGGAACGAAGATGCTTGGTACGGTTAATCTTCTTCTCAGAGGAATTCCTTTCATTTATCAGGGACAGGAAATAGGCATGAAAAATGCGAAGTGGAACAGCATTGACGAATTCGATGATATCAGTACAAAAGACCAGTATCAGATTGCCCGGAAAGCCGGATTATCTGACCGGGAAGCAATGGAAGCTTGTAATCGGATGAGCCGTGACAATGCGAGAACACCAATGCAATGGACAAGCGGGGAAAATGCCGGGTTTACAAAAGGAACTGCATGGTTAAAGATAAATCCTGATTACAAAGAGATCAATGTCGAAGATCAGGAAAACAATCCGGATTCTGTTCTGAATTACTATCGGAAGTTAATTGCATTGCGTAAATCAGATGAATTTAAAAATGTATTTACTTATGGAGAATTCATTCCGGAATATGAAGAAATGGATCACATCCAGGCATTTTATCGAAAAGACGCAGCGAAATGGATTCTTGTTGCAGCTAATTTCGGAACAGATGCAGCAGGCATTGAGTTAAAAGGTGATGTGAAAAAGGTATTGTTGTCGAACCAGAAGGACGAGACAGTAAATTATACAAAGAAGAGGCTGAATCTGAAAAGCTGTGAGGTGGTTGTCTTAGAGATGGAAATGGAATAATCTGCTGAATTACTTCATAAAACATAGAAATAAGAGATGAAGTAAGGTTGCAGCTTTCATGAGCCAGAAAATAGAAAATCAATTGAATCTTGCATTAGATATCACAGAAGAAGAACGTCAGAAAAGCGAGAGTCTGGATATCGGGTATGATCCGGAAGAAAAAGAATGGGAATTGATCGTGAAGTATTCCGAGACGTTAGAGCGAGTAAGAACACGAGCTGTTTATGTGACGGAACTGACAGGTGGATATGCCATTATCCAAATAAAAGAAAGTCAGATAAAAGAACTGGCAGCATTTCCTGAAGTAGAATTTATAGAAAAACCAAAAAGTTTATATTTTCAAGTAGAGAATGGAAGGCGTGTGTCCTGTATTGATGAAGTACAGGCTGCGCCTTCTTTTTCTTCGATTGGGCAAGAGGGGGGAGAGGATAATCAGCAGAAAAAACAGTCATTTCCACTGTTGGGAAAGGGCGTATTGATCGGAATTGTAGACAGTGGGATTGATTATGAAAATCCTGATTTTAGAAATACAGATGGAACGACAAGAATTCTTGCTTTATGGGATCAGACGATACAAAACGGTAAACCGCCGGAAGGATATCATATCGGAACAGAGTTCACTTCAGAACAGATAAATGAAGCACTAAGCATGGAAGTCAAGGAAGAAAGGTATCGTATTGTACCAAGCCGTGATACCAGTGGACATGGAACAGCAGTAGCCGGGATTGCGGCTGGAAATGGAAGAGGTAGTAAGAATGGAAAATATCGAGGAGTTGCACCCGAAGCAGGTCTGCTGATTGTAAGGATGGGGGGAGCAGGGGAAACAGGATTCCCAAGAACTACCCAGCTGATGCGAGGTGTGGATTATATCGTAAGAAAAGCGGAAGAGTTAAAAAAGCCGGTGGCGATCAATATCAGTTTTGGGAATACATATGGTTCCCATGATGGAACAAGTCTTTTGGAAAGATATTTGAATACAGTATCTGAACGTTGGAAGAATGTGATTTGTGTAGGAAGTGGAAATGAAGGAACGACTGCGGGACATGCGGCAGGTGAATATAGAAAAGGAATGATGACAGAAGTTCAACTTGCAGTACAGCAGAGGGAGAAGTCATTCAGTTTGCAAATTTGGAAATCCTATGTCGATGAAGTCGCAATTACAATTGTCGATCCATCCGGAAATCATTCCGGCAGACTGGAAGAAAAAGAAGGAACACAAAGAATACAGATTGGTGAAACAGAACTCCTGGTTTACTATGGAGAGCCAAAACCATATAGTATTCGTCAGGAAATTTATATTAGTTTTCTACCACGAAATGAATTTGTCACAGCCGGAGTGTGGAAAATACAGATGATGCCAGGACAGGTTGTGGATAAGTTGTGGCAAATGTGGCTTCCGGTACAGAATGCACTTAATATCGGCACTGCATTTTTAAAGCCAGACAGTTCCACAACACTTACGATACCTTCTACTGCATCTCTTGTTATTACTGTGGCAGCGTATAATGCATTGACCTTTTCTTATGCAGACTTCTCCGGACGAGGACCGACACAGATATATGAGGGGGAAAATGCGAACAAACCTGATCTGGCAGCTCCGGGTGTGAGGGTAATGGCTCCGGTAGCAGGCGGAGGATATGCAGAGTTCACAGGAACTTCATTTGCAACGCCATTTGTTACAGGAAGCGCGGCACTTTTGATGGAGTGGGGGATTGTGAAAGGGAATGATCCGTATCTGTATGGAGAGAAAGTGAAAGCATATTTGCGGAGAGGGGCGAGACAGATTCCGGGGTATGAGAGGTGGCCGAATGGGGAGTTGGGGTATGGGCGATTATGCCTTTCAGAGAGCATACCAAAATGAAGATGATAGATGTTGTAATAAATGAAAAAATATGTTACGATACATACACAATGTGTAAATGAAAAGGGGAGAGAAAATGGAAATAAAAGATAAAATAAAAGAATTACGAGAAAGTACTGGAATGAACAGAAAGGAATTTTGTAAATATTTTGAAATCCCATACAGAACAGTAACAGAGTGGGAACGAGGAACCAGAAAGATGCCGGATTATGTATTACGTTTGCTGGCGTATAAAGTAAAGATGGATGATCTTATTGTAAAGGAAGATGTGAATGAAGAATAAAGTAATTGAAGTACAAAATGTGCATATTTCAATTTCGAAACAGAAGTTAGATGATTACATTTGCATTACAGATATTGCTAAGGCTAAATCAGATTCTGTCAGGGCAGCAGATGTGGTAAGAAATTGGTTAAGAAATCGTGGTACTTTGGAATATTTGTCTGTATGGGAACAGATATATAATCCCAATTTTAAAGTGTTCGAATCCGAACAATTTAAAAAGCAAGCAGGGTTATTGACTTTTACACCTAGTGTTTCGGAATGGGTAAATGAAACAAATGCCATTGGATTATATGTGAAACGTGGAAAATATGGTGGCACATATGCACACAAAGATATTGCATTTGAATTTGCATCTGCAATCAGTCCGGTATTTAAACTATATCTGATAAAAGAATTTCAACGGTTAAAGGAAGAAGCAGACATATTAAATGTAGCATTATTTGGATTTACGGCGAAAGCATGGAGAGAGGCAAATCCTGAACTTGCAAAGAAGAACAATGTCAGAGATTTTGCAACAATTAATGAATTAACAGTTCTATCCAATCTGGAATCACATAATGCACAGATGCTGCGTGAAGGAAAAGAAAAAGGAGAAAGATTCAAAATATTACAAGAGATTGCTGAATATCAGCTGAATGTCTTGAATGCAGCTGAAGAGATCAAAATGATAGAGAGTGATGGAGCACTGTCAGAGGTATGAACCACCGGGTGAGTATTTTGTAAAATGTTTTGTTTATGTAGCTTATTTTATAAAGGTTGAATTGTCATTGCCATTACCATTGCCAATGGCGATGATAACGGCAATGAAAGTGGCGATAATATGACAATGACGTTACATCCTCCCCACTGATTTTGTGACAACAATATAACGTCCTCTGTTCCAAAACAACGATTTTATGGGAAAATCGAAGGAAAAAAGGTCAAAAAGTTTGTAGCAATGACTTGACATCCTCGGGGGTATTATGCCTTTCAGAGAGCATACCAAAGTAACTGCCTTTTTGTGAAAAAATAGTTGAATTAAAGTGCCTTTTATGTATATGCTGATATGGGTAGGGAAAAGTTATATTGCAGATACAGGACTTTTGGTGGCACATTATTTTATGGATGATAAATTTACAGATAACGAGTTATACAGATAAGAGAAAATAATCCGCCTGTAACAAAGGAATCTTATGACAAACTAATCGATGCAGGATATTCTGCGAGAGAGGCGAAAGAAAAAATAGGTGCGATTGTAATAGAAGAAATTTATGATGTAATGAAAGAAAATCAGCCCTATGATGAAAAAAGATATACGCAGGCGTTACGGAACATGGTACAGCAGTGTATAGACTATGAAGATACACATGAAATTCTGACAGAATGGGACGAATGGGGATTCAGCAGCCGATTGTAAAAGAGAAGAAAGTGTATCCAAATGATCCCTGTCCATGTGGCAGTGGAAAAAAATATAAGAAATGCTGTGGAAGAAAAAAGTAAGTGGAGCTATTTTAAAACAGATGGGTAAAATTAAGTGAGAAGAAATGATAAATGATAGGAAAATCATATTAAAAGAACTTGGTATTCTTGTCCGACATGGTTCTCCTAAAAATGGACATTGGGAAGTTGCAGATTGTGGGGAAAAGAACAATGAAGATACCGAATGATTTTATAAAAAACAAACTGTTTTTTTATCCCCTTTTTTCTTTGCGGTTCAGTTCTCGTGCATAAGCCAGGATCCTGTCTTTTATGTCGTGATTTTGCTGAAGAGTTTCTACCAGAGAATATAACTCCGGAGATTCGGAACGTGAAATAACGATATAATCACAATTCATGACATCTGAAGTTCCATATAAAAAGTCAATATTGCAATGAAAAATCTGAGCAATATAAGATACTGACGGATAAGAGGGTTCGCGTTCTCCTTTTTCATAGCGGCCGTAGGTCATGGCGGAAATATTAAGTTGGCGGGCGGCCTCGGCTTTGCTGATATTCATAGATGTTCTTAATTGAATTAAACGGTCAGGACGAAATTTCACTGTGATCACCTCTTGATCATAACCATTGGTTATGATATTGTAAAGTATAAGTGTAACCTATGGTTATTATAAGAATTATGTGCAAATAAAGCAAGAAAAATAAAGAGTATAACAGTTAATCAGGGGAATTGTTTATAGTGATGATTATACAGAAATAAGGAGTGGAAAACAATGAAGAAAATCTTATTTGTTGCAACCGGTGGTACGATTGCATCGAAAAAAACAGAAAATGGTCTGACTCCGCAGATCACGCCGGAAGAATTGATATCTTATATCCCGGAGGTGGAGAAGATTTGTGAGATTACAGCCGTGCAGCCCTTTAATCTGGACAGCTCCAATGTAGTGCCGGAAAACTGGAGCATGCTGGTAAAGGTTATACGGGAACATTATGATGCATTTGATGGATTTATCATAGCGCATGGCACCGATACGATGGCCTATACGGCGGCTGCACTTTCCTATATGATTCAGAATTCGCCGAAGCCCATTGTCATCACCGGTGCACAGCGTCCGATCAATCTGGATATTACCGATGCCAAAACAAATCTTTCGGACAGCTTTTACTATGCCTGTGACGATGCTTCCCAGGGGGTACAGATCGTGTTTGACGGAAAGGTGATCGCGGGAACACGAGCAAAAAAAGTGCGGACCAAGAGCTATAACGCGTTTTCCAGTATTGATTTTCCGTATCTGGCTGTGATACAGGATCGCCGGATTCTGCGGTATCTGCCGATGCTGCCATATGAAAAACCGGTGCGGTTTTATGAGAAGTTAAGTGATAGTGTTTTCTTATTAAAATTAATCCCTGGTATTCAGCCGGTGCTTCTTCCGGTAATTTTCGAACATTACGATGCGATTATCGTGGAGAGTTTTGGCGTCGGTGGGATTCCGTCCAGTATCAAGGATATGTTTTATGAACTTTGTCAGAAATATCCGGAAAAAATGATCGTCCTGTGCACGCAGGTTGCCCATGAGGGAAGTGATATGACGGTTTATGAAGTTGGACATGAAATGAAAAAACTGTGCAATGTACTGGAGTCTTACGATATGACACCGGAGGCGGTTGCAGCGAAGACCATGTGGCTGCTGGGAAATCGGCCGATGGACCATGAAAGCAGAGAAAAAGCATTTTATAAGCCGGTGAATTATGATACGGTGTGGTCATGATCTGTGAACCGGTAGATACCGCAGATACATCAGCAGAAGATGCAAACTTACCAACAATAAGCAAATCTACTGCACTGTACATAGCCTGTAGAAAGAGTGCCAGCAATACAGGAACTGCAAACAGAAGTAACGGCTGCATGATTTTTCCTTCGGTAAATGATGTGTTTTTTTCCATGTACTGAAATTCCTCCTTGTATAATTGATTTTGTTGAAAATTCAGTCGAATCAGGCAGATAATAAAAAAGCTGAATAAGAAAGCGGACATTTCAGTCTGCCATCTTATCCAGCTATTGTTTCTGATCGAACAAATCACCCTCCGATGAACAAAACGATTATATACTACATATTTTTGAATGTCAATTATGATTTTTATATGATCATCTGATGTTCATAAAATTATCCCCTGCATCTCTGTAAAATTAACTTGGTTGGCTGACTTTCTTTGCACTTTTCCGGTTCAGCCAGAGGAAGAAACCGATGTTCAGGCAGATACCGACTGCTGTGGACACAGGAGCCGCAAGACCGATTCTGGTCAGGCTGGCATTCGGCTGGATACTCATATAATAGGACAGGGGAAGTCGGATCAGAAGAGTCTGAATCAGTCCCTGGCACATCACCCAGAGGGTTTTGTCATTTCCGTTAAAATATCCGATCATACTGAACAGCACGGCAGTAAGCAGTGTCTCCGGGGCAAATCCTTTCAGGTAGGCGTAGGCATTCCGGATAACGGAACTTTCAGCAGTAAAGAAACTGGAGAGAACATCGCCCTTTAACAGCACGAGTGCGAAGACAAAACAACCGAAAAACAGCCCGATACCGATACCGGTAAACATGGCGCGTTTTGCACGTTTGTGATTGCCGGCACCAACGTTCTGAGAAACGAAAGATGCCATGGACTGCATCAGAGCGCTTGGGATCAGCATGGCAAAGTTCACGATCTTACAGGCGACTCCGTAACCGGAGGAAGCTTCGAGCCCCAGACGGTTTACAAAGGCACACAGAGCCAGAAAAGAAAGCTGTGTCAGACACTCCTGCAAAGCCAGAGGAAGACCGATGGTAAAGAACTTTCCACACTGATCGTTCAGATGGAAATCAGACCTGCAGATCTTAAACGGCAGTTTCTTCTTTATCAGAAGAATAACAGCACACACCACACTGACAGCCTGTGCAAAAACAGTGGCGAGGGCTGCTCCGGATGCATCCAGATGAAGTCCGGCAACGAGAACCAGGTCGCCGACGATATTGACGATACAGGCAACGAGGACAAACAGCAGTGGTGACTTGCTGTCTCCCAGACCACGGAAGATCGCAGCCATCAGATTATAGGCGACGATGAAGAAAATACCGCTTCCGCAGATGCGGACATAACTGGTGGTCAGATCCACCGCTTCCGCAGGTGCCTGCATAAGTACGGCGATGGGATGCGCAAAAACAACCATCAGGAAAAATAAAACAATGGAAATTGCCGCAAAAACGATAACCCCGCCACCGATAACAGAACCGATCTGTTCCGGCCTTTTTTCACCCAGATAGCGGGCGATGAGAATAGTGATTGCAGTAGCAAACTGAATCACGACAAAAGTAATAAGATTTAATACCTGGCTTCCTGTCGAAACCGCGGAAAGTCCGGAGGTGGAACCGAATCTTCCCACCACCAGTAAGTCAACGGCTCCATATGCAGCCTGTAACACGAGGGCACCCAGGATCGGAAGCATAAAAAGGGCAAGCTTTTTCAGAATACTGCCCTGTGTAAAATCATTTTTTGCACTTGTCAAGGTCAGGTCTCCTTTCACACATAATCTGATGTACCGCATCAATGGTACGGATCGTACATTTCACATCTTCTTCCGGGATATCTTCCATAAAAGAGGAAAGCATATTGAAAAATTGTTCGTTATAGATGCGGGACAGTTCCTTCCCTGCCTCTGTGATGGAAAGATAGGTAACACGACCGTCTTTTGCGGAGGCAACTTTTTTCAGATATCCTTTTGCCTCCATCGCTTTCACCGTCCGTGTCACACCGGGTCTCGGCAGATCCAGCGCATCGCTGATATCCGATATCTTCGCCCGGACACCCTGCTTCTCCAGCATCTCAATAATATCCAGATAATGAATATACGCATCACCCCCGCCGGCAGAGTCGGAAGCATCCCCCGGACCCGCTGCGCCAGATAACAGGCATCCATCATACGTTTCATAAGTGCAACGTCCATTGTGATACTCCTTTGATAATTACTATTAATAGTTACTGTTGATAGTTACTGTTGATAATTACTATTGATAATTACCAATGGTAATTATATAGAGACAGTAAAGAAATGTCAAGAGAGTATTCCGGGGGTACTGTTCACATTGCAGTTTCCGGTAAAATCAGGTAGAATAGAACACAGGAATATGAATCATACATGGGGTAAACACGGATGAAGAAAAGAGAAAAACGAATAGCATATATCCTTCGGGCAGGAATGACGGTACTCACAATCATACTGATTTTCCTGTTTTTCGGTATCATGTCGCTGGTCAGTGACCTTCAGGGGACGGCAAGGGTTGTAAACTATGCCGGACTGGTTCGCGGAGAAACCCAGCGGGTGATCAAACTGGAAGTGTCAGAGAATCCGGATGACGAAATGATAGCAACCGTGGAAGCGATCATCAACGGACTTCGCTACGGAAGCGACGAACTGGATCTGGTGCGGCTGGAGGATACAGAATTCCAGGAGAAAATGGATGAACTTGCAGCTGACTTTACGGAACTAAAAAAAGAAATCACGAAAGTACGGCAAAAAGGCTATGCACAGACAGAAATCATCAGTATGAGCGAGAAGTTTTTCCGAATGTGTGATGAGGTAACCGGCGTTGCGGAACGATATTCACAGAAGAGAGCGACCGCATTGGATCATCTTGAAAAGATTGTAGTTGCAGATATTGTCGGCCTGGTACTTCTGATTGGTGCGGAACTGCTTCGGGCACTCCGCTATGCGGCACAAAACAGGATCCTGCGAAAGAAAGTCTATCTGGATGAATCCACAGGGCTGCCGAACAAAAACAAATGCGAAGAGATCCTGAGCGATCCCACACCTCTCGGAGAAGAAGAGAGTACAGCCGTCTGTGTGTTTGATCTGAATAACCTGCGGATCATCAATAACAATCTGGGACATGACAAAGGAGATGAATATATCCGTTCCTTTGCCGAACAGCTTCGCCTTGCGGTAGATCCGGAAAACTTTGTCGGCAGGGACGGGGGAGATGAATTCATCGCGATATTTCAAAAGACTGACCATTCGAAGATG
>OODU01002056.1_pt1 | contig 18081 bp, 14 predicted proteins | sample 1671171 | NCBI WGS metagenome assembly OODU01 (sample SAMN06348129, study PRJEB24527) | human gut metagenome | biome: human gut; feature: ankylosing spondylitis patient; material: feces | host: Homo sapiens | place: China | collected 2015-10
ATCTACGATGCTGCAAACCCGATGACCGTATGGGCAAGCACCTACAACAACATGGGAATCGCCCGTTCCGCAGGCTGCATCCGACTGGTGAGCGGTGACGCAAAATGGGTTTATGACCACTGTGCACTGGGAACTACCGTACAGGTTTACAATTCTTCCGTTGCAGGCCCGTTTGAGCGTCCGACCATTGCAGCAGAGATTCCGTTTGAGCAGACCTGGGATCCGAGTGACCCGAACGTAACCCAGGATATGATCAATGCAGAAACCTCACGGATCCTGGCAAAATTCCAGAATCAGTAAATTTCCTGTAAAAGCACAAAAAAATCCCCCGTGAGCTGCCTGGCAGTTCACGGGGGATTTTTCTGTATCACGTATTCTTAATTTACAGCAGCTTGTCCACTTCTGCCATCAATGCTTTTCCAAGTGCCTCGGACTTCGCGTCTGCGTCCTCTAAGGAAGTTCCCTTAATTCCGTAATAGAACTTGATCTTCGGCTCGGTGCCGGACGGACGGATGCACAGCCATGCATTGTCATTCATGTCGTAATAGAGCACGTTGGAGGACGGCAGGCCGGTCGGAGTTACTTCTCCGGTTGCCATGTTGCGGATGGTGTCGTTCTTGTAATCTCTTGCGGAGAGTACCTTGTAGTCGCCAAAGCCTTCCGGTGTATTATTGCGGAAGTGCTCCATGATGGACTGGATCTTTGCCAGACCTTCGATGCCGGACAGACCGATGGATTTTACAGCGTCTTTGTAGTAGCCGTATTTCTCATACATCTCTACCATGGCATCCCACAGAGTCATGTTTTTGGTCTTGTAGTATGCAGCAGCCTCACAGAGGGCAACGGTAGCGGAAACGGCATCTTTATCGCGGGCATAGGTACCGATCAGACATCCGTAGCTCTCTTCCATGCCGAACATATAGTGGCCAACGCCGGTGCGCTCTTCTTTTAAGATCTGCTGGCCGATCCACTTAAATCCGGTCAGGCACTCTACCAGCTTGCAGCCGTAGGAAGCAGCCACTGCGTCGATGAGGTTCGTGCTTACGATGGATTTTACAACTTCGCCGTCTGCCGGAATCGCGTTCTTTGCAGCCTTCTGGCTCAGCACGTACTCGCACAGCAGGGAACCGGACATGTTTCCGGTAAGGGAAATGTATTTGCCAGATTTGGTATCTTTTACATAAACGCCAAGACGGTCTGCATCCGGGTCGGTTGCAAGAACGAGGTCTGCGTTCTTCTCCTCAGCCAGCTTTAAGCCGAGTGCAAATGCTTCTGCTGCCTCCGGGTTCGGATAGCTTACGGTTGGGAAGTCACCGTTCGGAAGCTCCTGCTCCGGTACTACATAAACATTCTCAAAACCGATCTCTTTTAAGACTCTGCGCACCGGGATGTTGCCGGTTCCGTGAAGCGGGGTGTAAACGATGGTAATGTCCTTCTGCATCTTGTCGATGGCATCCTGGTTTACAACCTGTGCTTTAACATGTGCGATGTATTTGTCATCGATTTCCTTGCCGATCACCTGATAGAGGCCTGCTGCCATGGCATCCTCTGCGCTCATGGTCTTCACGGTGGACAGATCCTCAATGGCAAGAACCTCTTCGGTTACGCCTTTGTCGTGAGGCGGGGTAAACTGTGCGCCATCCTCCCAGTATACTTTGTAACCGTTATACTCCGGCGGGTTGTGGCTTGCCGTCACGTTGATGCCGGCGATACAGCCTAACTCGCGCACTGCGAAGGACAGCTCCGGAGTCGGACGAAGAGACTCAAACTTGTAAGCCTTGATGCCGTTGGCTGCCAGGGTGCGTGCTGCCTCATCCGCAAACTCCGGGGACATGTGTCTGGAATCGTAAGCAATGGCAACGCCTTTACTGCTGCCTCCCTGTTTGATGATGTAGTTTGCCAGACCCTGGGTCGCACGGCGCACTACATAAATGTTCATGCGGTTGATGCCTGCACCGATAATTCCGCGCAGACCTGCCGTACCGAATTCCAGATCCATATAAAAACGCTCTTTGATCTCGTTTTCATCATGTTCGATTGCCTTTAATTCTGCCTTGGTGTCCTCGTCGAAATACGGATTAGACAGCCATTCCTGGTAAATCTTCATGTAATCCTTCATAAAAAACCTTCCTCCTGTGCTCCCTCATGATTTCATGCTGTAACTGCCAAGTATCTTCACAGTTAACACTATCTTTATTATACCTCAGCAAGGGAAAAAAAGGAAGCCGAAGATGTCTGCATTGTCAATTTATGAACGACAAAACACGACAAAATTCCGATAATTTCAAATTCTTATAATCCTAGCCAGAAAAATCCGGATCTTGAAATACATTCTGCAAAAAACGGTTTCTTGAGCCCTGCTGTGCTTCCAGCGTCTTTAATTTTTCTACATTTTTTTCCGGGATCCAGGCCTTATTCGCATTGTAGTAGTAGTTCAGCTGTTTCCAGTATTTTTCCGGATATAAAAACAGGAAATACAGATAGTTCCGGTCATCCTCCGTCATAGGCAGCACAGCATTATAGGCCTCCAGCATGGCATATCCCAAAAATTCATCCCAGCCATGCTTTTCCATGACTTTCCGCATAAAACGGTACAGATCGCTCATCTGACGTCCCAGATGCATCTGGCTAAACCCGGTAAATGCCGCTGTCTGGCTTTCTGGCAAAAGCAGGATGTGATGCTGGTCTAAATCTCCATGACACAAAAAGAGCCGGTTTCCCGCCTGATCGTGATCCAGCGGCTCCAGCCCTTTTTCTGCATGCAGTGCCTGATGGTAATACTCATCAAAGTTCTGCATGACACGTAATTCAAATTCTGTTTTCTTTCGTTTCGTGCGGATAAAATTCCGCACCCGCTTCATTTCCCGGTTGTGACGCGCCATTTCCTCTGAAAGCGCCGGCAGCACCGTGGAGCCAAGGCTCCATTCCTCCCGCCACAGAATCTTCTGGAGTGTCTTGTGAAGCGCAGCGATCTGGCGAATACAAAAAAGGATCTCCTTCCGGTCACGCAGACTGCATTCGCGCTCAGAAAACCAGTTCTTTAAAACATACTTTACCCCATCCGGCCCAGCTGTCATCAGCCCGTCTTCCCGGTTTTTCACATAACTATCTACCCGGCAGACTGCCATCTGCAATAACTCCTCCTGCACCGCACTCTCAAACTCCAGGCGTTTTTGTGTTCCCCGGTATTCCTTCAGAAGCCGAAGTCCATCCGGATACTCACAGATCCAGGCCCCACGTCCGCGCCGTACGCTTATTGCTTCTCCTTCGTACTGCTTTAAAACCTCCAGATAACTGTCGATCACGCTCACCCCTCCACTTCATATGCGGCAATCCGGCAGTCCCCCAAAACTCCGGACCAAACCTTCATTGCTGCCACGCCTTTCGTGAACAGTAATGTAACGTTTTCTCCAACCTATGAAATGGATTTCCGGATTATGCCAAGCAGCGTCTCCTTTTCATTATCCTGCGGTTTTTCCAGCACATGCTCTAAAAGCCCGTGCAGCATGGATCCCATCTCTTTTCCTGGCTTTACCCCTGCTGCGATCAGGTCCTGTCCCTTGACGGCAAGCTCTTTTAAGCCCAGACAGTCACCACGCTCACGGATGGTTTCCACCAGCGTGCGGATTTCCGATCCATATCCGTTTAAATCCATCAGACTGTCCCAGACCTCCGGCTCCATGCGGCTCATCATGCGGCGCACCTCCACCTCACAAGCTTCCGGCACCACACCGGCCCAGGTAACCAGTGTCTTCACCTTGGAGATCGTGTCATTGTCCAGCTTTAAGTCGCGAAGCACCTGCACTGCCTGCTCCGGTCCCTTGCCGCAGCGAAGGAAAGCTGCCCAACGCACATACTTTTCCTTTGGAAGCTCTGCCGATGTCCGTGCCTGCTTCCAGTCAAGCTGTGCAAACACCGGTGATACATAGGTGCTGATTCCGGTCTCATAAACTTCACGGATCTTTTCCGGGTGGTCGGAGCAAAGAAGCTTGGTCAGCTCCATCTGGATACGCTCCTTGCTGACCTTGGCCAGATTTGGCGCGATCACGGAAATGGCATCAAAGGTTTCCTTTTCAATCTCGAAATCCAGCTGGGCAGAGAAACGGATGGCCCGGAGAATACGGAGTGCGTCCTCCGTAAAACGCTCCATGGCATTGCCCACGCAGCGGATCCGGTGCGCTTTTAAATCTGCCATGCCATCAAAGGCATCTACAATCCCGGTTTCATGGCTGTAAGCCATAGCGTTGATGGTAAAATCCCTCCGCCGCAGATCCTCCAGAAGGTCAGAAGTAAATTCCACCTGTTTCGGATGCCGGCCATCCTCATACTCCCCGTCGATGCGGTAAGTCGTCACCTCGTAGCCGGTGCGGTCCAGCATGATGGTCACCGTTCCATGCTGGATACCGGTATCGATGGTGCGGCGAAACAAGGCCTTTACCTGCTCCGGTCTTGCCGAGGTTGTAATATCCCAGTCTCCCGGCGTTCTTCCTAAGAGTGTGTCACGCACACAGCCGCCCACCGCAAAGGCTTCGTAGCCGTGGCTGTTTAACGTATGAATGATCTGCTCCACATGGGCAGGAATCTGCATGCTGTTCATAGTGTTTGTTCTCACTTTCTTTTCGTTCATAGTCTGTCACGGTTCACAGGCAGGAATTTTCTGAGCTGAATCTAGCCATGAACAGCAACAATTTGCCATATCATTATAGTTGGCCTTTCCGTAAAATACAAGTTCCTGTTTCCATTATTCCTGTTCACACATTGCGCAAACAAGTATCTTTATCGTTACTTTTTTGTACGCTTGCGCATCTTTCGATTTACAAACACGTTCCCAAATTATATAATGAAAAGACATGCTTCATTTACAATCAATCTTACAGAAAGGAAAACACGAACTTGATCATAAAGCTTATCGAAACCGTTTACGCCTTTTTATGGGGCGATCTGTTTACCATTCCAGTTATGGGAAGCTCCATCGGCATCTCCCTGATGCTTCTGCTTCTGATCCCGGCCGGAATTTACTTCACCATCCGCACCCGGATTCTTCCAATCCGCCTGTTCCCGGATATGATCCGGGCCCTGAAGGAAAAGAAGGAAACCCCAGACAGTCTCTCTTCCTTACAGACCCTGATCATTTCCACCGCTACACGCGTTGGTATGGGAAATCTGGTCGGAGTTGTGGCTGCCGTATCCTTAGGCGGCGCGGGTGCCGTATTCTGGATGTGGATCACCGCCCTGCTTGGCGCCTCCACGGCCTTTGTAGAAGCTGTTCTGGCACAGAAGTATAAGGAGCCGGACCTGCTTTACGGTGGTTATCACGGCGGCCCGGCTTATTACATTCATCACTTCGTAGAAGAAAAACGGAACAAAAACGCCACCAGCACTGCCTCTGCAGATACCTTTTCCTCAGATGCTTTTTCCGCAAATGCTTCTTCCACATGCACCGCAAATGACCGTAACTGCAAACGTTCTATCCTTGCCTGCCTGTTTGCCATCTCCGGCCTTATCTGCTGGTGCGGCATCAGCCAGGTCATCAGTAACTCCGTGAGCTCTGCGTTTGCAAATGCATTCCAGATTCCGCCGGTTCTCACGACCGTTATCCTTGTGGTTCTGGCTGCAGTCATCGTACTCCAGAAAAATGCCACCGTAAAGATTCTGGATATCATGGTTCCGGTCATGGCGGTTGGCTTTTTCCTGCTGACCGTATTTATCATCCTGATCAACCTGCCGAAGCTTCCGTCCGTCTTTGTCCGGATCTTCACCGAAGCGTTTGGCATGCGGCAGGCCGTATCCGGCGGCTTCGGCGCAATCCTTATGAATGGCGTAAAGCGCGGCCTGTTCTCCAATGAAGCCGGATCCGGTTCCGCTCCCTGCGCGGCGGCTGCCGCCCAGAGCAAAGATCCGGTGCAGACTGGTCTGACCCAGTCACTTGGAGTCCTGATCGATACCATCGTCATCTGCAGCTGCACTGCCATGATCATGCTGCTGGCCCCGGAAGAAATCACGGCTGGTCTTACCGGCATGGATCTTTTACAGACTGCTATGCACTACCACCTTGGCAGCGCCGGTGTCATCTTTATCGCCGTGACCCTGGCACTGTTCAGTTTTTCTACATTTATCGGCATTCTGTTTTACGCACGCTCCAACGTAGCCTACCTCTTTGGAAACCGCTGGTGTTACCAGACTGCTTACAAGGTACTGGCACTGGTCATGCTGTTTATCGGTGGACTTCAGCAGTATACGGTTGTCTGGGATCTGGGAGATGTAGGAATCGGACTTATGACACTGTTTAACATTGCAGTGCTCTACCCGATGTCGAAAGAAGCGTTAGAATTATTAAAGCAGTATGAAAAGAAGAAATATTCTAAATAATTAAGAAAATATAAGCAATCTGTATTTTTGCAACCGACGCAGCAAATACACAAAGCAATGGAACAGATTGCAAATTGTACGAACACAAGAAAAAGGGGGAATCATTCATGCCGCTGTCTGTCCTGATCGAGATGACCATTTCCGCCATTCTCACCGTGTGGTCACCGGGCCCCAACAATATCCTGTTGCTTTCCACGGCAAGCAAGTACGGGGTGTCCGGCAACCTGAGCTTTATGACCGGCATCTGGAGCGGTTCCCTCACGCTGATGTGCCTTTCCGGGCTTTTTTGCAGCACGCTCGGCACGGTGATCCCGGGAATCCAGCCTGTGATGAAGTATCTGGGAGCTGCCTATATCCTCTATCTGGCGTGGCAGACCTGGAAACGGTGCCCGCCGTCCGACCAGGTGCAGGAGAAAAAGCCCACCTGGCTGATGGGCTTTTTCCTGCAATTAGTCAATGTAAAAATCATCATTTACGGACTTACCATGTTTTCCGCGTACATCCTGCCTTACGAATCCAGAAGTTACATGCTCTTTTTCTTTGCCGTTTATCTGATGGTCCTTGGCGCACTCGGAAATCTGATCTGGGCCTTTGCGGGAAATGTGCTGAAGCGGTTTTACACCAGCTGCTATAAGCTGATGAACGCTGTTATGGCATTGCTGCTGGTGTGGTGTTCGCTGCGGATCATAGGTGTGTTGTAATCCACTCCCGCAATCCGGCAGCCACCCTCTTCACCAGACCATGATTCTTCCCACCTGCATTGATCCCGATCACAACCAAATCGTTTCGCACAATGGCCGGAAACTGGAAATCACACTGGCTCTGGTCACCGGCATGGTTGACCGGAATGCCGCGTTCATGGCAAAGACGTGCAATTTCATCGTTCACAGCCGAGTTATTGGTTGCTGCAATAACCAGAAATGCCTGTTCCAGATCCTGTTCTGTAAAAACGCGGCGTTTCCAGGCCAGAAGTCCTTTCTCCGCAAGTGCCGGAACCGGAACGATTCTACATTCCCCGATGGATTGTTGATTCTTGTCTGATTGGTCTGAAAACTCATTATTTTCCTCCGGTGCTACCACCGTCACATCCGCGCCAAATTCCACCAAAGCCGTGGCGCGCCGGGCCGCAATCTTCCCGGCTCCTGCAATCAGTATCTTTTTCCCGCGCAAATCTACAAATAGCGGGAAATATCCTGTATCATATCCCATCTTTTCCTCCATGTTACTGTTTCCGCGTCCTGCAAACGAGTGTGCCATGCAGCCACCTGACAGACCATCGTTCCCTCCGTGTTGCTCTTTCCACGCTGCACAGCCAGCAGCTGCCGGAATTCTATAACCGCTGTCCCTGCAGCTGCTGTTTTTTGTTTCAGACAGCTTACAGCATGCCTTCCACATCTGCCTGCATCACGGCCGCCATGCCCTCCGCTGTATACTCCACCGCATCTGCGTAAACCGGAAGTCCCAGTTCCTGAAGTGTTTTTGTGGTAGAGGGGCCGATGGAAATGAGCTTTGCAGTCATCTGCACCTTCACCTCCTGCTCTAGCATCGAAGCCAGTGCCTGGGCCGCAGAGCTGCTTGCTACGGTCACATAGTCCACCTCCCGGATCACCCGGTTTAATTCTTCTGCGCGTCGCAGGTCGGTCCAGGTTTCATAACAGCCGATATCATCGTATGCAATTCCTGCCTTTGCCAGTGCCTGCGGCAGTACCACAGAGCCGCGTTCAGCGCGGAATAAGGCAACCGTTTCCTCCGGTTTTAAGGCCGGGATCCACTCTGCTGCCAAATCCGCCCCGGAAAAGCTTTCCGGCACAAAATCACTCTGGAAACCATGGCGTAAAAGTGCCTCCGATGTTTTCCGTCCAATGACTGCGAACTTTACATTCATGAGGCTGCGCAGGTCAATTCCCTGTTTTCTTAACATCTCAAAGAAGATATCCACTCCATTTCCACTGGTGAACACGATCCACTGGTAAGTTCCGATTTTCCTAAGCGCCTGCTCAATCTGTTCGTTCCACAGTGGTCTTGTTTCGATCAGGCTTAATGCGATCAGCTCCGCTCCAAGCGGATGAACCGTATCTTCCATCTCTTTTGCAAAGCCTCTGGTTCCGGTCACCAGGATCCGTTTTCCGGAAAGAGCCCCTTTTCCAAACCAGGAAAGGGAATCCTTTAAGTCCACTACCGGGCCTATCACGGAAATCGCCGGGGTTTTTAAACCGGCACGCTCTGCCGCCTCTGCGATATGGGCCAGATCGGCCTTCACGCTTTTCTGGGCTGCCGTGGTCCCTCGCTCCAGGACGGCAGTCGGTGTTTTCGGGTCTTTTCCATTAGCAATCAGATTTGAGGCAATCTTATCCAGATTTTTCAATCCCATGAGGAAAACCAGCGTTCCCTCTTCCTTTGCAAGGGTCCGGTAATCCAGTGCAGACTCTTCCTTGCTGATATCCTCATGTCCGGTGATCACATGGAAAGAGGAAGCCAGGCCGCGGTGTGTCACCGGGATTCCCGCATAAGCCGGTACACTGTAAGAAGATGACACACCAGGTACGATCTCAAACGGAATCTTTCTTTTCGCAAGCTCCAGTGCTTCCTCTCCACCGCGCCCGAAAATAAAGGGATCGCCGCCCTTTAAGCGGACAACTGCTTTCCCTTCCAGCGCCTTTTCCACCAGCAGCGCAGAAATCTCCTCCTGGCGCATGTGATGATGACCGGAACGTTTGCCTGCATAGATCAGCTCTGCATCCAGCCGGGCCTCATTTAAAATAGAACCAGAGATCAGGTTGTCGTAAACGATCACATCGGCTTTCCGAACGCAATCCAGCCCTTTTTTCGTAAAAAGGCCGGCATCTCCCGGTCCTGCACCAACCAGATAGACCGGTTTGCAGCGGACCGCAACCGTCAGGTCGTGAGCCAGCTTTTTCGCACAATCGAGAGGTTCTGCCTCCAGCACACAGCTCTGGCTCTGGTACTGCGGGTGCACGCCGTCCTGTGCATACATCACATGCATCATCAGCTCACCGGCTTTTCTATCCAGCCTGCAGTGCGCTCCGCACGGGGCATTGCAGCCACCGCCCAGGATTGTCAGAAACTCCCGCTCTGCCGTAAGCTCCGCCTCTGTCTCCACAGAATGGATGGCCTGCATGATCTCTGCCAGCTCTCCTTCCCGGATTTCCACTGCCAGGATCCCCTGCCCTGCTGCCGGCACGAACTGTTCCCGGTCAAGATGCTCAAAATACAGGATATCCGCAGCCTCACTTCCCGCACTCAGTTTTTTCCCCTCGATCTCCAGACGCTTCAACCCCGCTGCAGCCAGCAAAATCCCGTCATACTGCCCGCTCTTTAACTTTTCCAGCCGGGTCTGTACATTTCCGCGCAGCAGCTTCACCTGCACCTGCGGGTTCATCTGCTGAATCTGGATCTGTCTGCGCAGGGAGCTGGTTCCAATTACACTTCCCGGCGCCAGTTTCCGGGCCGGAGTGCCGGTTGTCGTGACCAGCACATCGGACGCATCCTCCCGTGAAAGCACTGCTCCAAGAGCCAGTCCTTTTGGAAATTCCATCGGCATATCCTTGGCACTGTGGACTGCCATATCGATTTTTCCTTCCAGGAGTGCTTCCTCCAGTTCCTTAGTGAAGACTCCTTTTCCACCAAAGCTGGTCAGCGAACGGTCCAGGATCTTATCTCCCTTCGTGCTCATCGGCACAATTTCGATCTCTAAAAATGGAAAATGTGCCAGAATCACTTCCCGCACAATTTCCGTCTGGACCATTGCCAACCGGCTCTTTCTTGTTCCGATCCGCAATGTGTTGTTATTCATTTACAATTCCTCTGATTTCTCATTCACTTTTTGTGTTGCCACTCACGCACAGCGCAGACAACGGCGGATTTCCCGCACAGTCATGGCTTTTATTCCTGTAGTAATCCAAGCTTCTCCATGGCATACCAGATGCCGTCCTGCTCCACGGTTTTCGTCAGAAAACTGGCATACGGCTCCAGCTCCGGGCTATGTTTTCCCATAAGCACTGCATTCGGCACATGCTCAAACATGGCCATGTCGTTGGTGCTGTCGCCGAATACATAAGCATCCTCAAGCGTCAGTCCGTAATGCTTTAATACCACGTCAATGGCAGTTGCCTTGCTGAAGCCCTCCGGAACACACTCATAAAAGCCGTCTCCCCGGTCGATCACAGAAATATCCAGATCCAGGTTCCGGAAAAAGCCGGTCCGGTCACTCTGCCCGTCGGTCAGCACACAGAACTTATTTACTTCCTCATCTACCGCTTCCGGCGCAATCCACTCCACCAGCTTTCCGAAATTACTGCGGAGCTGCTGCCCAAACGGCATACGGCCGGAAGCGCTGCAGTAATAACAGGTTCCCGGTCCCTCCAGGAAGATATCCGCGTCAGAATCTACCGCAAGTCTGGCAATGCGCCGGACCTGGGCAGCTGGCATCAGCCGGTTTAAGAGAATGTTGCCTTCGGATTCCACATAGGTTCCGCAGCCGCAAAGCCAGCCATCTGCCTCGGCAATATTGTGGATCTGCTCCGTTTCCCCGTAGGAACGCCCGGTGTTGATAAAAACCAGATGTCCCAGTGAGCGGGCAATGGAAATGGCTTTCTTGGCACTCTCTGGAACCGTTTTTGTTACTTCACTGAGTAACGTTCCGTCAATGTCAAAAAATAACGCTTTTCTCTTACTCACGCTTCATCTCCGCGGAACACGATCGTGCCCGTTTTTTCATCCATACTGTCAACGATCGCAAGGGATTCCAGACGGATTCCCTTAGAACGGATGATGTCTCCGCCTACCTGGAAGCCTTTTTCGATGACAATGCCAGCTCCTACTAACTCTGCGCCGGATGCCTCAACCAGGGCAGCCAGTCCCTCCAGGGCCTTTCCGTTTGCCAGGAAATCATCGATCAGAAGAACCTTATCGCCTTTTCCAAGGAACTCCTTGGAAACAATGATATCGTAAACACGTCCATGGGTATAGGATTCTACCTTGCTGGTGTAAACATCTCCGGCGATATTCTTGGTCTTTGTTTTCTTCGCGAATACCACCGGCACATGAAACTGCTGTGCAACCACGCAGGCAATGCCGATTCCGGATGCCTCGATGGTGAGGATCTTGTTGATCTCACAATCCGCGAATCTGCGCTTGAACTCCTTACCGATCTCCACGAAAAGATCGGTGTCCATCTGGTGATTCAAAAAACTGTCTACCTTTAATACGTTTCCTGCTTTAATCTTGCCATCCTTACGGATTCTGTCCTTTAAGAGCTGCATCTGGATATCCCCCTTGTATTTTTCTGGTTGTCTCTTTTATTTTTCCCTGTAACTTTTTCTGTTACCATTCACACAGATAACTATTTATTTTACTACTGCATTATCAGCAATAAATTCAATTACCTTATAGATCATGGCTCTCTCGTCGATGCCATCCTCCCCGTAAGTATCCTGCAGGGTCTTTAGATCACTTCCATACTGCTGTGCAATGTTCTCACGGTCAGCATCCTCGATCGTGAGACCTTCCTTCTCTGCAATGGCGTCGATCAGAAGCTGCTGCTTAATTCCGTTTTCCGAATCCTTTCTTAACTGGTCTTTAAACTCGTCTTCGGTCATTCCGCTCATCTCTGCATAGCTCTCCAGGGTAAAGCCATAATAGGAGAACATATTTTCGTAGTAGCTGAGCTGGTTTTCGTATAACTGGTCTACTGCTGCCTCGTTCACACTGAATTCAGAATTGTCCATAGCTACCTGGAACGCATCGTTCTGCAGCTGCTGCTCGGCATTCTGCTCCTTCTCACTCTGAAGGGTGGAAAGGGTGTCGGCACGGAACTCATCGACCGTGGAGAAATCAGAAACACGCTGTACAAACGCATCGTCTAAAACAGCTGATTTCTTTTCTTCGATCTTGTTTACGGTTACATCAAATACAACCGCCTGTCCGGCCAGATCTGCATTGCCGTAATTTTCCGGGAAGGTCAGGTTCAGGCTGCGCTCTTCCCCGGTAGTGGCACCGATCAGACCGTCCTCAAAGCCATCGATAAAGGTACCGGAGCCAAGCTCTAAGTCATACCCCTCTGCAGTTCCGCCGTCGAATGCCTCGCCGTCCTTCATGCCTACATAATCAATATTTACCGTATCGCCTTCCTGAGCCGGGCGGTCGGTGATCTCAATGATCTCCGGGTTTGCTGCCAGGATATTCTGGATGCGGGCTTCCACTTCCTCATCGGTTACGGCAGTATCTGCCTTCGTCACCTCAACACCCTTGTATTCGCCAAGCTTTGTTACTTCACCCTTGTCGGTGATCTCAGCCTGGGTCTCGCTTGCTGCAGTGGTTGTCTCAGTTGTATCTGACTTTTTGCCGCAGCCTGCCGCCAGAAGTACTGCTGCCGCACAGCAAAGGGTCAGTTTCACATGTTTTCTCATAATTCTTGTCCTCATTTTGTCTTTCTCAATATTTCCTACAGTTATAACATATCGCAGGCATGAAAAAAAGCATTTCCTTATAATTTTATCATTTTTTTAGACAGACGGCTGCTGTTTGCACAAGCATCCCCAGCAGCCGTAAGTGACACGCATTCCCTATTTATAAAACGCGCAGAACGCTTTGTATGTATTGTATACATCCAGCTTGGAGGAAAGCTCAAACGGCGCATGCATGGAGAGAATCGGCACACCCAGATCCACCACATCGATGTTCATATGCGCTACATACTTGGCGATGGTTCCACCGCCACCCTGGTCTACCGCACCAAGCTCACCGGCCTGCCAGTACACTCCGTTTTCTTCCATGATTCCGATCACCTTTGCCATGGTCTCTGCGCTGGCATCGTTGGAGCCAGACTTTCCGCGTGCTCCGGTGTACTTGGTCAGGACACAGCCCTTGTTGATGTAGCAGGAGTTATTCGCCTCATACACATCCGCAAAGGTCGGGTCGTAAGCCGCGTTGACATCGGAAGAAAGGCAAAGTGCGTGCTCGCACAGATCCTTGACATCTGCCCCCTGCATCTGGGCCAGACGCTCCAGATAATGCTTTAAGAAATCGGAATTCATGCCGGTGTTGCCCTCGGAGCCGATCTCCTCCTTGTCAACCAGCGCCGTTACCGTGGTGTATTCCGGGCGCTGTGCCTGTATTTCTGCCATCAGCGCCGTATAAGCGCAGACGCGGTCATCCTGTCCGTAAGCACCGACCATGCTGCGGTCCAGGCCGATATCGGCAGCCTTGTATGCCGGGACCATGACGATCTCAGCCCGGTAAAAGTCTGCCTCGGTAATACCATATTTCTCATTTAAGAGCTTTAATGCCATCAGCTTCACCGGCTCTTTTACGCTGTCATCCACGAACGGAATGGAACTGATGATCACATTCAGTTCTTCTCCCTTTAAGCCTTCGCTTAGCTTGCGCTCATTCTGCTTTGCTGCCAGGTGCGGGAGCAGGTCACTGACGCAGAATACCGGATCGCCTTCTTCTTCACCAATTGAAATTTTTACGGTCTCGCCGTTCTTCTTAATGACCACGCCGTGCATGGCAAGCGGGGTGGTTCCCCACTGGTATTTACGGATTCCGCCGTAATAATGGGTCTTGAAATAAGCAATATCCGTTTTCTCATAAACCGGATTCGGTTTTAAGTCCAGACGCGGGGAATCGATGTGTGCGCCATTGATGCGGACACCTTCCTTTACCGGCTTTTCACCAAAGGTTGTCATGATGATCGCTTTTTTGCGGTTGATGAAGTATACCTTATCCCCCGGCTGGTACTGCTTTGTAAAGTCAATGGCATGGTAACCTGCTGCTTCCAGGCGGTTTACCGCGGCCTCTACGCACTCGCGCTCGGTCTTTCCTTCATTCAAAAATGCTTTGTATCCTTCGCAGAACGCTGCTGACTCGTCCACCTGCTTTGGTGCTTCCTTTCCGATATGTGGGAAAGAAAATGTCAGCTGCTCTTCTAACAGCTTTCCTGCGGATTTCTCTTTTTCACTCATGATGTCTGCTCCTTCTTCTGTTCCTGTTTGCGCAACGCGTGAACAAGAATCACTTTTTCTTTCATCTACGCATGAATGCCGTTTTCATCGGCATCCAGCACCAGCGTAAACGGCCCGTCATTTAACAATTCTACCTTCATGTCTGCGCCAAAGCTTCCATGCTCCACCTTCGGAACATACTGCCTGCAGCGCTCCACAAAATACTCATAAAGCTGGTTTGCCTTATCCGGCGCCCCCGCCTTGATAAAGCTCGGCCGATTCCCCTTATGGCAGTCCGCATACAAAGTAAACTGGCTGACCACTAAAAGCTCCCCGCCTACATCGGTCAGGGACAGGTTTGTTTTCCCGTTTTCATCGGCAAAGATCCGAAGCTTGCAGATCTTATCTGCCATTTTATCGGCTACCGTCTCATTGTCCTCATCAGACACGCCAAGAAGGATCAGAAATCCGTTTCCGATCGCCCCGATGACCTCACCGTCGACCTTGACACTGGCCTGTGTCACTCTCTGTAAAACTACACGCATAGTATTCTCCTGTTGTAATGGTTTTCGATTCACCGTTGTTCTGTATTCTATTCTCTAGTCTGAAGCATCGCCCGGCACCATTCTAGCGTAATACCAGCTTCAAATACTCCAGCAGGGATTCCGTTGCCTCTTCCCGGTAGACGATCTCCCTCGCCAGCACCGGACGGTCTGTGATAATGCCGTCTACCCCGAGAAGGGTCAGCCGCTCCAGTTCGCTCTTGGTATTGACCGTCCATGCATAGACTGCCTTACCTTGTTCATGCGCATTCTGCATCAAGGCAGAGGTCACAAAACCGGAACGGATGCTGATAAAATCGACATCCTCATTGGAATAAAAATTTCCGTAAGCCGCAGAGATAATGTATCCGGTACGGATCTCCGGCAGCACCTCCTTCACCCGCTTTAAGTAAGACAGGTTGGTGGAAGTGATCACGCACTGGTTCTCCATTCCGTATTCTTTGATCATCTCCGCCGTTTTTTCCGGCAGCTCGCTGTTTTTTCCTACATATTTGATCTCGACATTCAGACCAATCTTCTGGCTGCACAGCTCCAGCACCTCGCTAAGTGACGGAATCCTGGTGCCCTCATATTCCGGTGAAAACCAGGAGCCCACATCCAGCTTTTCCAGCTCCGCAAAGGTCATCGATGCGATCGACCGGTTCACCCCTGCCACCCGCTTCAAGCTGGCATCGTGCCCCAGAACGATCACCCCGTCTGAGGTCATCTGTACGTCGATCTCCGCACTGTCTGCCATTTCCTCCATGGCTGCCTCAAGCGCCGGAATGGTGTTTTCCGGTGCAGTGACCGAGCTTCCGCGGTGCGCCGTGATCTCCGTTTCGATGAGAAGCTCTTCGGAAAGCTCCGAGCCGTTGCGGACCAGATCATAGATATAAAACATTCCGACACAGACTGCCGCGGTCAGGACAATCACCAGTGTTTTGCGGTTTATGCTTCCCTTTGCCGGATAACCAAAGTCCCATCGTTCTGTGTGGAACCGGCGGTTTCCATACTGGTAATAAGCCACGGAAAGTGCCGCATACACCGCCACAGTTGCAAAAATCGAAGCCAGATAGATGATTCCGGTCTCCAGCCGGCCAGCCGCGGAAAGGAGGATCGCCATAGACAGGCTCTGCCTGAAAAAACGTACCGCACAAATTGCAGCAATGCAGACGGAAGCCGCATACACCGCTATGGCAAACGCGATCACCACAAGCTCCCAGAACATGGCAAGCGAAGCGATCTTCCATTTCCGCTTGTGGGTCATCTGCCAGCTCCGCACTACCCCGCTGTGAAAATGCTTTTGCTCGATCATACAGCCGTAAGCCGTGAGACACCTTGGAATGAGCGCCAGTATCCCAAACAGCAGCAGGATCAGCAAAAATGCCACTGCGACCGGCTGCTTTTTCAGCTCCTGGAAAATAAAATTGGCCGGCTTATAGCGGACGATCGTCCGCAAAATAAACGGCAGATGGATCAACAGATACTGGGCTGTCACAAAAAGCGGCAAACGCCAGTTTCTCTTTAATATCTCATCCTTTAATTTCTGGATCCCGCCCCACAAAATATGCAAAGGGGTCAGCTTCTGATAATAGGCTGACCCCTGAAATGCAGTAATCAGTCCGGCCGTCTCCAGCGACAGCAGCAGGATCCCGGCAAACGCCACCGCGGCAAATATCAGCAGCGTCACCGGCCGTATCAGGAAGTTTCCGATATTAGCCGGTGTCAGATAGCTGTAGCCTGCCGCCTTCAGCGCAAGCCGGATTCCGCGGCTGACAAGCCGCATATAGACCGGTGTTGTGATTCCACGGTATAAAAGCTCGAACAAAAGAATATTTTTCCAGTTCTGCCGTATGATCTGCCAGGTATCTTTTGTCAATCTCTTCATAGATTACTCTTTCGGTTCCGGTTCGTCCTCCTGGGCCTTTCTGGTCTCCAGGATCGACTGATTCAAAGAAAACATCTTTGCATCCAGCATATCGACCATATCGGCGCATGCCTTCAGCTCAGCCTGCAGCGAATCCGGACCGCTTCCTTCAAACTTATAATAGATCTTGTGCTCCAGGCTGGCCCAGAAATCCTGCGCGATCGTGCGGATCTGGATTTCCACCTTGGTTTCCACCGGACCTTCCGTGAGATAAATGGGGATCGTCACCACCATGTGATAACTTTTGTAGCCGTTTGGCTTGGGTTTGCGGATGTAATCCTTCACATAAAGAACCGTAACGTCTTTTTGTCTGGCGATCATGTCCGCGATCTGGTAAATATCCTGGTTAAAAGAACAGATGATGCGGATTCCCGCAATGTCACTGAGTTTCTCTACCATGTTTTCAATGGTGACCTCATAGCCATTGCGCTTCATTTTCTTGACGATGCTGTCCGGAGTCTTGACCCTGGATTTGATGTGTTCGATGGGCGTATGCCCATACATATGGATGAACTCTTCGTTTAAGATCTCAATTTTGGTGTTGATTGCCTTCAGTGCCGATTCGTACAGAAACATGACAGAATTCCATTGATCCAGCTGACTGTAGGCATTTGGGATATATACCAACCCTATCCCTCCTTTGATTGATGCGCTGCAGCCGGAAAAAATCTTAGAACTTCAGGCCCTGCAGCAATGCGCCTAAACCAGTCGTTGCCTCGCCGGTCTCTTTGTAGTCGAATTTTTCTACCGGCTCTTCCGGCTCGCCGTCTGCAGTCAGAGCTTTCATGCTGAGGCTGATCTTGCCGTCTTTTACGCCGGTAACCTTTACGGTCACGTTCTGACCCTCTTTTAATACTACGCCCGGATGTTTGATGCGCTGGTTGCTGATCTGGGAAACGTGTAAGAGTCCGCTCAAACCATTCTCCAGATTGATGAATGCGCCGTAGTCCTTTAAGCTGTCTACGGTACCATTCACAACAGAACCAACTTCAACAGCAGCAAGTTTCTCTGCACGCTCTGCTGCCTTTTTCTCCTCCAGGACTGCTCTTGCGGAAAGAACCAGTCTCTTTTTCTCCATATCTACCGTGATCGGAACCACCTCGAGGTGCTGGCCTACCAGATCTTCCAGCTTCTCAACATAGTGATCTGCTGCCTGGGATGCCGGGATAAAGCCCTGAATATCGTCGACAAATGCAACCAAACCGCCTTTGACAGCCTCTTTTACTTTTACCTTTAATACGGTTTTATCCTGCATCTGCTGTGCAAGCTCTGCCCACTT
>OODU01002066.1_pt1 | contig 18030 bp, 14 predicted proteins | sample 1671171 | NCBI WGS metagenome assembly OODU01 (sample SAMN06348129, study PRJEB24527) | human gut metagenome | biome: human gut; feature: ankylosing spondylitis patient; material: feces | host: Homo sapiens | place: China | collected 2015-10
CCGCCGCTACCGGGGCGCAACCTATCACATTGCAGTGGATAATACCGCTGCAGTCCAGTACGGTGTGAAGAGCGTCGATGTGGATGGCAAGCCCATTGAGGGCAGCCTGCTGCCGCTGGCACCAGAAGGCGCTGTGGTAGAGGTGCAGGTGACCATGGGATAACCTTTACTGCATTTTCATAATTTCTCCTTTGTGCTGTTCTGAAAGAACAGCGGCCTCCGCATTACGATCCTGCTTGGCATCATAATGCGGGGGCTTTTTGTTTGGCAGTTTATTTTGTCGGGAATACTGTTTCTAATGTAGAAATCAACAGAAAAGAGGTGCGGATTTTTATCTCCGTACCTCTTTCGTATGTTGGATTATTCAGTTCTGAATGCTTATTTGACCTTGAATCTCTGCCAGAGAGCCAGCCAGTCCTCCATATCCTTCTCGCTGACATAAGGAAAGCCAACCGGTGGCTCTACTCCGTACTCCTTGAGCGATTCACTCAGCGTCCGTACTTCCTCCATCAGCTTTTCCCGGCGTTTCTCCCGCCGGGCTGAGAGCTTTTGCTCCGGTTCAGAAAAGGCTTCGTTCTGCGCCTGTACATATTTTGAATGCGCCCATTCATTCCGATGATTCCAGACCGCCAGACGTTTTTTCTTGGGAACGGTCTTGAACTGGTTGATACGGTCATACTCCGCCAACGGGTCAAAGACATCGACTGTCCCGCCATTCTCAAAATCGAAGTCGTTCCATACGCACTCGCATCCTGCGCCCTGAATCGTTCCCGCCAGCTTTCCGCAGGTAAGACAGGGCGTTTTCATCGGGAGAATCTTTATCAAGCCGTTGATTCGCTTACAGTAAATACAGCCGTTTTCGTCTGGATAGAGAAAATGTATTGTATCCATCCCGCTGTCCTCCTGCTCAGGCTAGCGCGTGTCCAATCAGGCTTTCCGCCCACTTCCGGAGTTCTTTTTCGAGTTCTGGTGTCTTGGCGGTGATGACGAACTCCTGACCCCGGCAAGCGGAGTTCAGCTCCGCACGACCATTTACCAGCACGGGGGTATTCTTACCCTGCCAAGAAATGAAGATGTCACGAGCGGCGCAGAAAGCAGGCAAATTCCAAAGCCGACGGTTCGGCTGACCCGGTTTACTGAGAAGGAGAGAATCACGGTTCTCGAACACGCCGTAGTCCGTAGCGAGGTAAAGGCGGTTGCCCGGGTGTTCCGTACTTGCCGCGTGCGGGTGCCACGGATAAAGTTCTTTGATTTTATCCTGGTCTTTCAGGATTTCGCTTACCACCATATAGCCATAGATGATATGCTGGATGGGCGCGCCCTTTACAAAATGGAGCGTTCCGTCTGGAAGTTTTTCAGTCTGACGGAACATTCCATAGAACAAAAAGACATCGCCTACGTCTACGCCCTGCCCATCCAGATGCTTTGCCGGGATTTCGTACTGACCAAAAGCAGGCTTCCACCCGGCGTGCTTATTCTTCAATACACCGTAAATATCCGGGTCAAGGTGACAGAACGGATGCTTCTGAAAATCAAAAGTCGGGTGAATCTGCTGGATAATTTGCTGATAAGTACGCCCCTTATAGACCAAATCTCCATAGGGAACACCGCTTTTTTCGTTTGGAATAGGGAGGGACAAAAGCGTGCCGTCCGGTAAAATCGGGCTGGGGATGCCACCCGCTCTGCTGTCCATTCCTTTTCGGCTTAAAACGACCTTCATAAAACTCGCCCTCCTTTTGTATGTTACCCTCATAATAGCATAGCCTTGCAAGAAAAGCAATTATAAGCCTACGAAAATACAGCTTTCAGCATATTACCACTGATGCCGACGAAATGTATCATTTTCTTATGCTGATAGCTGTATTGAGGAGTGCGCTTATGGATTATACCAGACTGGGAAAACGTATTAAGGAAAAACGGCTGCGTCTGAATCTTACCCAAGAGAAGCTTTCGGAAAAAGTGGGTATATCTACCGCTTATTTAGGTCAGATTGAACGTGGTGAGCGTTGTATTACGCTGGACAAGCTGATTCCTCTGGCGAATTATCTGGGGGGGGGTGACAGTAGATTTTCTCTTGACGGACTATATTGTAACCGATGAAGATAACAACCTGAATATACTTCGCCAGCATTTCCTGATAGGAGCGAATATCACCCTTTCCTCCATACGAGTTACAGAATACATAATCGTCAGGGGAGTCTTTCCGGTAGGTCAGGTATTCTTTCAGGATCACTTTCAGGGAAGAAGCCATCGGCACGATTTGAGCCTTGCGGTTCTTACACTTGTTCAGTTGAATCATTTCATTCTCAAAATCAAGGTCTTTGATTTGAAGGCTCAGAACCGTAGAGATACGGTTTCCAGTCGCCAGAAGATAGTTGGAGAACACCCAGGTCTTATATTCGTTGAACTCGCAGGTTTTTACATTCGGCTTTTTGAGAAGTTTCTTCAGTTCGGTATCCGTGTAGGTTTCCTTGATACGCTTATCCGCTTTGGGGAGTTTGATTTTGAAGCGCTGGAGATACTCTTCTTCCATCAGATAATAGCAGAAACAGCGTACTCCCCGCATATAGGACTGAACGGTGATGTCGTTACAGCCCCGGTTCTGAAGATAGAGGATAAAGCCCTCTAAGGTGTCCTCCGTGATGTCAGAAGCCTTTTTATCCGGGTCGCTGAGGTATTCCCTGAAGAACTTGAAATGTACAGTATAAATGTTCAGCGTTTTCTCAGACAGATTCTTGGCTCTGCACTTTTCCAGAAAGTCGGCAAAGGCATCGGTCAGCAGGGCATCTTCCGGTCGGGTCGGCTGCATTTTGATTTTTTCCATAGCGGGTTCCTTTCAGCAAAAATAAAACACTCGTCGGACTATTCGCAGAGAACGAAGAAATTCGACGAGTATCTTTTTGCCAGAAAGTAAAACAAAAGACCTTGTAAACTTTGAAGTCTACAAGGTCTTTTCAGAAGATGGTGCGGATAAGAGGACTTGAACCTCCACCGAGTTGCCCCGATTAGAACCTGAATCTAACGCGTCTGCCAATTCCGCCATATCCGCATATTCTGTTTTGTTCGTGAGCCGTGACGCTCGGAACGATAGTTATTATACCAGATATGGCAGAATTGTCAAGCATTATTTTTAATTTTTCTCGACAAAATTTTGCTTGAAAATTGATGCATTCTGAATGGCAGCTGCAGGGCGAAATTTTTGCCAAAGTGTGATACAATAAACAGGACGCGCCGGGAGGGTGTCCTGCGCGCAGACTGAGAAAACGAGGGAAATGCAGAATGTTCAATATCATTATTTTCCTGCTGGGAGCAGGCATCATGTTCTTTATGGCTCTGCGCAGCGTGCTGGCACGGCGCAGGCTGTGCACGCAGGGGCAGAAGGTCACGGCCACGGTGGAGGGCACCGTGCAGAACCGGGAGGGCGGTGCCTATGTGCTGGCCTTTACCACCGCAGGCGGCAGCCATCGGCTGCACTACCCGAAGCCTGCGCACGGCAAAAGCTTTGCGGTGGGGGACACCGTCACCTTATATTATGACCCCGAAAACCCGGAAAAAATGTATGTAGAGGGCGACCGGGCCACGCTGGGAGCCGAGGTGCTGTATGCCGTGCTGGGTGTGGCCCTGCTGGTGCTGACCGTGGGCATTGCCCGCTGAAAGGGGAAAAGAGAATGAAACTGGAACATTTTGGCATGGCTGAGCCGGGCGACTGCCGTCTGGTATTCACAGCCGGTGCCGAGGAGCTGGCGGCAGCCGTTGCACAGGTGCAGGCGGAGCCGGACGCGCCGCAGGAAGAGGATGGTCTGCTGACTGAGGCGGTGAATCGCACTATTCTTGGCGGCTTTTCGGCGCTGTATGAGCAGCTGGTGCAGGAGTACCATGTGGTGCCGGTGACCGACCCGGATTTTGAATTGCTGGCGGTGAACCGGGCCGAGGGCTTCCGGGCGGGGGCGCAGTTCTACGCGCTTCCGCCGCTGGAAGTGGGAGCATACACCGGTTTCGTGCAGCCCATTGAGCCGCACCCCATCCGGCAGCTGACCATTGAACTGGAGATCAACCGTCACCACGGTGACGAGGAGCGTGCAGCCGATGCAGCGGGCAAGGCGGCGCTGCGGCAGCAGGTGGCCCGCGAGATCTGGGCACAGCGCTGTGCCCAGGCTGAGCAGCGGGCACGCAAGGAGCTGGTATGGCAGCTGGGCGATGCAGTGAAAGGCCCGCTGCCAAAGCAGCTGGTGGGCGGTAACTATTTTGCCGAGCAGCGCCAGTTCAACCTGAGCCTGCAGGCCAATGGCATCAACTTTGACCAGTTCCTTAAAGTGCGCGGCCAGACGGTGGAAGAGTTCCGTGCATGGCTCCACGCGCAGGCAGAGCGCAAGCTGCGCAGCTGGCTGGGGCTTCTGCTGGTGGCAGAAAAGGAGGGCCTTGCACCCACGGACGCCGAGGTGGAAGCAGCCGCTGCCCACTGGGATGCCAAGCTGGACGGCGAGCGCACCTTCCCCGCCAACGATGCACGCAAGGTGCGCCAGCGTCTGGCCCGGGAGAGGGCGGAGCAGTTCATTGTGGAGCACTCTACTCTCACGCCGCCGCCCGATGAACCCATCGTGCAGAAAGTTGAAAGCAAATAATAACAAAAAGGAGCGATGCAGCGCATCGCTCCTTTTTGTTATTATTATCAGGAACTCTCAGGTCTCCACGCCCTCGAACTGGCTGTTGTAGAGCTTGGCGTAGAAGCCGTTTGCAGCAAGCAGCTCGTCGTGGCTGCCCTGCTCCACAATGTGGCCGTCCTTCATCACAAGGATCACGTCCGCCTCGCGGATGGTGGAAAGGCGGTGCGCCACAATAAAGCTGGTACGGCCCTGCATCATGCGGGCAAAAGCTTTCTGGATACGCACCTCGGTGCGGGTATCAATGGAGGAGGTGGCCTCGTCCAGGATCAGCATCGGCGGCAGGCAGAGCATCACGCGGGCAATGCACAGTAGCTGCTTCTGGCCCTGACTGATGTTGCCGCCGTCCTCGGCGATGACGGTATCGTAGCCCTCCGGCAGGCGGCGGATGAAGCTGTCTGCATGGGCGGCTTTGGCTGCTGCCACGATCTCTTCAAGGCTTGCATCCGGCTTGCCGTAGGCAATGTTTTCCCGCACGGTACCGGCCCGCAGCCATGTATCCTGCAGCACCATGCCGTAGCTGCCGCGCAGGGAAGCGCGGGTCACATCCCGGATGTCGGTGCCGGACACCTTGATGGAACCGCCGTTCACATCATAGAAGCGCATGAGCAGGTTGATGAGGGTGGTCTTGCCGCAGCCGGTAGGGCCGACGATGGCAATGCGCTGGCCGGGCTTTACGTCGAGGGAAAGGCCCTCGATCAGCGGGCGGTCGGGCAGGTAGCGGAAGGAAACATCCTCCAGCTGCACATGGCCGTCCGGCTGCAGCACGGAGGCGTTCTCGACTTCCGGCACCTGATCGTCGGCATCCAGCAGCTCAAACACGCGGGCGGCGCAGGCCAGAGCATTCTGCAGCTCGGTGACTACACCGGAAATTTCGTTGAAGGGCTTGGTGTACTGGTTGGCGTAGCTCAAAAACACGCTCAGCTGACCGATGGTGATGCCGCCCCGCACCGCGTACACGGCACCCACAAGGCCCACGCCTGCGTACACGATGTTATTCACAAAGCGGGTGGCGGGGTTGGTCAGGCTGGAAAAGAAGATGGCCTTCAGGCTCACGTCCTGCAGACGGCCATTCACCTCGTCAAAGGCGGAAAGGCTCTCGGCTTCGTGGCCGAAGGCCTGCACCACCTTCTGGCCCTCGATCATCTCGTTGATCAGTGCGGTCTGCTCGCCGCGCACGGCGCTCTGGCTCTGGAAGTAACCATAGCTGCGCTTGGCAAGGAAGCTTGCCACCACGAGGCTCAGCGGGGTGATGCACACCACCACCAGAGTGATGGGCACATTCTCGCTGAGCATGAACAGCAGGGTGCCGAGGATGGTCAGCACGCCGCTGAACAGCTGTGTAAAGCCCATCAGCAGGCCGTCCGCAAAGGTGTCCACATCGGCTACCATGCGGCTGACGATATCGCCGGAGGGGTGGCTGTCGAGGTAGGACAGCGGCAGGGTCTGGATCTTGCGCAGGGCTTCGTTGCGCAGGTCGCGGCTGACAAGGAAGGTAATGCGGTTGTTGCACACGCTCAGCAGCCACTGCGCAAGAGCGGCCACACCGGCAACCACCAGTACCTCGATGATAATGCGCATCACACCGCCAAAATCTACGGCACCCTTGCCCAGCATCATATCAATGGCGTTGCCGCAGAGGATGGGGATATACAGCTGTGCACCCACACTCACGGCAGCAACGATCAGGCTGCACACCACAAACAGGGAATAAGGTTTGATCTTGCCCAGAACACGGGTCAGGGTGGCCTTGCGCTGCTGCGGGGTCAGCTTTGTTTTTGCTTTTGCACTCATTTCTGCGCATCCCCTTTCTTGAACTGGCTCTCGTAGATCTCCTCGTAGACGGGGCAGGTCTGGCGCAGCTGGTCGTGGGTGCCGATGCCCACCAGATGGCCGTCGTCCAGCACCAGAATTTGATCCGCGTGCTGCAGGCTGGCGGCGCGCTGGCTCACGATGAACACGGTCAGGCTGCCGGGCAGAGCAGCCAGTGCCTTGCGCAGGGCGGCATCGGTGGCGTAGTCCAGTGCGCTGGCGCTGTCGTCAAGGATCAGAATTTCTGGCTTGCCCACAAGGGCGCGGGCGATGGTCAGGCGCTGCTTCTGTCCGCCGGACAGGTTGCGACCGCCCTGCTCCACAGGCTCGTCCAGCCCAAGGGGCTTGGCTTTGACGAACTCTGCAGCCTGTGCTGTTTCCAGTGCGGCCCACAGGTCCGCATCGGTGGCATTCTTGTTGCCCCACAGCAGGTTGGAGCGGATGGTGCCGCCAAAGAGCTGGGCCTTCTGCATGACCATGGCTGCCTTGCCGCGCAGTTCTTCACGGGGATAATTCCGGGCATCGCGGCCCATGATCTCCACCGTGCCCTCGGTGGCATCGTAGAAGCGGGGGATCAGGTTGACAAGGCTGGATTTGCCGCTGCCGGTGCCGCCGATGATGCCGATGGTCTGGCCGCGCTTTGCAGTGAAGCTGATGTCGGAAAGGCTGGGTGCGCCGGCACCCGCATAGGTCAGGCTTACATGCTCAAAGCGCACGGCATCGCCGGATTTTTCGGCGGGCACCTCGCCCAGAAGCTTTTCCGGGAAGGCCATGCCGGGCTTGGTGTCCAGCACAGCCTGCACGCGGCCTGCGCAGGCCAGCGCCTTGCTCACCTGCACGATCAGGTTTGCCAGTTTGACCAGCTCCACAAGGATCTGGTTCATGTAGTTCACCAGCGCGATCACGTCGCCGGAAGCCATGCCGCCCACATTGATCTCAATGCTGCCCACATAGAGCAGTGCCACAATGGCAATGTTGATGAGCACATAGGTCAGCGGGTTCATCAGGGCAGAGATATGGCCTACATGGAGCTGCATCTTGGTCAGCAGGTCGTTGGCATTCTCAAAGCGCTCTACCTCGCTCTTTTCCTTATCAAAGGCGCGCACCACGCGCACGCCGGTCAGGTTTTCGCGGGTCAGGCCCAGCACCCGGTCAAGGCGATTCTGTACCGTCTTGTACAGGGGCCGGGTAGCAGCCATGATGCCGAACACCACCACACTCAGCAGCGGGATGGTCACTACAAAGATCAGCGCTGCACGGGAATTCACCGTAAAGGCCATGACCATGGCACCGATCACCACGAACGGGCTGCGCAGGAACAGGCGTAAAAACAGGTTCAGGCCGCTCTGCACCTGATTCACGTCGCTGGTCATACGGGTGATCAGGGTGCTGGTGCCGAGGGTGTCCATCTCGGTAAAGCTCAGGGTCTGGATGTGCTCAAACAGGGCGTGGCGCAGAGCTGTGGAATAGCCCACGGCCGCCTTTGCGGAAAAATACTGCGCCGTCAGGCTGCAGGCAAGGCCGATCATGGCCAGCAGCAGCAAAATGCCGCACCGCACAAGAATATAGTGGAAGTCGTGGGCGGCAATGCCGATGTTCACGATATCCGCCATGACCAGCGGCACGAACAGGTCGAACGTGGCTTCCAGCATCTTGAAAAGGGGCGCAAGCACGCTCTCGCGCTTGTAGTCCTTCAGATAGCCTAGCATCTTGTTCAAGGCGATACTCCTTCTTTCTTGCTTTCTTGCATTATAAGGTTTATGAAATCCTACTTATTATAGCGTACAAAAACTTAAAAAGCCATAGAAAATGTTTTTATTGCAAAAGTGTGCTGAAAACCGCCGGGCAAAATGCCGAAAACGGTTGAAACCAGGGTGGGGGTATGCTACAATGATTTTAAATATTGCACAAAAGGGGAAACAGGAATGCTGATAAGTTTGGTCGTCCCGTGCTACAATGAGGAAGAATCACTTCCCATTTTTTATAAAGAGGCCAGCAAGATCGCACAGCAGATGGGAATATCCCACGGAGCAGATTTTGAGTTCATCTTTGTGGATGACGGCTCAAAAGACCGCACACTGCAGATCGCGCGGGCATTGCACCGGAAAGATGCCCGTGTGCGGTACATCTCCTTCAGTCGGAACTTTGGCAAGGAAGCAGGCATTTATGCCGGATTAAAAGCGGCAAAGGGCGATTATGTAGCAACGATGGATGCGGATCTGCAGGACCCGCCCTCGCTGCTGCCGGAAATGCTGGAACTGCTGCTCTCCGGCGAATATGACTGCGCGGCCACCCGCCGCACGACACGCGAGGGTGAACCGCCCGTTCGCAGCTGGTTTGCCAAAAAGTTTTATCAGATCATCAATAAGCTCTCGGATACAGAGATCGTGGATGGAGCAAGAGACTTCCGCCTGATGAGCCGCAAAATGACTGATGCCGTGCTGAGCATGGCGGAATATAACCGCTTCAGCAAGGGCATTTTCAGCTGGGTCGGCTTTAAAACAAAGTGGATCGACTACAAAAACGTAGAGCGTGTGGCGGGCACAACAAAGTGGAACTTCTGGGGTCTGCTCAAATATTCGATCGAAGGCATTGTGGGCTTTTCCACAGCTCCGCTGCTGATGGCGGCGGGCCTTGGCCTTGCCTTTTGCGTATTGGCGTTTGTAGGCATCATGATCGTGGTGGTGCGTGCACTGATGTTCGGCGACCCTACTTCCGGCTGGCCGAGCCTTGTCTGCATCATCCTTTTGTGCAGTGGTGTGCAGCTGCTGTGTACGGGCATTGCGGGCGAGTACCTTGCCAAAACGTATCTTGAAACAAAGCACAGACCGATCTATATTGCTGCTGAGACCGAAGAAGATCTGGACGCGGAATAAGGCGTTTCAGGAAAAATGTATTTTTAGCGGGGTGCCAGAAGAAGCTGATCTGGCACCCCGCTTTTTTGAGCAGGGAAAAATGGATACATACAGATAGGCGTTGTACCCAAAGCCATTTCCTGCTATACTAAAAATTGACTAGAAACTGGAAGAATGGTGAGCAGATGGCAAAAAGACAAGACGGCGGCATCCGGCTGCGCCCGGTGGGCACCCGCAAGCATCGGCAGAACGCTCCGGCCTACAGCCCGGCGGGCACCGGCTGCCCGGCCTTTGAGCAGGCAGTGGAAAATTTATATAAAGGCCAGAACGAAGAAAGCTTCTGGACGCTGATGGGCGCTTTGAACTATGCACTGGAAATGGAGACCCATGTTCTGGTGCCGCTGCGCACGGCACTGACGGTGCACAACACGCCTGCACCGTGGACGGAGCATCCGGTGCCCACGGCAAAGGCTAAGGACCTGCAGCTGTGGACCCTGCGCAACGAGAAGGGCCGCACATGGCTGCCTATGTTCACCTCTGCAGCTGCGGCCTGCGCCGACCGCAGCACTTCTGCCCGGCCAATGGCGGATTACACCCTGCAGGATGCCATGGAGCTGGCCCTTTCCACTGAGGGGATCGACGGCGTGGTGCTGGACCCGTGGAGCCACTCGGCTACGCTGGACGGCGCTCTGCTCAACGGTTTGCTGCACGCGGGCCATACGCCGGAAGACCCCGGTGATGAGAAAGCGGATGCCGGAAAGGAAGCCGCCCGCAAGGGCAACTGGGCGCAGGCTGTGGAATGCTTTGAAAAAGCAGCCGAGCTTGGCAGCGCCATGGGACTTGCCCTGCTGGCAGACTGTATTTATAAGGGCCGCGGCACCCGCACGAACCGTGCCGAGGCCCGCCGCATGTGGAAGGAAGCAGCAGACGGCGGCGAGATCTTATCCAACATTGCACTGGGCGATGACTGCGCTGCCCGGGGCGACAATGGCCGGGCACTTTTGTATTACCGCCGTGCCCGCGCCAACGCAGCCCATATGCCGGATATCGAGTACACTCCGCAGGTGTGCCTGCGTGTGGCCCAGACCGAAACGCGCTACACCAGCCGCAAAAAGGCGCTGGCACTGGCCGCAGAAGCAAGGCAGGGCTTTTCCATCAAGGCTCGTGAGCACGAGCCGGACGCAGAGCAGTGGCTGGCCGAAGCCGACCAGCTCATCCGGGAACTGACCAGTGAACTGCCTGCCCGAGCCACAGCTTACGACATGGAATCTTTACAATTGGACTAAAAAATCGTCATATCGGGACGGTAAGATATACTCGGAAATGATTTGAAGAGCTGCGCCCAAGATGCACAGCACCGGAGAGGAAACAGACAGTATGAGCAAAGTAATCGGCATCGATCTCGGCACGACCAATTCCTGCGTGGCAGTGGTGGAGGGCGGCAAGCCCGTGGTCATCACCAATGCGGAGGGTGAGCGCACCACCCCCAGCGTTGTGGCCTTCACGAAGGACGGTGAACGTCTGGTGGGCGGTGCGGCCAAGCGCCAGATCGCCACAAATTCCGGGCGCACCATCTCCAGCATCAAGCGCCATATGGGCAGTGACTACCGGGTGCACATCGACGGCAAAGACCTGACCCCGCAGGAGATCAGCGCCATGATCTTGGCCAAGATCCGCCGCGATGCCGAGAGCTATCTGGGCGAGCCGGTGACCGAAGCGGTCATCACGGTGCCCGCCTACTTCGACGACAGCCAGCGCAAGGCTACGCAGGATGCAGGCCGCATTGCAGGCTTGAACGTGCTGCGCATCATCAACGAGCCTACTGCTGCCGCGGTGGCCTATGGTTTGGATAACGAAGCATCGCAGAAGATCCTCGTCTACGACCTCGGCGGCGGCACCTTTGATGTGTCCATCATCGAAATCGAGGACGGGACCTTTACGGTGCTTGCCACCGGCGGCGACACCCATCTGGGCGGCGACGACTTCGACCAGCGCATCGTGGAATATGCCGTGGCCGAGTTCAAAAAATCGGATCGCATCGACCTCTCCCGCGACCCGGCAGCTATGGGCCGGCTGAAAGAGGAAGCCGAAAAGGCAAAGAAGGAGCTTTCTGCCGCGCCGTCGGCACAGCTGAACCTGCCCTTTATCGCAGTGGGCAAGGACGGCCCTCACCACTTGGATATCTCGCTTTCCCGCCCGCAGTTCGAAATGATGACCGGCGACCTGCTGGCCCGCACAGTGGCTCCCGTGCAGAATGCCCTGCGGGATGCAGGCATTTCCGCCAGCCAGCTGGGCAAGGTGCTGCTGGTGGGCGGCAGCACCCGAATGCCTGCGGTGGAGCGTCAGGTGAAGGAGCTGCTGGGCTGCGAACCCAGCCACAGCCTGAACCCGGACGAGTGTGTTGCCATGGGTGCGGCTGTGCAGGGCGGTCTGCTGCAGGGCGGCGGCAAGCTGGCCGGTGCCACCGGCGCAGCGGCGCAGGGTCTTGTGCTGATGGATGTGACCCCGCTGACCCTCTCCATTGAGACGCTGGGCGGCGTGGCCACCCCGCTGATCACCCGCAACAGCATGATCCCCACCCGCAAGAGCCAGATCTTCACCACCGCACGGCCCATGCAGACCAGTGTGGAGATCAACGTGCTGCAGGGCGAGCGCCACTTTGCCCGCGACAACAAGAGTCTGGGCAAATTCAAGCTCACTGGCATCCGGGCAAGCTTCTCCTCCAAACCGCAGATCGAAGTTACCTTCGATATCGACGTGAACGGTGTGGTGAAGGTGTCTGCCAAAGACCTTGGCACCGGCCGGGAGCAGAACATCACCATCACCGGCAGCACCAACCTTTCGGAAAATGAGATCCAGCGCGCCATGGCAGACGCTGCCGCCTACGAGGCCGAGGACAGCCGTCGCAAGGAGCGGCTGGACCTGCACAATCAGGCCGAGGTGCTGGCCTACAAGGTGGACGAGGCTCTTTCCAAATGCAAAAAGGAGCTGGACAAGGACGAGAAGAACCGCATCAAAACCGACCTCGCCAACCTCCGCCGCTGCCTGCGTAAGGATAAGCCCGAAAAGATGAATGAAAACGAGGAAGCCAATCTCCGTCAGGCCAAGACCCAGCTGGAAGAAAGCGCCAACCATCTGATGGTGCTGTATACCAGTGAGCAGGAAACAGATGGTACGAATAATGCGCTGTAAAAGCTGCAATAAAATAGAGTGATGAGAACTGTGCTCTGTGGATAATAGAAACCACAGAGCACGTTTTTTTGCAGAAATAGTTGCAGGAGATAGGCTGAAATTGTATAATACAGCTGTATAGTTTTGGCTAAATTCGGGAATGATGCCTTGTTTGGGAGGAAGACATGGAAAAAACTGCGGAAAAGCTAAAGGTAAATGAGAGCCTGTTAAAAACAGTACTGTGCAGTGCTACTTTTTGGGGATTGTTGGCGCATGGCATGGTTCTGTTCAACAAATACTCATTCCATGATGATGCACGGTATTTCAACGATGTGGGTGTTACTTACAAATCTGGACGGTGGATGCTGGGCATTCTTGGAAGTCTGAGTGCAAATTTGCTGGGCAGTAAAAACTACAGTCTGCCAGTGGTAAATGGTACGATTACGATTTTGTGCATTGCAGCAATCGTATATCTGCTGGCAGATAGTTTGAGGATCCAGTCAAAGCCTCTTGTTATTCTGCTGTGCGGAAGTATGGTGACATTTCCGTCAGTGACGGGAACATTCAGTTACATGTTTACTGCACCATACTATTACGCTGCGTCCCTACTGGGAGTGGTTGGAGCATGGATTTTTCACCAGAAAAAGAATTTTGTCGCTCTATTACTCTGCACGGTTTTGATGGCTTGTTCTGTTGGTGTGTATCAGGCAAATATCCCGGCCTGCATCTGTACATTGCTGCTTTATATGATGGAAGATGTCCGGCAGTCTGATATGAGCTGGAAAGCGTTTTGGAAAATGGCTCTGTGTAATGCAACTGTGTGCATTGGGTTTATTGCGGAATATTTTCTGGTCAATCAATATTTTCTGAATCAGTTTGGCGTTGTTTTGACGGATTACAAAGGTATCAATCATTTTGGAAGAACAAACCTGAGCAATTATATTTATCGGATGCTGTGCGGCTATGGATCTTTCTTTTATCCAAGCACTGCTGTGGAAGACTTCAGCGCAAGATATATCTATACTTTGTTGATTGTTGTTACTGCGATAATTGCCATATTTGTGCTCCGGAAAATGTATATTCTTAAGACTCCAAAAGGATCTCAAACCCTATTGATCCTAATCGCATATCCTATTGCAGCATGCTTTGTATACCTGATGGTAGAGCCTTGGGATGTTCATGCCGTAATGACTTTTGGACAGGCGTTTGCCTTTGCTTTGGTTGTATGGCTTATTGATAAATATCCCGAAGATAGAACAAAAGTAGAAGGTGCCCTATGTAAAGCCGCTGTTGCCCTATTAGGAGTACTTGTGACTCTAAATATTCGTTACAGCAATATCCTCTACCTAAAAGCAGACGTGATGCAGACACAAATGATCAGTTATTACACAACTTTGATCACGCGAATTGAAAGTGTTGAAGGTTATACTGAAGATGCGCAGGTTGTTTATATCGGGGAGTATGACAAGCACGATAAAAATTTTGTTGGAGTCAGCGAGTATTTCGATGATTTGGATCTGCCCACATATAAAGGGGAACTTATTTTCAATGATTACGCATGGAAGGAAACCATGGAGCTTTGGTGTGGTTTTGCGCCGGAATTAGGAGATGCCGCAGAGTTTGAGGGCAATGCAGAGGTGGCATCTATGCCTTGCTACCCGGAACAGGGCTCGATCCGGTGTATCGATGGGAAAATCGTTGTCAAATTTGCAGATGAGCAGTAAACGCTGCAGAAAAGCAGGAAGGTCAAATGAAAAAATTATCTTTGGTCATTTCAGTTTATAACGAAGAAGCCGTTCTGGAAAAATTCTATAATGCCTTTTGCAACATAGAGCAAGATTTGAAATATGGGGGGGGGGATGAACTGATTTTTGTAAATGATGGTAGTACCGATGCCAGTATGAATATTCTGGAAGTGATTGCGCAACAGAACAAGAATGTCCGTGTAATCAGTTTTTCGCGAAATTTTGGCCACGAGGCTGCCATGATTGCAGGCATCGATCATGCTGCGGGGGATGTGATCATTTGCATGGATGCCGACCTGCAGCACCCTCTGGAATGCATCGCCCCCATCATGGCGAAATTTGAGGAAGGCTATGAGGTTATCAGCATGGTCCGAACCTCCAACAAATCGGCAGGTGCCATCAAAAACTTTACATCCAGAGCATTCTACCGGGTGATCAACGCCTTGTCTGATCAAGTAAAGCTGGAGGAAAATGCATCGGATTTCTTTGCCATCAGCAGCCGTGTGGCAGATGTTCTGCGTACAAATTACCGTGAAAAGACTCGTTTTCTGCGTGGATATGTACAAAGCGTTGGCTTCCGGAAAACAACGCTGGAATACACTGCTGCGGAAAGAGCTGGCGGGGCCAGCCACTATACGCTGAAAAAACTGATGAATTTTGCAATCAGCACCATCGTCGGTTTTTCTGATTTTCCACTGAAACTCGGCCTCTATGCCGGTGCTGTAAGTTTTCTTGCTGCTGTGCTTTTTGCTATAAGCGCACTGTGCAGCTTCCGCGAGTATAAGGTGATTCTTGCGGCATTCAATGTTTTATTTGCTGTTCTCTTTTTGCTGGTCGGAATTATGGGTGAATATTTTTCCGTTGCATTCGCAGAGCTGAAAAACCGTCCGATCTATATTGTGGAAAAGGAAATCAATTCCGGGCGCTGCGTATGATACAAACAATAAAGCAACTTTATTTTCGTTATAAGGAATTGATCAACTATGTGATCGTAGGTGGTCTGACTACGGTAGTGAGTCTGGTAAGTTACTATTTTTTCACTACAGCCTTTCTGGATCCGCAAGACCCATTTCAACTGATGGCTGCCAATACGTTCTCATGGATCTGCGCAGTTTCTTTTGCTTATATCACAAACCGAAAGTTCGTTTTTGAAAGTAAAAGCACTGATAAATTGCGCGAAATGCTAAAATTTTTCAATGCGAGAGTTTCTACTCTTCTTATCGAAATGGCCTGCATGACATTGCTGGTAAATATTCTGCACTGGAATGACCGGATCTCTAAGTTTGCGGTACAGTTCATCGTCATGGCTCTGAATTACATTTTCAGCAAGCTGTTTGTGTTCCGCATCAAAGAATAATACAGAGTAAAAGGGGCTGCTGCACATGCAACAGCCCCTTTTACTCTGTAGAAAAAGCCTTACAGCATCTTGGAAAGGAATGCTTTCAGTCTGGGATGCTTTGGGTTGGTGAACAGTTCCTGCGGCGGCTCATCCTCCTGGATCTTGCCGTCGTCGATGAAGATGACGCGGTTGGACACCTCGCGGGCGAAGCCCATTTCGTGGGTGACCACCAACATGGTGATGCCGGTGTGGGCCAGCTCCTTCATCAGTTCCAGAACCTCGCCCACCATTTCGGGGTCGAGGGCGCTGGTGGGCTCGTCGAACAGGATCACGTCCGGATCCATGGCAAGGGCACGGGCAATAGCAATACGCTGCTGCTGGCCGCCGGAAAGGCTCTTGGGGTAGGCATCGGCCTTGTCGGCCAAGCCCACGCGGGCCAGCAGTTCGTCTGCCTTGGCGGAGATGGCTTCCTTATCCTTCAGCTTCAGCAGGGTGGGGGCCAGCTCCAGATTTTTCTTCACAGTCAGGTGCGGGAACAGGTTGAAGTGCTGGAACACCATGCCCATCTTCTGGCGCACAGCGTCGATGTGGGCTTCGTCCACCTCGGTGCCCTCAAATTTGATGCTGCCGGAGGAGGGGATCTCCAGCCGGTTCAGGCAGCGCAGAAAGGTAGATTTGCCGCAGCCGGAGGGGCCGATCAGGCAGACCACATCGCCGCGGTAAATATCAATATCGATGCCCTTCAGCACGTCCAGGGTGGGGGTGGGCTGCTTTGCGCCCGGCTTCTTTTCGCCGCCGTAGGTTTTTGTCAGGCCGCGGACTTCCAGAATTTTATCGGTCACTTTGAGCCAGCCTCCTCTCAAACTTTGCCAGCAGACGGGTGAACAGCATGACCAGCACAAGGTAGATCAGCGCAACGCCCAGCAGCGGGAACATGGCCTCGTAGGTGCGGTTCATGATGCCCTGCGCGGCATACAGCAGCTCCTTGCCGCCGATGGTGGTGATCAGGGAAGTATCCTTCAGCAGGATGATGAACTCGTTGCCCAGAGCAGGCAGCACCGCACGGATGGCCTGCGGGATGATGATGACCACCATGGTAGTCATGTAGTTCAAACCAAGGCTGCGGCCGGCCTCCATCTGGCCGGGGTCAACGGCCATCAGACCGCCGCGGATGATCTCCGAAACATAGGCACCGGAGTTGATGCCCAGTGCCAGCGCACCCACCATGGTAAAGTTGCGGCTGTTGGCAAAAATGACCATGCTCATGATGAGCAGCTGCACCATCATAGGCGTGCCGCGGATGATGGTGGTGTAAATTTCGCAGATGATGTTGAAGAAGCCCAACACCGGGTTCTTGTGGCCGGGGCGCTGCTGGTCGTGTGCTACACGCACCAGAGCTACCACGCTGCCCAGCACGATGCCCAGTGCCAGTGCCAGCGCAGTGACCAGCAGGGTAGTGCCCACGCCCTTGATGTACTGCGTCCAGCGGTCATTCAGGATGAAGGCCTGATAAAATTTGAAGAAGAACTCCTGCCCGAAGCTGAGCTTGGTGCCGCTGTTGAGCAGCTCTTTGAGCAGTTCGTATTGAGCAGCCATTCGCATCCTCACTTTCCTGTTTTGTTAGAATTTTGTAACCTTATTTTTCCAAAAAAGGGGAGGTGCCCCAGTTGGGGGGCTGCCTCCCCGTGGTTCCGTTATCAGCCAACTGATTATTCAGCGGTGATGTACTTGTCCACGATGGCCTGCAGGGTGCCGTCAGCCTTCAGCTCTTCCAGAGTGGCGTTGACGGCATCTTCCAGAGAAGAACCCTTTGCCATACCAATGGCGTAATCTTCCTCGGCGTAGCTGGTATCCAGAATGACCAGACCGGGATTGGCAGCAACGAACTCCTTGGCGGGAGCGTTGTCGATGACAACTGCATCCACCTGACCATTGTTCAGAGCCTGCACAGCGGTCAGACCGTCGTCGTAAGCCACAACATTGTCGTCGCCGAAGTCATCGGAGCAGTAGATGTAGCCGGTGGTACCGCGCTGGGTGCCGATCTTCTTGCCGGCCAGATCGTCAGGGGAAGCAATGTCGGAGCCTTCGGGCACGATGATGGACTGGATGCCGGTAGCGTAGCTGTCGGAGAAGTCCATCACAGCCTTGCGCTCGTCGGTGACGGTAACGCCGGCCATAACGATGTCGGCCTTACCCTGCTGCACGCTCAGCAGAGCGGCGTCAAAGTCCATATCATCGATCTGCAGCTCCAGACCCAGCTTGTCAGCGATGGCCTGAGCAGTCTCGATGTCGATGCCTTCAAACTCGCCCGCATCGGTGGTCATCTCGTACGGAGGGAAGGCTGCGTTGGTGGCCATGGTCAGCTTGCCGGCCTCAACGGTGGTCAGCTCGCCAGCGGCAGCGCTGGTGGAAGCAGCTTCAGAAGAAGCAGCAGAGCTTGCCACGGA
>OODU01002068.1_pt1 | contig 18026 bp, 14 predicted proteins | sample 1671171 | NCBI WGS metagenome assembly OODU01 (sample SAMN06348129, study PRJEB24527) | human gut metagenome | biome: human gut; feature: ankylosing spondylitis patient; material: feces | host: Homo sapiens | place: China | collected 2015-10
AAAGGCTAGAAAATTATATTCCTTCATGGCTTAACAAAGTTATTTGTTTGACGAAAGCAAAAGTAGAAGCATTATTGCTATATTTGCTTACGAAAATGATTTTAAACCTTTCAAATCTGACATGAACGAACTGCGGAATGATTTACTACGTTACTTGACGATCAGCGCTACGGATGAGGAATGGGGAATCGTCGTCACGACGGTCGGATATCAATTCATCCCGCCGGGTTGCGCCTATCCGCTTTCCCGGCATCCGGAGAAGTATAATTTCAAGCCTCAGACCGGACGTATCCTGAATGAGTATCAATTGGTATATAAGACGAAAGGTGGCGCGTACTGTCCCCCCACGTACTGAAATCGTCTAACGAAAGGTAGCGGGTACTTTTCCTCACAGTCTTGTAAATCGCAAAAGATAAACGCAGGGACGATGATCCTCCTTTTCCCCGGGGAATGGCATAGTTATTATCCGGACCGGGAAACGGGATGGGATGAGTATTGGGTAGGTTTCCGGGGCATTCATATCGATAAACGTGTGGAGAAGAAATTCTTTACCAAGGAAGAGCCGCTACACCGGATCGGGCTGAGCGCTACGATCGTCGGACTTTATGAGGATATACTGAAGTTCGCCTCGGAGGAGAAATCCGGTTACCAACAGATGATCTCCAGTATCGTGCTTCATATATTAGGCTCCGTATATTATAAGGAAAAGAACAACTCCTTCACGAACACCTATGTCGTAGATAAAATCAACGAGGCACGTATATTAATGAAGGAGAACATCGAGGACCCATTAAGTCCAGAAGAGATCGCTGCCCGTCTTGGTTTAGGTTATTCATGGTTTCGCCGGATGTTTAAGGAATACACCGGCGTCTCCCCCGCCCAATATCAATTACAACAGAAGCTCCTTCGTGCGAAAGAGCTTCTGACTAGCACCCCTTTGACGATCTCCGAGATCGCCTATAGCCTACATTTCGAGAATGCCGGCCAATTCTCCACATTCTTCAAGAAGAAAGAAGGGGTCACGCCCTCGGAGTTCAGGGATCGGACGCATTGAGCTGGAGTGAACGGTTTATAAGGCGTACGCATGACATTCCATGTTTTTGGTAGCCACACTCTATAACGTTCTGCCTGATTCCACGTATTACCAGCTGATGCGAAATCGCACAGATGAATCGGGCGAGCCTTGCCGTTTCCTTCCAAATCCGTTCCTAAAACCATAGGAACGGTAAAAGCCATCCAAGCGAAATCGGGGGCTTGTACCGGAGTTAATTCCACATAACCATCCTTGCTGACGATCACGGAAGCCTCATCCACATCTCCATCCTTAAAGCGGCTATCTCTAGCCAGCACCAAAGGGCCTCTTACGATCGCTTGAGCCTCGTTCAGCTCCACCAAGCGAGCTCGCATATCCAACTCCACCGTAATTTCATCCATACCGCACATGGGAAATCCTTCGGTCTGAAGCGCTTCCGTGAAGCCGGTATAAGCATTCTTCAGATAGGCCTCTTCCATGTTTTTCACTTCACGGAGACGGGCCATGTCCGTATCTCCGGATTCTTCCAGATATTCCTGATATCCTCTCATGAGCCATCCGCTCTTTAAGCAGATATAAGCCTTCTCGCTGGCATGGGCACGTTTTACCACCGCATTTGCGAGGCACAGCTTATAGCGTTCGATCGCCTCTTCATAGGTGTAGATATCGTCATCATAGGTGTGCAGCTGTACTTTGCTGCTGATATTCTCTTTGATCAGTTTGGCATATACCTTGGTAATGTTGTTGAAATATCTGTTCAATGCTGCATATCCGCAATGGGGACACAGGATCACATCATATTTTACCGCATCGATTCCTTCGTATTTTGCACGAAGATCCTGATCGGTGCCTAAAAGTCTCGCCTTGCCGGTCTTCATGATCTTGGTGGAAAAGTCTTCTCCACATACCGGGCAGGTAAAATTCTTGTCGTAGATCAGGTCCTTTTCTTCTATCTTAGGTGCCTCGACCACTGCCTGTTCTTCCTTTTTCTCCTGTCCAAAAATATCCATATCCTCCAGGTTATCCAGGCCCAGTCCGGCCAACCCGCACAATTTGTCTGACATATGTTTCTCCTTTTCCAAACTTACTTAGGCAGTACATAAGAGCTCTTCAGAGATACGATACGGTTAAATACCGGTTCTCCGGGTTTGGTGTCTTTGCAGTCCACGCAGAAGAAGCCCTGTCTCACGAACTGGAAGCGGTCGTACGCCTGTGCCTTTGCAAATGCAGGCTCTAAGCGGCACTCTGTCAGAGTGGTCAGAGAATTCGGGTTCAGATTCAGACTTCCGTCCTCGTTGTATACACCCTTCTCCTCATCAATAATATTCTCATACAGACGCACCTGTGCTTTCACAGATTCAGCTGCACTTACCCAGTGGATCGTTCCCTTAACCTTACGACCGTCCGGGCTGTTGCCGCCGCGGCTCTCCGGATCGTAGGTACCATGTACTTCCACAACCTTACCGTTTTCATCCTTGACACAACCGGTGCACTTTACGAAATAAGCGTTCATCAGGCGCACTTCGTTGCCCGGAAACATGCGGAAATACTTCTTGGGAGGCTCTTCCATGAAATCGTCTCTCTCGATATATAACTCCTTACCAAAAGGAACCTCACGGCTTCCCAGTTCTTCATTCTCCGGATTGTTGACTACAGGCAGCATCTCGGTCTGTCCTTCGGGATAATTATCAATGACCAGCTTTACGGGATCCAGGATCGCCATCATACGGGGCGCCTTTGTCTTCAGATCCTCACGGATACAGTACTCTAACATCGCATAATCTGCGGAAGACTGTGCCTTGGAGATACCACACAGCTCTACGAACTTCTTGATAGATTCCGGTGTGAAGCCTCTTCTGCGCAGTGCTGCGATGGATACCAGTCTGGGATCATCCCAGCCGTCCACGATCCCCTGCTCTACCAGCTTCTTGATATAACGCTTACCGGTCACCACGTTGGTCAGGTACAGCTTGGCGAACTCGATCTGCTTGGGAGGATGCGGGTATTCCAGTTCTCTTACCACCCAGTCATATAAGGGTCTGTGATCCTCGAACTCCAAAGTACAGATAGAGTGGGTCACGCCTTCAATGGCATCCTCGATAGGATGTGCAAAATCGTACATCGGGTAAATGCACCATTTGTCACCGGTATTCTGGTGAGACATATGTGCCACACGGTAGATAACGGGATCACGCATATTGATATTCGGTGATGCCATATCGATACGGGCACGCAGTACCTTGGAGCCGTCCTCGTACTTTCCGGCCTTCATATCCTCGAACAGTGCCAGATTCTCTTCTACGCTTCTTACGCTACCGGGATCCTCCTTGCCGGGTTCGGTCAGGCTTCCTCTGTACTCACGGATCTGCTCTGCACTTAAATCGGAGACATACGCCTTGCCCTTTTTGATCAGCTTTACGGCTGCTTCATACATCTGGTCAAAATAGTTGGATGCGAAGAAGAGGCGATCCTCCCAGTCCGCGCCCAGCCACTTTACATCTGCCTTGATAGACTCCACGAATTCAGACTTTTCCTTGGTGGGGTTGGTATCATCAAAACGCAGGTTGAATTTGCCGTTGTATTTCTGAGCCAGACCATAGTTCAGCAGAATACTCTTGGCATGTCCGATGTGAAGATATCCGTTGGGTTCGGGAGGAAAACGGGTATGTACGGTATCATATACACCCTCCGCCAGATCCTTGTCGATGATCTGCTCTATAAAATTCTTAGATTCCTTCACTTCTGCGGAATCTACGATTTCTTTTTCCAGTTCGCTCATGGTAATATCCTTGCCTTTCGTTTACTTAATACTGTTTTCGTAACCTTAATCTTACCACACAAGGAAAATTTTATAAACCTTTTTTTGCGATTCTTATGTCATCTCTTCAAAATTATTCAGAAGATTCTGCGCAGGCTCTATGAACATATTGTGCAGATCATCCTCACTGGCCACCAGATAATCTCCGGCTCTGCCCGTCATATAAGCATCCTCATCCCAGATGGGGAATACCTTTACTCCCCGCTTCAGTTCAAGGGCATAGATACAAAAAACATCCGTAGGCATATTCATACGGACATATTCCGTCAGTAGATGATTGCTGCCATCCCTGCCGTCCTTGACCCTCGGGATATATCCCATAGAGCTGCAATATTCCTCCGGCAGGGGCAGATCACACAGTTCCAGGATCCGGTGAAATCTCCCGGCCGGGACCGGATGCAGCTCCCCGGTACGCTCCAGGGTGAAATACCGATCCTGTCTGGTGTCGATATCCATCGTACCGTCCTCGGTACGTATGGATACCACGTTTCCGAGTTCTGCCAGGTCCGCTGCCCTCAGGCAGGCGATCGGCTCTTTCCGCCTGCGGTATTTTTTACCCTCTTTTACAGGGAATTTGCGTTCTTTCGCATATACGATCTCAAAATTGTCAAAATACTGCGTCATCCGGTTATTGAAATAAGCCTCAGAATGCAGGGTTGGATATTTTTCCTCATACAGCTTCATGCTGATGTAGCCTCCGGCCTTTTCCACATGGCCGCCGCCGGAACCGATCCCCTCCGAGAGATAATCCGACAATTCACTGGCATTAACCTCCCGGATACAGCTTCTGACGGAGAATTTATATCCGCCGCTGTCCTCGTTATAGACTACACAAGTGTTAACCCCCGCCACCTGAAGCAGGAAATCACTGATCAGTCCCAGCACATTGGGGTCACAGGGCTGGGAATGGATCACAGCGAACTGGTAATCGTCATTGTAATTACAACGTAACAGTGCCACTCCGGCGATCTCCAGCTCCTTCAGGGAAATATTGGAATTGCGGAACAGGGATACCAGATTCTTGTCAAAGTTCAGGCTCTCGCGCATATCCATATCCACCGGATTGGACAGCTCCGAGAACTGATTGGTATCCATGAACAGCCCATAATACAAAGCGGTCCCCAGATCTTTATTTTTCTCCACCGGATAATGCATCTCCTGAAGCATGGTCCATACCAGAGTCGCACAGCTGCCAAGATTAGGTTGTAATCGCATTTTCTCCGTACAGATCACTTCCAGAGGATGATGATCGATCACTGCAATCTCCTCTGCCGGGATTACGGTCACATTGCCGGCACCGTATTGACAGTCCACTGTGATCAGAAGTCCGTCCACCGGCTCCTCGCCGGGATGCGCCAGATATTTCAGCGGAATTCCAAGCTTTTCCACCATCAGCGTCAGGTTTGCCTTTCTCACTTTGTTTTTCCCGGCATACAGCAGTCTCACATCTTTTCCCTGATCACGGAAAAAACAATACAATCCAAACCCGGACGCTATCGCATCCGCATCCGGATTGTCATGGCACTGGATCGTGATCCGGTCATATCCCAGCAATTCCTCCAGCATCATTTCTCTGCTTTTCTCTGCCCCTCGTCTGTCCATAACTACGCTTTCCTCATCTTCCTTATAAAAACTATTCAGAACCCCATTCGCAAAATCGCCTTTTCAAGGCTCACCTTTTGCTCATGTGGTTACCTCGCCATATAAATCTCTAAAAGCCTGACCATAAATGGTCAGCTTATTACAGATTTACATGGCTCTGAATAGTTACAGGCAGGTCCTGTTACAGTCCTGCCCGCAAATATCTGTCTTAATGGTGGAACAGACGGATGCCTGTAAACGCCATCACCATGTTATATTTATCGCAGCATGCAATAACATCTGCATCACGCACGGATCCACCGGGCTGTGCGATGTATTTTACACCACTCTTATGAGCTCTCTCGATATTATCGGAGAAGGGGAAGAATGCATCGCTTCCCAGAGTCACATCCTGCATTTTGTCAAGCCATGCTCTCTTTTCCTCTCTGGTAAATACAGGGGGTTTTACCTTGAAGATACCTTCCCAGGTACCGTCAGCCAGCACATCCATGTACTCATCGCCCATGTAGACATCAATGGCATTGTCACGGTTGGCTCTGCCTAAGCTGTCTACGAACTGCAGACCCAGCACCTGGGGAGACTGACGTAAGAACCAGTTGTCCGCCTTGCTGCCGGCCAGTCTGGTGCAGTGGATACGGGACTGCTGTCCGGCACCGATGCCGATAGCCTGACCGTCCTTGACATAGCATACGGAATTGGACTGGGTATACTTCAGGGTGATCAGTGCGATCTTCATATCGATCAGGGCACTCTCCGGGATCTCCTTGTTCACAGTCACGATATTGGACAGCAGGTCACCATTGATGTCCAGTTCGTTACGACCCTGCTCAAAAGTGATACCATATACCTGCTTGTGCTCGATGGGAGCGGGCCGGTAGGAAGGATCGATCTGGATGATATTGTAAGCACCCTTTTTCTTCTGCTTTAACAGCTCCAGTGCCTCGTCGGTATATCCGGGTGCGATGACACCGTCGGATACCTCTCTCTTGATCAGGCGTGCGGTATCTGCGTCGCAGACATCGGATAATGCAATGAAATCACCGAAGGAGGACATTCTATCTGCGCCACGTGCTCTTGCATAAGCACATGCCAGGGGAGACAGCTCTCCCAGATCATCCACCCAGTAGATCTTCGCCAGGGTGTCATTTAAGGGCAGTCCTACCGCAGCACCGGCGGGAGATACATGCTTAAAAGAAGTGGCTGCGGGAAGTCCCGTAGCTTCCTTCAGCTCCTTGACCAGCTGCCAGCCGTTGAAAGCATCCAGGAAGTTGATATATCCGGGCTTGCCGTTCAGGACGGTAACAGGCAGGTCACTGCCGTCTTCCATGAAGATCCTGGAAGGCTTCTGGTTCGGGTTACATCCGTATTTTAACTGAATCTCGTTCATCTTATTTTTTCTCCTATTCTACGATATTCACTATTCAGAACCTGCATTCGCAAAACGCCTCTTTGAGGTTTCCTTTTTGCGCTCATTACACATTCTTGTTCACGATCTTAGTCTCGTATTTGCCGGTCTCGATGTCGATGAAACGAACGAACAGGGAGACTTTGTTGTCCTCATTTAAGCTGTTCCACAGCATATCGGTAAATGCATCCATATCATCGGGGATCTCCACTAACTTCGGCTCACCCTGGAAACTGGGCAGGGGATTGCCATCGTGCATGTAAGTATGAATGAAACGTCCCTCTCCGGGAAGGGGATTCTCGTAAGCATAGGTAAAACGCAGGCAGGAATCAGGGTTGCCGTTGTCACTCTTCAAAATGGACATGGCGTAATTATACTTGCCGTTCTCGATATGCATGATACCGGAGATTCTCGGTGTATAATTCGGTCCGTCCGGCTCGAATTCTCTGGTGCGCAGGGACTGTTCAAAGGTCAGCTGTTTGTCCATTCCCTCGTAAATAGTGTCTGTCTGGTCACCGTTGGTCACGATGGTCTTGTTGCCCAGGACACGTACCGGCGCATAGATGATCAGACTGGGATCTTCCAGTTTGGAAGGGTCGAAAGCCTGGGTGCGGATGCCCTCTCCTTCTGTCACAAACACACGATTGCGGCTGTTGGCGCTTCTTCCCATGATAAAATAAGCGGTTACAGCATATTTACCGTTTGCAGAGCGTCCGATCACGATACCTCTGCCGGGATAAGCATTGCTTTTCAGTTCCTGTTCCAGTTGTAACATAGTTTTTCCTCCGTTTATCCTTTAAAATAAAAATCCGCCTAAGCACCAAAAATAGACGGTGCCCAGGCGGTCGGCTTTCACTATTCTACACTCCCTGTGGGTAATCTCCACTGCAGCAGGCTGCGTTCCGCCAGTCGTGTAGCTATATCAATAGTAGCATGGTTCCCCTTATTTTGGCAAGGGTGTTTTGATGATTTTGTTGCTTCCGTAACAGTTCTGCCCCAAAGCCTTCATAAAAGCGTCTGCTGCGCAGCCGTCGCTGCTATGCAGCTCATCTTTTATTCATGTTTTGGGCGCTCCGCTCATAGAATAGCAAAAGTGCCGCTCCGTGTGCAAGCACCCGATCGTCGCATTTGCTATTCTATGGCTGAACTGTTACTTCACATATTTTGCCTCGAACGCATGCCTCTCCATAGGACGGTCAAAATAGTATCCCTGAATATATTTGACCTTCATGCCCTGCAGCACTTTGAACTGTTCCGGAGTCTCGATACCTTCCACGCAGACACTGACGCCAATGGTCTGTGCCAGCTCTGCCACCATCTTGATAAAGGACTGGGAATAGGCATCCCCCGCCAGATCCTTGACGAAGCTCTGATCCACCTTGATGACATCAATGGGGATCTCCCGGATATGGTTTAGGGAAGAATAACCGGTTCCGAAATCATCCAGTGCCAGTGAGACACCCAGTGCCTTGATCCGGTTCAGGATCTCCTTCATACGATCCATATCGTTGATCGCAAGACTCTCTGTCACCTCCAGTGTCAGATTCTTCGGCGATAAGCCGGTGTCCGCAAGCGCCTTTTCCACCGTCTCCACGATGTCCGGCTGAAGGAGCTGAACCACGGAAAGGTTGACATTTACCTTATAATCCGGATATCCGGTATCGTTCCAGTGCTTACAGCGGGTACAGGCCTCCGTCAGTACATAATTGCCGATGGGATTGATCAGTCCCAGATACTCCGCCAGGGGAATGAATTCCGCCGGTGAGATAAATCCCAGCTTTGCACTGTTCCAGCGGATCAGTGCCTCGGCTCCGGCACAGACATCCTTGCCGCCCTGAATATCGATGATAGGCTGGTAATAGACCTCGAACTCCCGGTAGCCTTCCACCGTGGCATCACGCATGTTCTTCTCCATATCCAGACGGCGTCCCGATACGGAATCATTGCCTTCCCGATACGTTTCCACACGGTTTTTACCAGTCTTTTTCGCCTCATACATGGCAATATCCGCTTTTTTGATCAGATCTGTCACAGAATCTCCTGCATCCGGGAAAGTGACGATGCCCATACTCATGGTACAGTAATAATCTGCATCCTTCAAAAACCAGGGTTTGCTGAAGATCTTCTTAATATCTTCCACAATATTTCCAAACCGGGGATAGCTGTCCGGCGGAATGATAATGACGAATTCGTCTCCACCCATACGGTAACAGGTATTCTCGATGCCATTGATCCGTTTCAATGCATGGGAGATGGATTTTAACAGCACATCACCGTACTGGTGTCCCAGTCCGTCATTGATATGCTTGAAATCATCCAGATCCAGATACAATAACGCTCCTTTTCCTCCGATCTTCTTCGCCTGATCGATCTGTCTCGCCAGATCCCTCTCACAGCACATGCGGTTATACAGTCCCGTCAGAAAATCTGTGTATGCCTGCTGCTCGATCCGGCGCTGGTACAGCTTTTTATCTGTAATGTCATACAGAGAGTACAGATTGGCTTTTTTGCCATCCACCCAGGCGATCTCCTTGCACAACAGATCGTACCAGGTCTCCTTCTCCGCATGATATACCACGCTGACAGTTCTGGTTTTGTCCTTGTGGATACTGGACTGCAGCAGGGCATCAAAATTATGATCCATCAGTTCCTTGGCAAAGGTATTCTTCAATATCTGGTTGGCGAACAGCATTCTGCCCGTATTCTGATCCGTTACGTAGATGGCACATCCTACATTGTCCAGGATCTCCTCCAGTGCGGCGTAAGAACCTGCCAGGGAATTTTTCTGGATCCGTCTGGTCAGGATACTCTGTAAGATCTTCACCGCGTCAGAAGTGAACTTGATCTCCGCCATGCTCCAGACATGCCCCTGTCTTCTGTGGTTCAGAGACAGCACCATATTGCCGCTCTCCTGTTTCAGGATAGGAAATATCATCACGGCTTTCATGCCTATCTTTTCAATTTCCTCAGAGTCAGGCTTACCCACACTGTCCGTAGATACCACCAGTGGCTTCTCTGTATGGAGAAAAGATTTCTCGGGAATCCCGCTAGTCTTGTCAAAATAAGAGATCAGTCCCGGTGCCAGCCATTCACAGACGACATTCATCGTATCCGTGCCTGCCTGCAGCTGAAAAATCTCTGCGCTGTCTACCTGAATGTGCTGTGCCAAAATCTTCAGCCATCGGTTCATGGCCAGTTCGATCTGTTCATCGCTGTCCAGAAGCTGGACGATCTCCGTAGTAGCCTCTATCGTATGGAGATTGCGGCTCATCTCTTCCTCCGCATATCTGCTCCTTCTGCTCTCGGCTTCCGCACTGAAACAGGACATACGGTCTCTGTAGATATCTGCACTGGTATCCCGCAACAGATCCAGAATCTGGTAAAAAGATATGGTATCGAGCTTCTTCAGATCATATACCTGCCAGTACAGAATGATCTGATTCTCCACACTGACGGCAACTGCTGCCACATGTCCGCCATCCGGCAGCTCTTCCACCACCTGTTCCTCCAGGGATCCTTCCTGTACTCTGTCTAATGCCTGCGCTGCTTTCTTCCGATATTCTCCTAAGATCGGATCTTCCCCATCCGGTCTTATCAGGGACTTATCGATGTACGGCTCTGTTATGGCTCTGCCTTCCTTGTCCACGCAGACCGCCATCACCCCCGTCACCTTGCAGAACTCGTTCTGCAGATGCTGCAGGCGCTTTTCGTCTATCAATTCACGTAATGCAATCTCAGCCACTTTTTTGCTCCCCTGTTTCTCTGTAAAATATCCAGAAATTCTTTCTCGAATATTTATATTCTACCATGTATCCCGAAATTGATACAAGCTATTATTTTACATTTTTTGCTATATTTATTAAATTGCTTGAAAAATTCGGATCATTTTGTCAATTATTGCAAATACTTTGCATGCAGAAAAAGGCGATCGTAAGTCTGACCTACGATCACCTTTCTCATCTCTTTTTGGTAAAACTTATTTATCATCCACGCTGTAGTTCGGAGCTTCCTTGGTGATGTGGATATCATGAGGATGGCTCTCTTTCAGAGATGCTGCGGAGATCTTCACGAATCTGCCGGTCTCTTTCAGGGTTTCGATATCCTGTGCCCCGCAGTAACCCATACCGGAACGAAGACCGCCGAGTAACTGGAATACGGTATCTTCTACGCTGCCCTTGTAAGCCACACGGCCCTCGACACCTTCGGGTACCAGTTTCTTTGCATTCTCCTGGAAATAACGATCCTTACTGCCGTTCTCCATAGCCGCGATGGAGCCCATGCCACGGTATACCTTGTATTTTCTGCCCTGGAACAGTTCGTATTCTCCCGGGCTCTCCTCGCATCCTGCGAACATGGAACCCATCATACATACGTTACCGCCGGCTGCGATTGCCTTGGTAATATCTCCGGAATACTTGATACCGCCATCAGCAATGATGGGAATACCGTATTCCTTTGCCACGCTATAGCAGTCCATGATAGCGGATACCTGGGGAACACCGATACCTGCAACCACACGGGTAGTACAGATGGAACCAGGTCCGATACCTACCTTAACGGCATCTGCACCTGCCTCGATCAGTGCACGGGTTGCGTCGCCGGTAGCTACGTTACCTGCGATCACCTGCAGATTGGGGTATTTTTCCTTGATCATCTTCAGACAGTTCAGTACGTTCTGGGAATGACCGTGTGCGGAATCCAGTACGATGACATCAACCTTGGCTGCTACTAAAGCTGCTACACGATCCAGTACATTTGCGGTGATACCTACGCCGGCACCGCAGAGCAGTCTGCCCTGGGAATCCTTGGCTGCCAGAGGATATTTGATGGTCTTCTCAATATCTTTGATGGTGATCAGACCCTTGAGGTTGAAGTCCTTATCTACAATAGGAAGTTTTTCCTTTCTTGCTTTTGCCAGGATCTTCTTCGCTTCTTCCAGAGTAATACCTTCGGGAGCGGTGATCAGGCCTTCGCTGGTCATGGACTCCTTGATCTTCTTGGTAAAATCAGTCTCAAACTTCAGATCACGGTTGGTGATGATGCCGACTAATTTTCTGCCCTCGGTGATAGGCACACCGGAGATCCTGAATTTCGCCATCAATGCATCTGCGTCTGCCAGAGTGTGCTCGGGAGACAGGGAAAACGGATCGGTGATGACACCATTCTCGGAACGCTTTACCTTATCTACCTCTTCTGCCTGTGCTTCGATAGACATGTTCTTATGGATGATACCGATGCCACCCTGTCTTGCCATGGCGATCGCCATGCGGTGCTCGGTAACAGTGTCCATTCCTGCGCTCATCATAGGAATGTTCAGCTTGATCTTTTTTGTCAGCCATGTGGTCAAATCCACCTGATTGGGGACTACCTGAGAATAAGACGGTACCAGAAGTACGTCGTCAAAGGTAATGCCTTCACCAATAATCTGTCCCATTTTCTCTCCTCCTGTGTTCATTTAATAAGATTTGTGAATGATTTGTTTTGGTAATATAAGCTATACTTATAATAAATATTTGCTGTGCTTATAACATTTCCATGAGTTTAGCAAAGTTTTCTATGACTGTCAACCGGATATTGCATATTTTTGTATCAAAAAAGGATTCCGATGCATCCTGTTCACCGGAATCCTTTTGTTCATGAATCACTCACTGATCATTATTCACTGAATACCTTACGGGGAGCTACACTCTTAAGTACCTTCACCAGTTCCTCGTTGGGGCTTAAAATGATCTTCTCGCCACCTTCATAATACATAGCATAACGACCGTCCGGCTGAAGTACCTCGCCGATGCTGTAATCCTTCTCCTTCACCTGACGGTTCTTGAAGTTGTCCAGATGATACGAATAGACCGGTGCAAATACTTCCATGCGGTCCAGGCTGTAAGTAGCTACACGCTTTCTCTTACTCTTTGCCATGATCTTGTCCACAGACAGCTCCTTATCCAGATAGAGATACTCATACTCCAGATCGGTGAACATATTCAGGAAATATGCTCCCACACCTGCGACAAGAGCGATCGGCAGGAAAATGATAAATACAAACATTACCAGGCAGCTTAACACTGTCAGGGTGACAAGTAATACTTTTAAGATTTTTGCCCATGCGGGCTGCTTTGCTTTTACCAGACATTCTACGTAAGAATCACTCATTTTTCGTTTCCTTTTCTCTTCCTTTATTTTGTAGCAGGGATTTTCCGCGCCGTTCTTCCGTTCCTTCGCGAAATCTCTGTTTACGTCTGTCCGGATTCTGCTTCTCCTGACAATCGTCTCCTATTATGATATATCATCCGTGAAAAACTTGCAAGATATGCCCGGATTTTCCGGGCGATTTAATTCTTTTTTTAGAATCCTCTTGCACTTCCTTCATTGACTTTCGGATATGGAACCTTTATCATAAATCTATATTGAGCGCAGAAAGGCGGTTTTTCCATGGCGGTAATGGATGAATTTAAAGAAGAACGGGAAGCACTGAAAAACGGCACTCCCAAGCAGAAGCTGGCGTACTTCTGGTATTATTATAAATGGCACGTGATCATTTCCGTGATCATCATCGGCATGCTCGTAAGCTTTATTTGCCAGTATGCGAACCAGAAGGATATAGCTTTTAACGCTGTTTTATTAAACGCAAGTCCCTTAGACCAGGTATCCTCCGAGCAGCCGGATTTCATTACGGATTTTGCCGAAAAAGAGGGCATCGATCTGAATACCAGCGATATCACCTTTGATACTTCTATTCGTATCGTGGAAGACAGCATGGACGAGACCTCCGTCACTTCTACCCAGAAGCTGATGGTATATGTGGCAGCAAATGAGCTTGACAGCATGATCACGGATTTCGATTCTTTCCAAAAATATGCCAACAGCAGCCTGTTCTATGATCTGCGGGATATCCTCACAGAAGAACAGCTCCAGGCACTGGAACCTTATTTCTATTACGTGGACAGAGAAGTAGTGTTGGCGATCGAGGCAGCAAACGATGATCTGAATACCGATTATACTCCGGAATATCCCGATCCTCTCCACCCGGAAGAGATGCAGGATCCCGTCCCGGTAGGCATCTGCCTGACCGGCTGTACGGATCTGACCGACAACTATTACTTCCGCGGAGACGGTATCGTCATGGGCATCTACGCCAATGCGGAACATGCGGATACCGCAGTGGATCTGGCGGAATATTTATTGAGCAAATAGAAATTTGCAACACTGAACTTAAAAGGCATGCCCCGTTGTGATGGGACATGCCTTAATTTTTTTAAAAATCCAGATCGCGGAAGCGGTTTGGTTTCTTGGGCTTGCGCCGCTTTTTCGCCTGTCTGATAGCTTCTCTCCGCCTGCTTTGCAGGTCCTGGTTCACCGAGCGGTACCGGGATCTGGAGCGCTTTCTCCTGCGGCCAAACCGCCACGTCAGCCTGGTACTGCGATGTGCGAATTGATAGTTCTTAATAAACGCCCGGATCAAAAGTATCAGGAAGATCACTACAGCGATCCCCAGTATCCAGAAAAATACCTTGATCACATTGATAAATATCACTGCTGGACCGCCGGAGGCCGTATCTTCTTCCCCGGAAGCTGCCGGCTGTGTGGCAGTGGGAATACCTCCGCCCTCGTCGGCCGGCTCATCAGCCGCCGCTCCTTCTGTCGGCTGCGTAGCCCCGGTGCTGTCCGGCTCCTGCGTCGCTGCTGTAGCTTCTGCCCCATCCGTTGTTCCTGTGGTCTCGTCCCCAAACACACTGCTTCCTTTTTCCGAAGCCGTGAAATCTATGGATGCCGTTCCCAGTACCACATCATTGTAGGTATAGGTGATCACGGCAGCCTGCCCCGGCGCGGTATTGTCGTAGGAGATTGCGGACACAGCATCCTGGAACGTAATCGTGTTGGGCAGGGTAATACTGTCGTTTTGGTTCAATTGCAGAATCGGTTTGGAATTTCCGAAGATATCGTTGCCGCTGTAAAAAGCTCCCGCATTGTCGATATTATATTTCGTCTCCGTCTGAGAGATGTTCATTCTCTGGAAATTACTGAATCCATAGTCGAACAGAGCAATCGTATCTTCATAATAATTAGGGTTCTCATCCTTCATCACCACGCAGATCAGTTTCATGCCGTCCTTCTCCGCGCAGGAGACCAGGGTGCTTCTCGCCACATCGGTATAACCGGTCTTACACCCTACCAGGTAGGGATATGCGTATTTTCCGCCCGGGATCAGTTCCATCTTATTGACTTCCATGATGTCATCCGGTTGTCTCTCCGACGGCAGAATGTGTAGCATGTGCGTCATGGTCATCTTGCATAATGCTTCATTGGCAAAAAAAGCTCTGCCGATCATCGCCAGATCATAGGCGCTGGTGTAATGCTCCTCATTGGGAAGACCGTTGGGATTGACAAAATGAGAATCCACACATCCCAGTTCCTTCGCACGCTCGTTCATGATATCACCGAAATCCTGCCAGGTCGTCCCCGAGATATGTTCCGCCACCGCAAAAGAGACTTCATTCGCTGAACGGATCAGAATCGCATTCAGACATTCCTCCATGGTCAGCTGCTCTCCCGGCTCGATGGCGATATGGTTGCTTCCGGGGTCGATATCATGTACCGCATCATAGGAGAAATCCACGATCTCATCCATGCTGCAGCGTTCTGAAGCAATCAGGGTCGTTAATATTTTCGTGGTACTGGCGGGATATTCCTTTTGATGAATATTTTTCGCATATAAGATTGCGCCGGTATCCGCATCCATCAAAATTGCGGATTCCGCACTGATCACCGGTCCCGTAGGCCAGTTCGCCACTGCATTGGACTGCACTGCCAGTGACTGATTGTAGGCAATGTTCTCCTCTTTGATGGTGGTAGCCGAAACTGTAAGTCCATCAGACGCAAAAAGGCAGATAACGCTGATTCCCATGACTGCCTTCGTAAAAAGTGTTCTATATGATAAATGCTTAAAAAAACGCATGTATAAATCCTTCCTGATATATCTTTATAAACCTTTATAAAAATGGTGTATGATAATGCACATTCTCTATCATACACCATTTTATTTAAAAACCAAAGTGCTAACTTAATTTTTTTCGCATATGTTCCTGTCCGTCAAAATCTTTCCAGACAAACTCGCTGCCTTCCCAGATCATGTATCCATGCCAGCTGTCTTCCTTGGGCAGTGACACCGATCCGGGATTCATATAAATGTAAGATTCCTCTTCGTGTACAGCGCACTTCGGCACATGAGTGTGTCCGTGCAGCAATATGTCCCCGGGATGCAGCGGCGGAAGCTTCTGTTCGTTATAGATATGTCCATGTGTGGCATAGACTGCCGTCTCCCCTTCCGCAATCACACAGTAATCCGCTAACACAGGGAATTCCAACACCATCTGGTCCACCTCAGTATCACAATTGCCCCGGACGCAATAGATGTCATTTTTATGGGCATTCAAAAGTTCAATGACTTCCTTCGGCGCATATCCTTCCGGGAGGTCATTGCGGGGACCGTGATATAAGATATCCCCCAACAACAGAAGTCTCTCCGCTTCCTCTTTTTCATATGCCTCTAATAATTTTCTGCAATAGTATGCCGAACCGTGAATGTCCGACGCGATCATCCATTTCATCCTCTTTCCTCCGGGTTTTATATGAAACCAGCCACGACCGCCCGATGCAACAGGGTCGTGCACAACCACCTGTTCCGTCAGGGGCATGCATGTTCATCCATTCCAACAGGGTCACTTGACAAGCTTTCCAAGATAAAGTACATTGACAATACAGATTCTACACGAATCTGCAGCATTCATCAAGAAAAGTCATTAAATAAGAAAAATCATTAAACAAGAAAAATCATTAAATAAAGAAAGGTTATCAAATATATGAGATTACGCAATATTACCGGCTCCCGTGAAGTGATCGCAGAAAGTCCTTACGTGGTACCGGAAGATACTTTGGAAAGCTGCCCCGGAACCTGGCATGAGATCTTTGGTAACGATCACCCCATTCATATCGAGATCGGTATGGGAAAGGGACGTTTCCTGCATACCCTCGCCAAATCAAATCCGCAGATCAACTATGTGGGCATTGAAAAATATTCCAGTGTCCTGCTCCGTGCGATCCAGAAAATGGAGGAAGATGAGCTTCCCAATCTGAAATTCATCCGCATGGATGCCGAAGATATCGACAAGGTATTCGGGAAGGGAGAGGTCGACCGGATCTATCTGAACTTCTCCGATCCCTGGCCGAAGGACCGCCATGCCAAGAGACGCCTGCCCTCCAGACAGTTTCTGGCACGCTATAATGTGATCTTGAAAAAAGAGGGCACACTGGAATTCAAGACAGACAACCGTCCTCTGTTCGATTTCGCAGTCGAGGAACTGGAACCTGCCGGATGGCAGGCAAAAGTGATCACTTATGATCTGCATAGTGACGCTTCACTGATGGAAGGTAATGTTATGACGGAATATGAGGAGAAATTCTCTTCCATCGGCAACCCTATCTGCAAATATATTATTTTCAGATAACAATTCATAACATACTCATTTTTTGAAATAATTCATAACACACTGATTTTTTTGAAATAAATAAATCATAGTACAATCATTTTTTTGAAATACTTGTAACTATTCAGAGTCATGCAAAACTACGATCTGCGAATGCTTGCATTCAAGCAGATAAGAAGTTTTATATGGTGAATGTGGTTCTGAATCGTTACAAAAACTTAAACCATATCGGCTGCTTACATTCAGCCGGGAAAGGAAGGATCATTATGGAATACACTTTTACTGCTGCAAATTTTGAAGAGGAGGTTCTGCAGTCGGAGCTTCCCGTCCTGGTAGACTTCTACGCCGACTGGTGCGGTCCCTGCAAGATGATGGGGCCCGTGGTGGAGAAATGTGCCGAAGCTTATGCCGGTAAGATGAAGATCGGCAAACTCAACGTGGATGACAACATGGCGATCGCGCAGAAGTACCGTGTGGTAAGCATTCCGCATTTCATCGTGTTCAAAAATGGAGAGCCCGCTGTAACCTTCGGCGGTGCCATGTCCGAAGCCAACTTACGTCAGAAGCTGGACCAGGCATTGGTGTAACCTGAGAGTTTACGCGAGCAATGAGCCGCGCATAGGCATAGTGAGGACAGCGATGGGCGCTTGCGCACAAATCGCTGTCTTTACTTATGCCGTGATGCGG
>OODU01002074.1_pt1 | contig 17983 bp, 18 predicted proteins | sample 1671171 | NCBI WGS metagenome assembly OODU01 (sample SAMN06348129, study PRJEB24527) | human gut metagenome | biome: human gut; feature: ankylosing spondylitis patient; material: feces | host: Homo sapiens | place: China | collected 2015-10
AGGGAATCGGTATTTACATACCAAATGTCACCTACAGCAAGTTCTTTGGAAACGACAGGAACAGCAGTGGATTCTTCAGTGGAAGCTTCGGTGTTTTCTTCAGTTGTAGTATTGTCTTCTGCCTTTACCTCGCTGCATACGACTGCAATTTCGATTCTGTTGTTATTGTATTTCACAGTGTAGCTGTTTCCGGCATCGGTCTTTCCGTCACGGCTCAGCTTGGTAACTCCCTGCTCTCTCTGGCTCTGAACATAATCTACAACTGCTTTTCCTTCGTTCTCACCGAGCATGGAAATTACTGTTTTTGCATATGCATCATTGTATAACTCACGGTCTGCTTCTGGAGCTGCATCGTAGGTATAAGTAAGAGATGCTGCATTCTCACTTGCTTTTTTTGTCTTATATACAGTAAATGTATAGAAGGTACCGGATTCACCACCGCTGAAAGATCTTACTGCCTCCAGATTGTTCTCAGAACCTGGCAATTCAATTGTTTTATCGGCACGTGCAAGTGATACGTTCTGACTGATCTGATTGTTGATAACTTTCAGTTCGCTAATATATATTCTACGTGTAGTTCCGTCTGCTGCCGCTCTGTCTTTTGCTTCTCCTGCAGCAACTTTTTCTTCTGCTGCTCCCTTACCCGGATTTCTAACACCTTCTTTTCTTGCTGCCTCTTTTGCTTCACGAAGGATTTCTTCTTCTGTCTTTTCCTGACGAACTCCATCCGCATCCAGATAGTAACCTTCTACTCTCGTGTCTGTCATACGGTATCCGTCTGGATCCAGATGATATACTAACTGGGTTTCCGGGTCGGTAAACCAGCCTGCAGCCGGAATGGAACCGTCATCATTAACATATTTCTGCTGTTCACCGTAACCAGTGTGATCGGTTACCCACTGACCTGCAAATGCGGTCATACCGGTTGCTAAGGACATCATGGCTGTTACTGCTGCGATTCCAATTACTTTCTTTCTCATATTGACTTAACCTCCAAATTCTATTGTCTTTTGTTTTAATCCACAATCAATAATTTCTTTGATGTATTTAGAATAGCACAAACCCTGATTCTGCACAACTATCTAAAATCTAAAGATTATATGACACCAGACTAAGACAAATGTTAGAAAATCGTAATGATATGCCTTACAAACGCCCTCAGCGTTATTTCAACATGTTTTCTACTTCCCCGACAAAGGCCTTCTCCATCTCCTGTGCCTTCTCACGATTCTCCGCACTGACTGAGAAGTACATTTTCAGCTTCGGTTCGGTACCGGAAGGTCTTACTACAACAGAAAGGTTGCCTTCCAGCTGATATTTCAGTACGTTGGACTTAGGAAGATCAATATGTTCTTCTTTTCCATCTGCATAATGTGTCACGGATTCCCTGTAATCGCTGACTGACAGAATGTTGTGTCCAACCCAGCCAGCCGGACAATTATTGCGGAAGGACTCCATAATGCCCTGCATTTTTGTAAAACCTTCTGCTCCTTCGAATTCATAGCTGTGAAGAGTATTCAGACAATAGCCATATTTTGCGTACAGACCATTTAAAACATCCAGGAGAGACTGGCCATGGGTCTTATAATATGCAAACATCTCGCAGATCATGAGGGAACCATCTACCGCATCTTTATCGCGGACATAGCTTCCGGTCAGGTAGCCGTAGCTTTCCTCAAATCCGATAATATAACGGTCTTCCTCGCCCTTCTTCTCCAGAAGTCCGATCTGCTCACCGATGAACTTGAAACCGGTCAATACGTCGATGACCTGGACACCGTAATCTTCGGCAATGCGGCGAGCCATGTCGATGGTCACGATCGTTTTGATCAGGACTGGCTTCTCCGGCATCTTTCCAAGGGCAATGCGGCGCTTGCAAACATAATCTAACAGCAGCATTCCTACTTCATTTCCGCTTAACAGCACATATTCTTCCCCAGAGCGTACGGCAATGCCGACACGGTCACAATCCGGATCTGTGGCAAGAAGCAGATCGCTTCCCAGCTTCTTTGCATCGCGCAGGCCCAGTTCCAATGCTTCACGGATCTCCGGATTCGGGTATGGGCAGGTCGGAAAATTGCCGTCCGGATGTTCCTGCTCTGCTACAACAGAAATGTTTGTAAATCCATTTTCTTTCAGGCAGCGGATTACACATTTTAAACCTGCACCGTTTAATGGTGTATAGACGATGGAAACGTCCTTGTCGATTTTTTCGTCTCCACAAAGGGACTGGGCTGATACTGCATTGATAAATGCAGTCACAGTTGCTTCCCCGATATAGGAAATCTTACCATTTGCTTGTCCCTCTGCAAATGCCACGCTCTTTACATCATGGAATATATCAACCAATTCAATCTGCGCAAGGATCTCTGATGCAGCTTCAGTAGTAATCTGGCAGCCATCTGCCCCATATACTTTATATCCATTGTATTTGGATGGGTTGTGGCTTGCTGTTATTACAATACCGCCAGAGCAGTTTAAATGACGGACTGCAAAGGATAAGGATGGGGTCGGCATCAGCTCCGGATAGATGTAAACACGGATTCCATTTGCTGCAAACACTTCCGCTGCTACTTCCGCAAACTTGTCTGATTTGATGCGGCTGTCGTGTGCAATGGCAACCGAAGGATTTTCAAAATGCTGATTCAGGTAATTGGAATAACCCTGTGTTGCCTTTGCTACTGTGTAAACATTCATGCGGTTGGTGCCCACACCGATGACACCGCGCAGACCACCGGTACCAAATTCCAGATCCCGATAGAAGCAATCCTCAATCTTTTTTTCATCGTTTTTCATTTCCTGCAGCTCTGCAGTTAAATCCGGGTCTGTCAGATTCTGCTCATTCCAGATTTTCCAGTTCTTTTCAATGTATTCCTGACTCATCTCATATTCTCCAATCTTCTATTTTTGTATCAGCAGCGCACATGCAAAAACTGCGCTTTCCCGTGAAACTTCATAGACAGCGAGTTTGCCGGAACAAAGATACAATCTCCCTTAAAGAAATTGATGCTGTCTCCATCTTCCATAAATACTACACCACAGCCATCCAGACATAGGAATACCTGGAAGGTATCCCCTGCCGTCTGAAACTCTACCAGTTTCCGGGAGGATTCCGTATTCAGCAGATATCGCTCCACCTGGAAATACTTACAGCGGCATAAGAGCTCTGTTGCAGAGCCCTTTTTATATTTCAGTAAACGGAGCGGCTGGCGCGGTTCCGAGCTGCTCTTTAAGTTTGCCACATCCAAGGCCTTATCAATATGCAGTTCCCGGAGTTTTCCGTCTTTTCCGACACGCTTATAATCATAAAGACGGTAAGTCAGATTCGAGCTTTCCTGGATTTCCGCGATCAATGCACCGGCACCGATCGCATGTACCGTACCGGCCTCAATAAAGAATACATCGTCCTTCTGGATTTTTACCTTCTGCAGATATTTCTCCACAGTGCCATCCTCCAGGCTCTTGCGAAGCTGTTCCTTAGTAATGTCATGACTGAAGCCGTACACCAGCTGCGCATCCGGCGCTGCATCCATGACGTACCACATCTCGGTCTTTCCAAGCTGTCCATTTTCATACTCCCAGGCATATGCATCATCTGGGTGAACCTGTACCGATAAGTTCTTTTTCGCATCAATGAATTTGATTAGAACCGGAAGTTCCCCTTCTGTTCCCGGATGCTTTCCCAGATATTCCGGGTGTTCCTTTAAAAGCTCTGCCAACGTTTTTCCGGCATATTCACCCGTAACGATCACACTCGGTCCGTCCGGGTGAGTGGAACACTCCCAGGTTTCCGCCAACGGCACCAAATCAATTTCTTTATTAAATTCCGTTTTTAACCGGTTTCCGCCCCACAAGTAATCCTTCCCTGCCGGGCTCAGCAAAAACGGCTTAGTCTTCCAGTTCATATTTATGTTTATCATGCACGTTTATCTCCTTGCCCAGCTGTACCTCAATGATCTGCATGGCTGTCTCTGCAATCACAGTATGCTTGCAGCCCGCCTCCATGGTGATCACATCTCCCGGCTTTACCTGCTCCTCCATTCCATCTACGATCGTGCGACCGGTTCCGGAAAGAATCGTCCACACCTCATCACGATGGTCATGGCTGTGGTAATTCATGCGGTAGCCCGGATTTAAGGTAACCTTTACCGTAAGACTGCCGTCTTCTACATCCAATACCCGGAAATCTCCCCAGGATTTCTCTGCAAACATAACCTGCTGGTTCATGCTATCGACAAATGGCTCAATGTCCTGAGACTGCTGCTTATCTGAAACCAGAATGCCTTCCGCACTGGCAGAAACCACCACATTTTTCAGCCCCATGCAAAGAATTGGCACATTCAATTCATTGACCACGCTCAGATTCTCACAAGTATTATTATACAGCGCCTGTCCCATTACTGGCTCCGTCATTTCCGCACTAAGCGCATCCCAGGTGCTCAGATCCTTCCAGAGTCCATCATAACGCAAAACAGCCAGCTTTTCTTCTTTTTCCACCACTGCCCGGTCAAAGCTGATGGTTTTCAGCTTGTTATACTGATCATACAGGTCCTCGAAATCTGTAAAGTCGATCTGCTCATGCGCTTTCTCCAACAGATACCCAAGACGGCAGGCAAACACACCGCCATTCCATAAAGCTCCGGACTCTACAAATTGCTTTGCTGCTGATGCATCTGGTTTTTCCTTAAATTCCTGTACCGGACTAATTTTCTCCGCGCATTTTGGAACAATATAACCATAATTTTCGCTGACACCAGCCGGTTTAATTCCAAGCAGAGCAACGTTGGCTCCCTCTTCCACAAGCTTTTCCAGCTTTTGAAGCTCCACAAAATAAGAATCCTCCACATATGGATCGATCGGGCAGACGATCACTATTTCCTCTTCGGAAAGCTGCTTGCGGTCATGCAGATATGCAGCCGTCAGTGCAATACAGGGAAATGTTCCTTTCCGGTCCGGTTCTACACAGACATTCACCCGTTCGTCCAACTGGTTATGCACTGCAGATACCTGTGCTTTTGAGGTGGAAACCGTAATTCTGGCCTGCCCATCCGCCAGATGAATTTGACGACAAACACGCTGGATCATGGACTCATATGTGCCATCCTGTTTCTTAAAAATCTTGATAAACTGCCTAGAACGGACATCGTTGGAAAGCGGCCATAAGCGCTTTCCTGAGCCACCAGAAAGTAAAATAATATTCATAGCATGTAAACCTTTCCTAACAAATCATTTTTCAGAATCTTTCTAATTGCCAAATTTTAAGAATGTGCTGCAATAAATTGCTTCACACAACTTCAATGCTTCTTCCTGTGAACGGTCACTCAGCATTTTTGCAAACTGTTCTACCAGCCAGTTATTATATTCGTAGTTTGACAATATACCATGATGATCAATCACCTGTTTAACAAATTCAAACAAACTCTTCGTTCTATATTTCGGATCATTCAAATGGAAACGCCGGATATGTTCTTCTATGTACTGAATTTCCTGTTCAGAATAGGAATGTCCTGACACGGCTGGCTGAAAACACATAGACAATACATCAAACTGCAGCGCCAGTGGTTCTCCGGAATCCCATCCATTCACACCCATGGGCTGGAGGATTATCTGTGCGCCTGGCAGCTGGCTATAACATCTCCGGACTTTTTTCAGCGCTTTGCACGGAACCGTACATTGTTTTCGTTTTTCCAAGGTGCATCTGCTGTTTGTTTCATATTCTGTCAGCACATCCTCTGGCAATTTTCGCACATGTTCCGCTCTTCGCTTAAAAGACTGATTGCAAATGGAACATGCCAGACCAATATTTGGAATACATTCTGTCAATTTCTTAGAATTGCTCTTTTCAATGGCATGCTCCAAATTTCCAAACAGTTTCCTGTCCACCAGTACTCTAGAATAGCAATACATGCAATACCCACCTGTACTCTCCCAAAGGACTTTCTGCAGATTTTCTTTCTCTTTCGGATTTTTATATCCGTATTTTTTCCAACGTTTATAGTGCGGCTGAAAAGCCGGAAGCTGGATCAGTAAAAGATCGTCCATAGTATCACCAATTTTGAATCTGACGCAAAATCAACTGTTGCGAAGCAGAAAGTGTTTTTTGTTTCAGTCGTTCCAACAATTTGTCATCATCCTCATCCCACAAATGATTCATCTTATTATTCATAAGACGACGCAGCAAAGCATCTGTCTCATCTGCTTTCTGTATTCCGCTGCCAAACAGTCGGTCAAAAATCACCTGAACCTCTGCCAGAGAAGTATAATCATTGCTGTCCAACACCTCACATGCACCATCTTCCAACGTCACCAAGTTAGTATTGGCTGCCGATGCCACGAAATCTGCCGAATGGGTAGAAACCAGCCATCTGGCCCACGGAAATTCCTGACGCAAAAATGGTAAAAGCCTTGCCGCATACCGTGGCGACAAAAATTCGTCAATTTCATCGATCACAATCCATGGATGCTGTACATCCAGTTCATCTACTGCTTTCTTTTCATAATACAGCAGCTCTAACAAAATACGAACCAGTGCCTGATATCCCGTAGACAGCAGCCCGTTTCCCCATTCAAATCTTACCTCACCAATGCAAGACTGATCTGTGATTTTGAAACTGTCTCCCGTTAATTTCTCAAATAATTTCTGCAGGCGTTCTTCAAAAAGCCAGTAAATCATTTCGATCCGCTCCGTCCATGTTCCATAAAAATTAAAAGAATCCTGCAAATTAAAGTAGTCTGCACGAAGACGTGTACTTAAAACGTCCTGTTTATAATCACTGGAATAAGATGCCCCCGGAACTTTTTTTATATCGAAACCGCGATTTACCGCATCAATAAAATAAACATTTGTCCATTCTGGGATTGTTTCTATAAAACATTTCAGCAATAATGATTTTCCACTGGAATTATCACCAACTACTACCGTATCAACATGTGTCAGCTGTTCTTCTCTAATTTTATCAGCGACCTTATCTATTTGTTCCAGCCCAGATCTCATATACGGTTTTCCACCTTTCATTCATGCTCTTCAGCTTTATGGTTCCCTGTCTGCCATACGATTTATACGTATCACTGGCCAATATCTGGTTATAAATGTCTGGCGTAATCGGTGTCTTTACATGTAGCTTTTCCGATACAATATAAAAGCTTTCCAGCAATGCGACCTTTGAGGACTGTTTGCTGTTCACCTGAAACAAATCAAAAAATGTCAATAAGCTTTGCTGATATTCTTCAATTTCCTTAGTCCCATAAGACATTGCTTCTTCTGAAAAACGATCTAACAATTTTACATAAGAACTGTTATAACCATCAATCACAAATTCGAATCCTATGACTGTTCGTCTCACAGATGCGTAGCGGCGCAATGCGCAAAATCTCAACAGGACTTCCATATCCCGTTCCTTCGCATCCTGCCGTCCCCATATATTTCTCCAGGCTTCATTTTTTCTATTTACCTCCTGAAGCATATCATAAAATGGACACGCATAGATTCCATTTCGCTGCTCCTGCTCCGACAACAGGGAACCACCTCTGTTCAGATTTGCAAATATCTGCCGAAGAACCTCTGATTTTCTTTTTTCATTATCTACTTTAATTTCAATTACCGTAATTGTGGTATAATCGATATTTCGCTTTAATTCCAGCGGCAAAGTAGCATAATCCACATTCACTGGTTTTCCATCTCCACCAAGCATCGAGATATGAAGTTTTTCCAATTCTGATTGCTGAAATAAAGCATCGCGAAAACGTTCTTCTCCAACGGACAGTTCAGAAAAATTGATGGAACTATTTTTCTTCTTATTCAGATAATATCCAATATAATAAAAAAATAAGCTCATGACACGCTGCTGTCCATCCAGAATTTCCAGCTGATTAAATTCATTTCTGCAGGTGTAAATAGGCGGAATCGGCAAACCACAGATCAACGATTCCACCAGCGCCTCTACCTGGTCTTTGCTCCAGCGATATTTTCTCTGATACTTGGGTATGACGTATAGATTCTCATCCACACTCTCTACTAATGTGCGGAAACCAACATCTGTTTTATACTGTTGAATGCTGATATCCTTCAAGCTACCTGTTATACTTCCCGTTTCCATTTTTTCACCACCCTCATCTTCAGATCAGACATTGCAACTGTTCAGCGTCCTCACATCTATCATAGATTCCTCGTTTCTGATTAACAGAATACTATAAAACCGCTCAAAACTCAACCATTCGCCCGGTCAATCCATCTGCTTTCTCCAATACTCCAGTGTCTCCCGGATCGTCTGCTCCAGCAAAATCTCCCGCTTCCAGCCCGTACACTCCACCAGCTTCGTCACGTCTGCCTCAATGATCGGCACATCCACCGGTCTTAAGCGTTCCTTGTCCACCTCTACGGTAACCGGCACTGTCGCATTTGCGAGAATCAAATCCAAAATCGCCTGAATCTCTACCGCCTTTCCAGAACCTACGTTATAGCTTTCCCCTGCCGTTCCATGCTCCAGAAGTAGTGTGTAGGCGCGCACCACATCGCGCACATCCGAGAAATCACGTTTAGCACTTAAGTTGCCTACCTTCATGACCGGCTCGCGCAGACCTTTCTCAATCTCAGCCACCTGCTTGCAGAAATCTGCAACCACAAACATCGGTGCCTGGTTTGGTCCGACATGATTAAAGGCACGCACCATCATGATATCCATGCCATAGGCGCGGGCATATATGCTTCCGATCATATTCTGGCAAGCCTTGGTTGCTGCGTAGATATTTCCCGGACGGAGCACATTGTCTTCCTGAATCGGGATCTCATTTGGCTTTACATGACCATATTCTTCCCCAGAACCGATCAGCAATACCCGCGGTTTATAATCCAGTTTCCGTACGGCATCCAGCACATTTAAGCTGCCCTTTACATTTACGTCTACTGTCAGGCCCGGATTTTTCCAGGAAACTGCTACCGAGCTCTGCGCTGCCAGATGAATGATATAATCCGGCCGCACTTCCTGCAGCAGCTGTACAATGCTCTCCGGTTCCAGAATATTCAAATCCCGTACTTCTACTCCCGGCTTTTCTATTTTCTCCTGCGGCATCTTCGTAACGACAATAGACCATATGCAGTCATTCTGTATATGGTCTATCAGATAATTGCCTACGAATCCTGCCGCACCGATAATCAGTGCTTTCTTCATCGTATTTGCCCTCTATTTATTTCAGATTCATTACTTTGATTTCTTTCTCTACCAGAGCCATATCATTATCAATCATTCTCTTAACCAGATCAGCAAACGGAATCTCACGAACCCAGCCGAGCTTCTCTTCTGCCTTTGCCGGATTACCAAGCAGTACATCTACCTCTGCCGGACGGAAGAACTTCTTGTTTACTTTTACGATGGTCTTGCCGGTTGCTTTATCCACACCGATCTCATCTACGCCTTCGCCCTTCCACTCAACAGTGATTCCAACATGGCCAAACGCAGTCTCTACAAATTCACGAACCGTTCTGGTCTCGTTGGTTGCGATTACATAATCATCCGGCTCGTCCTGCTGCAGCATCAGCCACATTGCGCGCACATAATCCTTGGAATGGCCCCAGTCACGCTTAGAATCCATGTTGCCCAGCTCTAAATGATCCTGAATGCCAAACTTGATTCTTGCTACTGCATCAGTAATCTTTCTGGTAACAAACTCTTTACCACGGCGCTCACTCTCATGGTTGAACAGGATACCGCTGCATGCAAACAGGCCATAGCTCTCACGGTAGTTCTTGGTGATCCAGTGTCCGTAGAGTTTTGCTACTCCATACGGGCTTCTAGGATAGAACGGAGTCTTCTCCGTCTGAGGCATCTCCTGAACCAGACCAAACATCTCACTGGTAGAAGCCTGATAGAAATGAGCAGACGGTTTTACAGTACGAATTGCCTCCAGCATGTTGGTAACGCCAAGCGCATCGATATCAGCAGTAGCCAGCGGCTGCTCCCAGCTGGTGGCTACGAAAGACTGTGCTGCCAGGTTGTATACCTCATCAGCCTGAGAAATCTTCATGGCATTGATCAGAGAAATCACATCGGTCATATCGGCATAGATAAAATTAATCTTATCTTTGATATGCTCCACGTTGCCATAATCTACCACGCTCTTTCTGCGCATAATACCATACACATTGTAACCCTTCTCTAGCAGCAGCTCTGCCAGATAGGAACCGTCCTGTCCAGTAATACCAGTAATTAATGCATTCTTCATTGTATTTTATTCTCCTTTAAATGTATTCTTCTCTATTACAGATTTTTAAATTCTCCAAAACCTTCTTAATTTCACCTGCATGTTCTTTGGAGCAGATCAATGTCGCATCGTCTGTGTCTACCACAATCATATCATCCAAACCAACAGTTGCAATCAATTTCTTTCCGCCCTGAATGATGCTGTTTGTGGTATTGATGGTAATGATGTTTCCGTCTACCACGTTGCCAAACTCATTGGTCTTTTTGATGCGCTCCACAGCCAGCCAGGATCCTACATCATCCCAGCCAAATGTGCCTGGAAGAATGTAGATATCTTCTGCCTTCTCCATAATGCCATAGTCAATGGACTGAGACTGGAATGCAGTAAACTCTTTCTCCAATACATGCTCTTCCTCATCTGTGCCAATAGCATTCTGAATCTGCTTTAAACCAGAATAGGTATCCGGCATATATTTTTCCAGATTCTTTAAGATAGAAGAAACCTTCCAGATAAACATACCACTATTCCAAAGGTATTCTTCCGTAGCCAGATACTCCTTTGCCACTTCCAGACTCGGCTTCTCTACAAAGCGGTCCACCTTGTAAGCACGACCTTCTGTTGTGTGAGGATCAAACTTAATATAGCCATAACCAGTCTCCGGATAGTCCGGCGCAATACCTATGGTAACCAGATTGCTATTCTTCTCTGCCACCTCACAGGCATCCTGAAGGGTACGCAAGAACATTTTGTTGAACTTGATCAGATGATCGGAAGGAAGCACAAACATCAGCGCATCCTCATACTTCTTCGCAATGTGCATGGCACCAAGACCAATACACGGCGCCGTGTTCCTACCAACCGGCTCACAAAGAATGTTCTGCTCCGGAAGTCCCGGCAGCTGCTCCAATACCAACTGTTTGTAATCCTTATTGGTTACAATATAAACATCTTCCAGTTTTACCAGCGGAGAGATTCTCTCCACAGTTAACTGGATCATGGTCTTACCATCATCTGTTAATGATAAAAACTGTTTCGGTAAGTTTTTCCGGCTCTTCGGCCAGAAACGTTCGCCACGGCCACCGGCCATGATTAATGCGGTTGTGTTCATCATCTTTCTCCTGTAAAAGTCCGTTTTCTATGAGGTATTTTACTATAAAATAAACTGTAACGCAATGCGAGTTTTCATCTTACAGTTTTCCTGAAAATTTCAAAAGGTAACTGTTCAGAACCCCGCTAGTTGAAAATGATATCAGGGGTTCCGTTCAGTGCTTCGCGGATAGCTGTGAAAGTATTTATTCCGTGCTTGCGAACTGATCCGATATAACTCATAATTGTAAGATATTCCTGTGCACCTTCTTCATTTCGGAAGCATCCAGAGACCTTGGTTTTTACTTTTACCATTCTCAGATCACGTTCCGCCTGATTATTATCAAACGGTACACAGAGATTCTTTATAAACAGGCAGACTGATTCCTTGTAATTATACAGTCTGCAGATCAAATTTAATACTTTGCTCTTTTTCTTGCGACCGCGCTTTTTTGCAGGAGTTTCGGGGAATGGATTTTCCCCATATGCAGTTTTGATAATGAAATCATACTCCATATCAAATTTATGTGTGAACTCTGTAAAAAAGTTACACTAAAAACCATCATGGGCTCAAAAACGTCATAATTTCATCAAAATTTTTGCCGCTCTTCAAATAGGCTTCCATGATGGTGTCAGCTTCAATTCGGCGTTTCTGTTCCTGCAGTTCCTCAAGCTTTTCTGCAAGTTTATCATATCGGTCTTGCAGCCTGGACATATCCCGATTTCACTTTGGAAATTTCGGTTTCAATTGTCTCGATCATCTTCTTCCTCGCCATTATCCTGCGCCTCCTTGCTTATGTATGACTGGCTGATATTCAGCAGCTTACCATATTCCTCAGCTCTTTTTTTGATGTCTGTTTCATCAAAGCCAAAAGAGTTCAGAATTAACTTTTGAGTTCTGGTAACTGCATGATCTAATTTATAGTTTCTGCCATTACGGCGGACAATTTCAATCTTTTCAAGCTCACGGATTGCGGCTGGAACAGTCATATACTTTTGTTTTGTTTCCATCCGGATCATTTGTTCTTTGAGAAGATTATAAATCCGGTTACGGACAATTAATGCCACAAATTCTATAAAAATTTTAGATGACATGCTTTGCGATGACTGAACACGTTCGCTTTTGGAGCCAATAAATGTCTTATCAGATTGAAAAAGTTTTTCCGAAATATCCCGCCCTTTATACTGGATCAGAGCCTGAGAGGCTGTCATTTTCTCAGAAGTAATGATGCAAAAGTATCCGCACAGCTGCAACTCTCGCTCAATCACATCGGTTCGTTCATCAGCACCCAGAAAAATCCCCTGTTTGCTGTAATGCAGATGAAAGTACTCCTGATAAGTTTTAGCAAACTTTTCATCTTTTCCGACGTGTCTGTCCATGAACTGCCGCAGCTTCTCAATTCGCTGTTCCAGGCGTTCCCTTTCAGCGGCCTGCTTCGATGGATTGTAATAAATGTGAAAATATCTTTCTGCAGTATCATCTTCATAAAGCCTGGCTGTCGTTGTGATGCCATACACCTTGTAAGCACGAATTGCGGCTTCCCGCTTTGCTTCAAATGTTCCTCGGTTTTCAAGCACAAGAGAAGATACCAGTGTTTTGCAGCCTTTGCACATGATGATGAATGAATATCCATTTTCATCAATGTAACGGATATTTTCTTTGCTGAAATAACCGCGGTCAAGGATAAAGCCTATCTGCTTATATCCGTACTCCAGGACCTTATCAACCATAAAGGTGAACTGGGATACATCTGTAACAGAACCCGGATACTCTTCATAAAAGAGTGGAATCCGGTTTGTTCTATCCATGGCGATTGATAGATTGAATACTGGAAATCCTTTATCATCCTTGGCTTTTCCAAACTCGACAATGTCGATGTCTCCTGCTTCACTGTTCTTGTTCGTGGAATCATAAGAAACATAAACTCTGCTCTTATGATCGCGCTTGGCATTCCAATCATCCAGGAAGCCAATACACTGATCTTTCGAGATTGTGTTAAGGAGCCGGCTGACCTTAGAATCACTGTATATCGTCATTTTATCTGTCAAAAGAGGATGGGTAAAAGCAAAATCCGGATAGTATTGTCCCGCGTTTTCCTCTTCTATGATCAGGTAAGAAACAAGATCCAGAATCAATCCAGTGTCACTGCCAAAGCGTTTTTTTAACATCGGAATAAGCTTATATTCATTCAGTATTTTCTGAATGATGATGCATGAGCCAATCTTAAGGCAACAGCTCCGATATGCCAATGGTAGCTCTTCTGGTAGTTTTACATCTGGAAAATAGCTTTGAAACTTTTCATTCGGAATCATAAGCGTTGAATCAGAAGAGGATATCTTTCCGACGATAGTTCTTAGCGGTACGGAGTATTGTTTTTCTGGGCGATATTCACTGCCGTATTGATACAGAATGTAGGTTGTAGTTCCCTTTTTCTTTGTAATGATTTTACCCTTTATTTCGGGAATTTTGATTGTAGTATTGAGGTACATGACTCCTCCTATATTTAGTGTAACCGTTACACTAAATATAGCATATCCATACAGAAAATACAAGTCTCAAGCATCGCATATTTGCTTGCTTTTTATGACGTAACACCTTGAATTATCGGTTTTAGTGGAACTCAAATGCAGAGTTCACAATAAAGTTAATGCAGCTTGTAAAAACAACAGTGCCTTGCAGTGATGATACTGAGAGCATAGCGAGAGAAAAAATTCTTATGCGTGCGAAAACTTGTGCACTGGCAGCAGAACTTCAAAAAATGGTGGAACATGTTCCGGCAGTTGAAGAGTGGAGAAGGATAAAAATGAGTTTATGGAGATTCGGGAGGTGAAATGGTAACAAAAGAAAGTAAAAAACTTCAATTTTTTTCCATTTTTTCGTCACAAATCCAATTTTATTACGTTTATATTAGTAGAACATGTTGATCAGACCGGAATTTTTCCGAAAAAACGTGGTCGTTTGCCAGAGAAATGAGCTGAAAACGGAAAACGGAAAACGGCAGACGGCGGCAGAACTTTGGTGAAATTCTGGTTAAAACCCTAAAGAACCGGAATACAGGTTTATTTGAACCGATAGGCGGATGTGGTCCTACGAATATGACGAATGGAGGAGGAATGAATATGGTCGTGTTAAAGAATTACAAAATCAAAGAGCAGAATGGAATGTATTATATTGTTCCGTCAAGCGTTCCGGGATGCCCGCAGTGCGGTGGAGAGATGAAGATCCGTGACAGCAAGAGGCGGAAGGTGATTTTTGCGGATGGTACGGTGGATACATTTGTTTTGCGGCGATACAAGTGTACGGTGTGTGGGCGTGTTCATCTGGAACTCCCGGACATTATGGTTCCTCATAAGCATTATTCGAGGTCGGCGATCATCGATACGATAAATGGTGAGAGAAACTGTTCCGCGGAGCAGTCGACGATTTACCGCTGGAACCGGGAAAAGATGCAGCTTGAACGTCTGCTGGTTCAGGTGGAAGATAAGAGTCCGGAAGCAAAGCGGACTGACGGCGATAATAACTGCAGGTGCGCAGGAAATTAAATATGAAAAAGCGGCAGGTGAAATACCTGCAAAAGGGGAAATGAAAAAGCGGCAGGTGAAATATCCGAAAAGGGGAAATGAAAAAGCGGCAGGTGAACTGCCTGTAAAGGGGAAAATGAAAAAGCAGCAGGCGGATGCCTGTAATTTGTGTGATCAGTGATTATGATGGCCGGTCAGTCAGAAATGGCTGACTGGCGTTTTTGATTGCCATGTATCCGAAAAAATGTCAGAAGAAGATTCTGTCAGTTCATAGAAAACAATGATTGAAACAGAGCACAGAATCCGTGCATAAGCTGAAAAATTGGCCATTCGCGCGTCGTATACCTGACCGTGACCGAACGTGGAACATATATAGTCCGAATATGGGCAATATACAAATAGTGTCAATGTATGTTATATAGAAGACATCAGAGTAACGGTTTGTCAGATTCGCGGATATTTTGCGGGCTGAAAAGTGTGTTGGGCTGATATGCACGGAGGATAAAATGATAAGTTACAATCGCTTGTGGGAGACCATGGAGAAGAGAAAGATCAGTCAATATCGGTTGATCAAGGAGTTTGGCTTAAGCTCCGGCCAGATGAGCCGTCTGAAGAAGAATACATATGTTTCGACGCATACGTTGGAGACGCTCTGCCGGATCCTGGACTGCCGGATCGAGGATGTGATGGAGGTTTCTTTCGAGGACGAGGAGAAGGAAAATAAGGCGAATTGACACTGATCTTTACCGGAAAAGAGTTCCGATAAAGACCAGATATTTTTACGATTCTTTTTCCACGCGGTCAAATGAGATGCGGACGATGTCCGCAACGCTGCAGTTTAAGATCCAGCACAGAGTTTCCAGAGTATGTGTGGATACATGTTCATTTTTACGGATCCGATGGAGCTGGCCGGAGCTGAAATGATAGCTGCGGATCAGGCGGTACTGGCTGATGCCTTTTGACTTTAAGGTGTTCCAGAGCGGGCTGTAATCGATCATGAGAAACGCCTCCTTTCCTTATATAATGCGGCAGAAGTTCTGCCATAGTAAAGAATAAAAGATATTTAGGGGAATTTGTGGAAATATAAGGAAAAACAGGTCGAATCTTGCGGATGTTGGCAGGAAATACAAATGAGAAAATAGAAAATGTATCGCTGGTGAGCAGGCGTGGAAACCGAAAGAGAAGAATTTAGGCGGTTTCTGCCGGATTACGAGTCTATGGATTGAACGGGTCAGCCTGGAATGTCCTGGAAATAACGGCGAGAGATGAGACAAAGGAGAAAACGGTATGGTTAAATATACAAGGTTATGGGAGACAATGCAGAGAAAAGGCATCAGCCAGTATCGCCTGATCAAGACATATGGAATCAGCAATGGTCAGTTGAACAGGCTGCGGAAGAATTTATATATTTCGACGCATACCGTGGAGACTTTATGCAGAATTCTGGACTGCCGCGTGGAGGATGTGATGGAGATCGTGTTCGATGAGAGCGACGAGCTTTTATGGTCTCCGGGACTGGAAGAGGAGCGGCAGAAGCAGGAGGAGCTGGAGAAGAAAAAGAAGAGGCAGGGACAGTAAAGCTCCTGTGTGGCAAAATTTGGTGCATAACAGATTGCGGAAATGCATCTGTTTGCGATATCGTGAGCAGAATCCGGCTATGAAAACAGAAAAATGAAGTGCGGCGGTACCTGAAATAAGTTGCCAATATTCTTTTTAACAGGTATACTGGATAGGAATGCATGATTTCGTTATAGAACATTCGTGAAAAACCTGTTATCGGCAGGTTTTGCGGATGAGGTCTGCACATTTGCTGCGCTGACCGTGATAGAACGCAGGCGTGCAGAAAATAATAGAGAATATCGGAGGAACTTAAAGATGACAGGACGCAATGTTGGAAAGACATGCCGCACACATTACAGAGGTACTTTTAACGATGGTACACAGTTTGACTCTTCCTACGACCGCGGCGAGCCGTTAGAGTTTGTATGTGGCGCTGGACAGATGATCAAGGGATTTGACGCGGCTGTTGCGGATATGGAGGTCGGTGAGATCAAGGAGATCCACCTGATGCCGGAGGAAGCTTACGGAATGCCGAATCCGAATATGATCCTCACACTCGAGATCGCAAATCTCCCGGGTTCCGAGGACCTTGAGGTTGGACAGCAGGTATACCTCACAAACCAGAGCGGCCAGCCGTTCCCGGTGAAGGTTACCGCGAAGGACGAGAAGATGATCACTCTTGACGCGAACCATGAGATGGCGGGGAAAGAGCTGAACTTCAAGATTGAACTGGTTGAAGTAAAATAGGAATAATCCCGACATTTTTCCACATACTACCCATAAGTCACACGATATGGAAGTAGTGGTATGCAGGAGGAATAGACGTTATGAAAGCTACGGGAATTGTAAGAAGAATTGATGACCTCGGACGTGTGGTGGTTCCGAAGGAGATCAGGCGGACACTTCGTTTGCGCGAAGGAACGCCGTTAGAGATCTTCACGGACCGTGAGGGGGAGATCATTCTGAAGAAGTACTCGCCGATGATGGAACTGAATGCGTTTGCAGGGCAGTATGCAGACGCGATGGCGCAGTCGACAGGGCTTATGGTCTGCATCACGGACCGGGACCAGGTGGTCGCGGCGGCCGGCGGGGCGAAAAAGGACTTTTTCCAGAAGCCTATCAGCCGGGCGCTGGAGCATGTGATCCAGGAGCGGATGACGGTGCAGGCGGGAAAGGATGAGCGGGCGTTCACGCCTGTGACGGACGATGACAGCGAGGGAATCACTGCGCAGGTGATCACTCCGATCATCTGTGAAGGTGACGCGATCGGGTCGGTCATTGTGATGAGCAGGGAGCCGAGGGCGAAGTTCGCGGATGCAGAGGTGCGTTTGGCAGCGACGGCGGCGGGATTCCTGGGACGGCAGATGGAGAGCTGAGAATTGAGGCTGGGCGAGATTTGAAACAGCAGTAAAAATGTTGAGAAAATATGCCTGGTAAGATAAAAAACGAAAAAAGTCCACATGATGATATTTTAGAAGAGATCACTTCAATAAATATTATCATGTGGACTTTGACTTTTATTTACAACGAATCAAAAAACGATCGTAACTGTTCAGTAGGTCTGCGCACTTGCTGCGCTGACCGTAAGAAAACATAGGCTGGAGGGCAAAAATCCCAT
>OODU01002097.1_pt1 | contig 17834 bp, 36 predicted proteins | sample 1671171 | NCBI WGS metagenome assembly OODU01 (sample SAMN06348129, study PRJEB24527) | human gut metagenome | biome: human gut; feature: ankylosing spondylitis patient; material: feces | host: Homo sapiens | place: China | collected 2015-10
ATGATACGGCGACCACCGAGATCTACACTCTTTCCCTACACGACGCTCTTCCGATCTTTGTAGCATAATTGTCTGTTAAACTAAGTGGTGTATTTCTTGTAAAATAAGATTCCATAAAATTAATTGTTTCCTTTAGCCCATATTCATTTGCACCGGACATGGTCATACTGCGAATAGTATCTCTATTTTTGTCAAAATAATCAACGAATTTATCTATGACAGAATCTTCGTTTCCTGAAGATAGTTTGATCTTGATTGAAAAAGTGTCAAAATCAAAAGTTCCACCCAGTGTTTCTGTTAATTGTCGAATATTATCTTTCGATTCATTTTTCAAATATGAAATAGATAATGTTTTTGACTTGTTAAGCTTTTTTACTGCTTGCTTTAAGTCACGAATGAGGATAGGACTGATATAAAAATTAAGTGTATTCTGAGATTTCTGCACAATATATTCCGTTAGCAATATATGAACATTAGCGATACTCTTTTGCAGAATAGCAGCCATTTTATCTTTGGAACAGTCTATATAGAAATAAGTGTATACTTCCAATTGCTTTTTGGGGTCGATAGAAGAATACGGTGTTGTGCTGTTGTGCTCCTTGTCCCTGGTTTGATAAAAATTTGCAGGTGTAATATCGTTACGTTTGGCACATGTTCCAAAAATATATGTTTCACCAATATCCAGTATATCAATAGTATATTCTTGTTTGTCGTACATAAATGAATAAGAAGCTGCCTCTGGAAACACAGATTTTAATAAATCAATACTTGTCTTCTTATTACCAATGCCAGCGTTTCCGATAGACGGTTGCGGCAGACAATTATAAAATTTTATTATTTTGTGCTTCGATTCCATAGAATTCTCCTTTTCCAAACGTCAGTTCGTTACATAACGTTTTTTTTAAGAAAGTACATTGTTCGTTATATATGCACATATAAAAAATATAGCAATAGACGTCCAAAACAATATATTAGCCAATTTAAAAACCTGATCTGAAGTAATCCGTGTTTTCTTCCCGATTAAAATTCCTGCAATTATAAATAGAATCACTCCTAGGCTGAACAGAAGTTGAAATAGATGTTCACCTAATTTAATAATTTTATTGATGTTTTCCATATCCCCTCACGCAGAACACAATTCTTTTGCTATTTCCATGTCATGTGCTTCCAACTCAATCTGGTTCACATCTTGCTTTTCAAAATCCCCATTTTTAATGTGTCTCATGGCGTGTGCATAGGATTCTATGTGCCGCTCATGCGTCAGACGGGAATTGAGAAAGATGCTGTAGGATCCATCTGGATTCTCTACGACCTGCTCTGGAATCATGACATCCATGTCTATCAATATAGTATTTACGTCCAATTTCATCACCCTTTACCAATGTAACTCAGGCAGAGTACTATAAAATGTACTCTATGTATCAGATTCGGTCTTCTGTAAGTTCTTCATAAATTCAATGTGTGCTTTTAATCTCTCCGGAGACATTTTTCTGCTCATGTCGAACAATGATTTCAGATCAGGATTCTCAAATATTTCCTGGGCGATTTCTTTCGTCTCTTCATTGAGATAATATTCTTCTCCACCCTCTTTTTCTTTGCCGGTAAGCAGATATTCTACAGATACGTTAAAATAATCAGCGACCTTTTGCAATGTGGATTGTCTTGGCTCAGCAGTTTTCCATTTTGTAACAGAGCCTCTCGCTATTCCCAAATCTGTTTCTAATTTTGATTGAGAAATGTTGTTTTTACTGCATAAATCAACAATTCTTTCATTAAGTGACATATTCAGTTTTCCTCCGTTGAAAAAAATCAGCAGAAATATATTGACAAACTGAATAAAAGCAGTATAATTAAACCATAACCGCTGAATAAATTCAACGTCAATGAAATTTTTGCTGAAAAAATATAGTAATGATTCGTGGTAGCTTCATTCTAGAATAAAATCAGTAAAAAGTCAACATGTTCGCTGAATATATTCAAAAGTTAGTAAATCTCCTATAGCAAAAGCCCTTGAGGGTGCAACTCAAGGGCTCGACCTAATAAGAACCTATAATGCAAAGGAGTAACTGAAAATATTCAAGGATAAGGAGGTGTGAAATGCCTGATATTTACAGAAATGTGGTAGAGATTGCAAATAAGAAGAAAATGACCATTTCAAAGCTTGAAGACCTGGCAGAGATTTCCCCTGGGACAATCTCTAAATGGAAAAAATGCAATCCCAGAATAGATACGCTGAAAGCAGTGGCAGATGTTCTGAAAGTTAAGGTTGATAAGCTGCTGGAATAGAGAAAAGGAGAAAACAGATGCCAAAGGTATCATACATGAGATCAGAAGAAAACCGTAAGCGGTTGTCAGCAAGATCATCCGCCGGAATACAGCGGTATATGGCACTGCGGAGCATGACAGATGATCGGCTGGCGGACAAGCAGAATGTCACGGTGAAAACGATTCAGAATCACCTGAAAGATCCCGGCAACATGAAGCTGAGAGATATTTGGGAGCTGGCAGCTATACTGGATGCTCCGGTAGGAGAACTGGCAGGCGGCGATCTGCCGGAGGAGATGATGGCAAAGCTAATGCAGATGAAATTTGACTAAAGTTTTCGTGCCGTGCCCTGTACGTGGTGTAAACCACCACCCCTTTTCTTACACTTCTGACATGAGTGGTGTCCAGTCGCATCCTGGGCATCACGTAGAGGGTACGGACAAGCATTGGAAGTTAGAAATGATTGAACTGAATTTATCACAGGAAGAATGGATAAAGTTCATAGCACTGGCAAAAAAGGAAATGACAGAGAGAGGTTTGTCTGCCAATGACCTTGCTGACGGAATCGGGAGACCGAGAGGAAGCGTAAGAAACTTTTTTGCGAAGAACAGCAATCACAGCAGATTCTTGGCCGCGGAGATTGCGGAGTATCTGGGAATGAAGAGAGGAGGTAGAAAGTGAGAAAGGTATTTAATGCATCAAATGTTTTAGGAACCATAGCATTTTTGATGCTTCTGATTCTTCCGGCAGGACTGGTAGAAGCAGAGATGTACATATCCGCCATTGTATGTGCGGTAGTAGGATGCGCATGTGCGTATCTGTCCATGAAAGAAGATGGACAAATAAAATAGGATCCCGCACCGACCAAAGCAAGGGATCCTACTAAACAACACGCAAATGCTATTTATGTGCCTATTATATGGCATGGAAAGGAAAATGTCAAATGAGCAATGATAAGGACCGGTTGGAAGAACTGGAGAAGTTGGAATGCTGTGTGGCAAATGTAATACACCACATTATTCTCGGTGATTTTACCGAAGATGATATTTTGTCGGAACTGAGTACCAAGGAAACACTGCGGAGAGCATATTGCTTGCTGCAGAATGACGATAAGGCGCGGAAGTTAAAGTATCAGGAGGCAGAAAATGTACCGGTATAGGTGTTATGCCTGTGGTGGCATGTGCGATGCCGGGGAACTGGAGAACGGTGTCTGCTATGACTGTCGGCAGGAAGATATCCGGAGGATGGAAGCACGGAGCTTGCAGAAGAGGAAGGAACTCAATCAGCTGCTCAAAGCAAAGTATGCGGAGCAGGCTGACGGGCAGATGGTGATGATACATGGATAATGTAATGGAACAAGAAGCTGTGGAGTTTGGTATCCATAGAAAAGACTTATATAAGAGACAGCGCGAAGCGTATGAACAGGAGGAACGCAATGAAAGAGAGAATCGAGACATTATTACTGAGTACTGGAAGATGGGGGATCTGTGATCTGATCTCCCACATGGATATGAGCGGATTTTATGAAGCACCTTGTAGCGGATCAAAGCATTTGAGCAAGCAGGGCGGGCTGGCAGAACACAGTCTGAATGTGTACGAGATAATGACACGCCTCAACAAGACACTGGATGCCGGTTATCCGGAAGAAACCATTATCTTATGTGCCATTCTGCATGACCTTGGAAAGATGGGAGACCATGACAAACCCAACTATGTTCCCTACATACTGAAAAGTGGGAAACAGTCGGAGGCGACACCATATAAGACTAATCCGGATCTGGTCTATATTGACCATGAAATCAGGTCGTTGACGATAGCGAGACAGTTTATTTCCCTCACAGAAGAGGAAGAACAGGCAATTCTCTGGCACAATGGATTGTATGGGATTTTCTACCGGCAGATTCCCGGGAAGGAAACACCGTTGTATCTGCTTTTACACATGGCTGATATGTGGGCGAGCCGAGTGATTGAGAAGGAGGTTACACAGGATGAAGCAGTTTAGAGCACTGACAGCTGGTGACATTGAATGTCGCGTATCCACGGTATCGGATAAGGGATGCAGTTTATTACTATATAAAGATGCCCGTTGCGACATGAAGATTCTGGACGAGACCGTGGGACCGGAGAACTGGAAGAGATCCCATGAACTGATCAACGGGAATTTGTTCTGCAATGTGTCCATTTGGGACGAAGGTAAGAAAGAATGGGTAACCAAGCAGGATGTCGGTACGGAATCTTACACCGAGAAAGAGAAGGGACAGGCTTCTGACGCATTTAAGCGTGCCTGCTTCAACTGGGGCATCGGTAGAGAACTTTACACAGCACCGTTCATCTGGATCAAGTCAGGAAATGTCACACTGACTCAGAAGAACGGAAAATCCACCACATACGATAAATTCAGAGTCACTCAGATAATTGTTATTAATGGTGAGATTAAAGCTCTTGCAATAAAAAATGATTCACAAGATAAAATGGTTTTTTCATATGATGTAAGATCTGCCGATGAGAAAGGAAAGAAGTAATGGAATTTACCGGGAAAGTGGCTGGAATCACAATGGATTTCATGACAGGCAAATATAACATATCGTTTCAGGCTGATTCTGCCGACGCTGTGACCAGCCAGTTTGACGGTATCAAAGACGCTGAGAAGCTGACCATTACCGCGGTGAGATACCGCAAAAAACGCTCTCTTGATGCGAATGCGTATTACTGGCAGCTGATCACGAAGCTGGCGGAAGCGATGCACGTATCCAAAGGAATAATGCACAACATGATCCTGCGGAAGTATGGCCAGATAGAGTACATAGAGGGCAAGCTGATCACGATATCCCTGCCGGATACTGATAAGGCGGAAAAGACGGCACTGGAAGCGGAGACCTATCATATCCGCCCGACATCACAGGTAAGGCAGGGAAAGGACGGCACAATGTACCGCACCTATGTAATGCTCCGTGGATCACACAGCTATGACACCAAGGAAATGAGCGAACTGATCAACGGTCTTGTGTCTGATTGCAAGGAAGTCGGAATTGAAACGCTGACACCGGCAGAATTGGAAGAAATGATGAAAGCGTGGAATCCATGAAGAAATGTTGGAGCGTACTTACGGATGATATGTCCTCCTGCTATATCACTCATTTGGGAGTGGTGCATATCCATCATGTATTTAACGGCAGCCGCAAAGCCGCCAGTGAGAAAAGAGGATTTATGGTACCGCTCCATCCCACCTTACATATCTATGGTCCCGACAGTGTGCATGTGAAACCGAACAGGGGACTGGATCTGATGCTGAAACAGCGCTGTCAGACTTATTATGAGGAGCATTACGGCACCAGAGATGACTTTATAAAAGAGTTTGGTAGATCTTATCTATAAGGTTGTAACACCTGCCCTGCGGGGCGAAAGAAACCGTTTGTGTTAGTAATGGAGTGCCTCACGAACAAGCCATTATTATTATCGTCAGGGCGGACGGTAGTGCCGCCCGGGAGGTGATCATGGATCTGATAGAGAATTATATCCCGTTGGGGTATGAGAACAGAATATCACGGGAAAAGCTGTCAGCTGATACACACATGAGCGACCGGAAGAACAGGAAGCTGATGGAAGAGGCTCTGCTGTACCGTGACACTCTGATCATAAATATAGATAACGGATACTTCCGGCCGGACGGCAGCCTTGGAGACCGTCAGAAGGCCAAGGCTTATCTGTACCGGGAGCAGATGCGGACAAGTAGCTGCAGCAAGCGTTGTAAGGCTATACGGAAGTGCCTGACACCAAAGGCAGAGGATACAGGGCAGATATCACTCAAAGAATTTGGAATAGGGTAGGTGGGCTGAATGGATTACATAAAGCTGAGCCGAAAGATACTGGATTGGGAATGGTATGGGAATATAAATACCTGCCGTGTATTTATTCATATGCTTTTAAAGGCCTACTGGAAAGACAAGAAGATTGAGGGAACTGTGATCCCCAGGGGTTCATTCCCTTCATCGTATGGGCGATTAGCGGAGGAGACACAACTCACGGTTGACGAAGTAAGAACCGCAGTAAAGCATCTAATTTCTACCAAGGAGATTACCAAGCATGTAACCTCGAAATACACCGTATTTACGGTAAATAATTACGATGCTTACCAAATCATCCCAAGCAGTTTCCCAACCGATTCCCAAACGATTCCCGAACGATTCCCAACAAAAGAAGAATATAAAGAAGGGAATAATAAAAAAGAAGAACCTAAAGGTTCTAAGAAAAAATTTATCCCCCCGACCGTTGATGATGTTCGTGCCTATTGCCAAGAGCGGAACAATAAAGTTGATCCGCAGAAGTTTGTTGATTTCTATTCGTGCAAAGGCTGGATGGTTGGAAAAAATCACATGAAGGACTGGAAAGCAGTGGTAAGGACCTGGGAGAAATCCAGTAGGCAAAGCAGAGAGGCACCAGCGCAGAAGAAGTACGATGCCAACAAAGGGATGATGACATCGAACTACGGAGATATGTCAGAGTTTGAAAAAGCTATGTTGGCAAATTGAAGGGAGAACGATGAGCAATCAAAATTATCGAAAAGCAATGGCCATTGAAGCCAAAAACAAGAAGAGGATACTGGAGATCAATCCTCACGTTGATGATGGCAGCGGTATATATTTCCTGACCCGGACAGATGATGACGGGATCCGGTATGCATACATCGGACAGGCCAAGCACCTGCTGACAAGACTGGCACAGCACTTATCTGGGTATCAGCACATAGATCTGTCTATCAAAAATCATGGACTGTATACCGCGGATAATATCACAGGCTGGAAAGTCGGCTTTCTTCACTACCCGGAGGACAAGCTGGATGAGATGGAGCAGAAATACATACGGCAGTATGCACAGGCTGGTTACCAGCTCCGGAACAAGACCGCCGGCGGACAGGGCGAGGGCAAGAAACAGATCGACGAATACCGTCCCGGGAAAGGTTACCGCGACGGACTGCGGCAGGGGTATATCAACGCCAGCCGGGAGATCGCACATCTCTTTGATCTGCATCTGGAAGTGACCGCCAAGAAGGATCCACCGACGGCGCACCAGAAGAACGCCCTGGAAAAGTTTAAAGCATTTTTGCAGGCATACAAGCAACAGGAGGATGAGGATGACTAGAGATATTTATAAAGCACTCATGGTGGCAGTAACGATGTGCGAGATGCCAATCGGAACCAAGGTGCGGCTGAAAGATGATTACCCTGGCATCACACACATAATCGACGGATACCAATTGACTGCGCAGGGATCATACATGGAGTTTCGGGATGGATCCAGTCTTAACATCGAAAATTTGGAACAGATAGAGAAGGTGGTCTGATGGAAATGTCAAATGAAGAAATCATACGGAGATATAAGCAGGCAAAGCATAAGCCTTCGCAGATACAGATCCTGGCGGACCTTAATGCCTGCCCGAAATCAAAGATACTGGAGATCATCAGCGGATAGATACTTGATAATCATGCCGCTGCGCGCGCCACAGTGCCACAGGAACCGATTAAAAAGGTTGAGGTGGTAAATTCTCCGCTTGGTGAAATAGATGCCCTGGAATCGTTTGTTACGGACCGAATGGATGAATTGGAAAATCAGATTAAGGAGTTGGAGAGTAAGTACAGGGATCTTGCCACAACGCTGCTGGTAATCGGACAGTATAAGGAGATGGCGACATGAGCAGAGGATTTCATAGCGAGGATGAATTATATAGTATGCAAAACAGTTCTATCGTGGGGCATTTTGACCACTGGAATCATATACCGTATGACTGCAGCTATCCTCAATTTGCAGAGAGACCGAGGATTGCGGTGGAAAGGAGTGAATCATGGAAAGATTGACATACGTCACAGAAAAAGGTGAAGTTTTATTCCATCCGGAAGATTTGCCGGATGATGAAGGTATGACCATTACGCAACTTGCTAAAGATGGCAGATTCAAAGCGTTGGAGATAATAGCTGAAAGACTTGCAAATTATGAGCAAGTAGAGGAACTTGGCAGATACGGCAAGTGGATTCCGGAAAGGAGCAAGTATGGAGAGACTGACAGAAAGAAATCCGTCATGGATTGATGATGAAATGTGGGAAAGGGCATGCGAACCGGATTGTGAGGAAATAGATGCTGTTTATCGAAAACTCAAAGCCTATGAGGATGCCGAGGAGCAGGGATTGCTCATACGGTTGCCGTGCAAGTTGGGAGATACAGCTTACGAAATAACAGGAGCAACAACAAGAGGTTATGATTGGAAGTATCTAACCTATGAAAAAGCATATATACACGGTACTGTATTTGATTTTAGCAGGCTGAATGACATAGGTAAAACAATATTTCTCACAAAAGAAGAAGCCGAAGAAAAATTGAAAGAATTGAAAGAATTGAGAGGTGCGGAATGAAGAGAGAAGAAGTTATTTACTGCTTAAAGGCTCAGAGCAAACGGTACTCAGAGGTTTGTGAAGAATGTCCTCTATACGGACAAACTGGAGTGGATCATTGCTGTGAGGATGCATTACAGCTAGCAATCACCGCCTTACAGAATCAGCCGGTATGGATTCCGGTAAGCGAGAGACTGCCGGAAGATTATGTTCCGGTCAATATTACATAGGTAAACCACAATCCGGATCCTTATTATGCAAGCATTAAAGATGTACCGTTCACAGCAACTGGTATCTGCTACGAGGGGGAATGGTACTGGTATTCGGTAGTATGTGAAGATTATCTCAAGGAATACGGATATTATGAACCTGATGTTGTTGATGATGAAATTGAAATCACAGCCTGGATGCCACTGCCGGAGTCGTACCGAGAAAGTGAGCCACATAAGCAGACCAACGCAGAACGGATCAGGAACATGAAGGATGAGGAACTGGCAGCATTTATTATCAATTTTGCCAACCGTTTTGGTGAGGAATATGAGGGAGAACAGAGTTGTCTGTCATGGTTGCAGAAAGAAAGCGAGGAACAATAATGAAAAGAATTATTGGCGAAATTATTGACCGAAAATTTGAAAAAATAGGATTTACAAAAGTCCAGGACGACGAATATGCAGTCGAGTACAACCGGTACGAAACGAAACATAAATTCTTACACTGCTTAAGAATTGTGAGCAAAACTTCTGGAAGACACATAGTTCAATCATACGATCCGGATTTGATAGATACGAAGAAGATTGGATGTACAGCGGTTGGACTTACATCGTACGAAATGATGCTTTGTGTGCTGAAAATGTGGTCTAAAGGTTGGAACAGTAAGTGAGGTGAAATAGATGGAAAATAGATGGTTTTTCAAGGCAAAACGCAAGGATGACGGTGAATGGGTATTTGGTGGATTGTCTTACTGTGAAAAAACTAATGCTTATTTTATTACAAACATGGGGAAAGACCATATATCATATATCGGTTTTCACCAAGAGGTTGATTCTAATACCATCTGCCAGTGTACAGGACTTAAGGACAAGAACGGCAGGGTGATTTGGGAGAATGATATTGTAAATGGCAGTATTAAGCGTGGAGCGGCATTTTACAGATGTTTGGTTCTGTGGAATGAGTGCAAGGCAAGATTCGATGTGGGAGCTCAGGGCTGCAATTTCCCGATGACACTTGATGAGTGCACAGATGATATTTCTATGAGTGGTTTTGAATATGAGGTTGTCGGTAACAAGTTTGACAATCCGGAACTGTTGGAGGAGTAATATGGCGACATGCAAACGCAAAAATCGTAATTGTCGGTATGAGTATAATCAAAATTCTTACCAGTGCAAGAAATGTATTGAGGAAAAATTAAATCAATATCCGATTACTTGTGAAGATTGTCATTACGGTGGTTGGGGAATATGCAATAAAAGAGGTAAGAATCAGCGGAGAATGAGACCTTGTGAGGATTTTAAATGGAGTTAAGGAGAGTAGCCATGACGGAGAATGAAAAAGCCATAGAGCAGCTTGAAAGAATCAGCAAGAAGCTTGGGGATATCGGAGAAACAGAGGATTGGACAGAGGTGGCCATTCAGGCACTGGAAGAGGTGCAGCAGTACCGGCAGATTGGAAAGATTAGCACCTGTAAGAATGCCGTTGAGATCTGCAAAGCTATGATCGAGCGTGGGATTGACCCGGACAATATCGCTGAGTACATCAAGTTTGAGGATAACCTGATGCAAAGAGGGTACGACCTCAAAAGGCTGCTTGAGATGATGGAGAAGCATAAGCAGTACTGCCAAATCGGCACGGTGGAGGAATGCCGTGAAGCTGTGGAGAAGCAGGAAGAAAAGAAACCGGAATTTGTAGATACAAGATTTATGAATAACGGAAAACATATTTCTGATGGTTGCCAGTTGCAAAAATGTTATAAATGTCCTAATTGCAATCAACATATATTCCATGTGTGGGACGATGAACTGTATTGCAAGTATTGTGGACAGCACATTGATTGGAGGGATGAAGATGGGAAGATTGATTGATGCGGATAAATCAAAAGCGGATTTAGAAAAAGCAATTTCAAAGAACGAAGACATGGATTGCTTAGATTTTTTACGCATTGCTTCTGCTATTGATAAACAGCCGACCGCCTACGACCCGGACAAGGTTGTGGAGCAGTTGGAAGAAAGAACATCGTTTTTGAAAGACTGTACAAAGTATGGAAATCAGACAACAGATCAGCAGTCAAAATCCTACGACACTATGATGATGTATGAGGTCAAGGATTTGGTAGATGATTTGTTGGATATCGTAAAGGCAGGTGGATCCAATGATAACACCAATTAGAACCATGACTATCAGTCAGATATGCGACAGAAAAGATGATTTGCTTGTGTCTGACAATGATATCAGAGAAGTGGCGGAGCATGTAAGAAAAAAGTCTATTGATGAATTTAGAAAGAAATTGGACGAAGTGTTTGGTGAAACAACTTTGTCAGACAGCAAGTACTATGCGAAAGATGTCGTTAGGAGGGTTGCAATAAAATTAAAGGCAGGTGGAGAAGATGAATAACATTGATTACACCGCCCTGTATGCCGATAATGCGGACTTTAAACGCTACGTTGACCGATACTGCACCAAGCACAGAATCAGCGTTGCAGAAGCCTTGCAGCATTATTTGGTGCAGATGGCGGGCAGGATGTACAAGGAGCAGGCAGAAACGATTGTAGGAAAGGAATAACGAATGCCCGGTAAACCGGGTTGGTGCGCAGTGAATAGGGGTGGCGTACCGAAAAATTACAACACCGTGGCTATAAGGCTTATTGATAAGCGTATGTAGAGCAAACGAATGGTGATCCACGATACAGCATTTGTAGCGTGGTGTTATGGCAGAAAAGCTAAAGGTATGTTGGATCAGCGCAGGAGTATCATCATTTATGGCAGGATACCTTGCAGGAGATGTTGATAAGTGGATTTACATTGACATTGCTGACCAGCATGAGGATAGCATGAGATTTATCAAGGATTGCGAAAAGGCAATCGGAAAAGAAATTGAGGTACTTAGATCTACGGAATATGGATGTGTGGAAGAATGTGTCCGAGCGTTCGGAGGATTCCGCAGCGCAGGCAACGGATTTGCCCCATGTACGAACTGGATGAAAAAGCGTGTCCGTAAGCAATGGGAACAGGATTATAAGCAATATGACCTGACTTATGTTTGGGGATTTGACCTGAAAGAGCGCAACCGGGCAGAGCGGACGGTAGAATCTAATCCACAAGCGGAGCATGAATTTCCGCTGATTGCCCGGAATCTGTCAAAGGAAGAGGTTCACGGACTGTTTGAAAGAACGTTTTCTTTTCCCCGACCGAAGATGTATGACCTAGGATATCCGAACAATAACTGCATCGGATGTGTCAAGGGCGGTATGGGGTATTGGAACAGGATCCGCAAGGACTTCCCGGAAGTATTTGAGAGCCGGGCACAGTTGGAACGACTGGTTGGGTACTCCATTCTGAAAGAGAGTGACGGGACGCCGTTATATCTCGATGAACTGGATCCCAACCGTGGAGACATGAACACAGAAATATTCCCGGATTGTGGAATCATGTGCTATTTAGCACAGAAATAATAGGAGGATAACAAAATGAATAACAATGTATGTTGCGAAGCAAAAGTTGAAAAACCGATGTGTGTTGCTGACTATGAGCATGAGACCAGAAAAAATTTGCTTGAGACTAGAGCAGTATTATCAGCTATTTATTGCACCATTACATCCGACAACAATAGTGGCAGTGATGTAGGGGAACCGAATTGCCTCACGGATGAAGTAATTGCAAACAAGGAACTGGCATGTCAAATTTGTACCATTGCTAAAGACATCAACAGAGTACTGTTTAATTCATAACACAGAGAAAGGAGCCGAGACTCTGGCCAGAGTGAAGCATATGCGGTCTCCTTGAAAAAAGTGACTTACAGAGAGTTTTTAGAATCAAAAATAGAACTGGCGCAGGACAGCGGATTTATTGTGGATCCTGCGAAGATTAACAAAGCATTGAAACCGCATCAGCGTGACGCTGTATGTTGGGCACTGAAAGGCGGCAGACGGGCACTTTTTGAATCTTTCGGTCTTGGTAAGACCATACAGGAAATTGAATTCTGCCATCAGGCAGCAGATCACTGTGTCGGTAGAGCACTGATTGTGCTGCCACTTGGAGTAAAGCAGGAGTTCACCAGGGATGCGGTAGATATCCTTGGATATGAGCGCCCGGAGTATTGCCGGACGATGGAAGAAGTGGAACAGAGCAGTAGTCAGATCGTGCTGACCAATTATGAACGTGTCCGGGATGGAGACATCCGGCCGGAATACTTCGCAGCAACGTCACTTGATGAAGCCAGTGTTTTACGGAGCTTCGGCAGCAAGACCTATCAGACGTTCCTTGACAAATTTAAGAACGTACCATATAAGCTGGTAGCCACGGCCACCCCGTCACCGAACAAATATAAGGAGCTGATCCATTATGCTGGATATCTGGAAGTGATGGACACTGGGCAGGCACTGACCAGATTTTTTCAACGAGACAGCACCAAGGCGAATAACCTGACACTTTACCCGAACATGGAAGATGAGTTCTGGATGTGGGTAAGCAGCTGGGCATTGTTTATTACAAAACCTTCTGATCTCAATCCGGAGTATTCCGATGAAGGCTACGATCTGCCGGAACTGGATGTGCGGTGGCATGAACTGCCGGTACATTACGGGGATACGGCGGACAGGGATGGCCAGATGCAGTTATTCCAGGAGGCGGCGGAAGGATTGAAAGAAGCTGCGGCGGTAAAACGGGAGAGTATCGGTGCAAGGGTGGCAAAGATGCAGGAGATTGTAAATGAATCCCCAGATGATCATTTTCTGCTGTGGCATGATCTGGAAAGCGAGCGCGCGGCAATTCTGAAAGCAATTCCTGGTGTGGTAGATATCTACGGATCTATGGACTACGATCTCCGGGAGCAGAGAGTGATTGATTTCTCCAATGGTAAGAGCCGGCTGTTTGCTACCAAGAAATCATTATCCGGATCCGGATGTAACTTTCAGAGGTACTGTCACCGGGAGATATTTCTGGGGATTGATTATGAGTTTAACGACTTCATCCAGGCAATACACCGGTGCTACCGGTTCCTGCAGACGGATCGTGTGGTAATCGACATTATTTACATGGAGAATGAGCGGCAGATCCGTGAAGCACTGGAAGAAAAATGGAAGAATCATAATCACATGGTTGCAAAGATGATTGATATCGTAAAGAGGTATGGCCTGAATTCTGCAAACAAAGCAGAGCGGCTGGAAAGGAAGATGGGCGTGGAAGGCAGCAGAGAAGAAAGAACGGTAAGGGGAAAACATTATGAAGCGGTATATGGCGACTGCGTAGAAGAGACCAGAGCAATGGAAGGTAACAGCGTTGATCTGATACATACCTCTATTCCCTTCGGTAATCATTATGAGTACAGTGCTAATTATAACGACTTCGGACATAATCAGGATACAGATCGTTTTTTTGAACAGATGGACTTTTTGACACCGGAACTGTTCCGGGTGCTCCGCCCCGGCAGAGTGGCAGCTATCCACGTAAAGGACCGCGTGTTGTTTGGAAATGCGACTGGTACCGGAATGCCTACGATCGAGCCTTTTCATGCACAGTGCATTGCTCATTACATGAAGCATGGCTTCCAGTATTTTGGAATGATCACTGTTGTAACGGATGTGGTCCGTGAAAACAACCAGACATACCGTCTTGGATGGACAGAACAGTGCAAGGACGGATCCAAGATGGGAGTAGGCTGTCCGGAATATATCCTGCTTTTCCGCAAGCTGCCGACAGACAGATCCACGGCATACGCCGATGAACCTGTAAAAAAGTCGAAAGAGGATTATACCCGCGCCCAGTGGCAGATCGATGCACACGGATACTGGAGATCATCGGGGGATCGGTTGATCAGCAAGGAAGAGCTGGAAAGCATATCGGTAGATAACCTGCAGGCGGTGTACCGGGAATACAGCAGGGAGCATATTTACAGCTATGAGGAACATGTAGAACTGGCAAAGAAGCTGGATGAAAATGGAAAACTACCGGCTACCTTCATGGTAGTTGCGCCGGGATCCTGGAATCAGATGGAAGTATGGGATGACATCAACCGGATGCGTACCCTTAACACCACGCAGAGCCGCAGGCGGGCACAGATGCACGTATGTCCGTTGCAACTGGATATCGTGGAGCGGATCATCAACAGATACAGTAATGAGGGCGATACGATCTATGATCCGTTTGGTGGCCTGATGACAGTACCCATGACAGCGGTGAAGATGCACCGGTATGGTAAAGGTTGTGAGCTGAATCCAGATTACTTTCGAGATGGAGTTGGTTACCTGCAGGCAGCGGAGAACGAGGTGGATGAGCCGACATTGTTTGATTTTATGCCGGAGGTGATGCCATGATTAACGGAGAACTGATCGTTGACAACTTTGCCGGCGGCGGGGGCGCATCCACTGGAATAGAAATGGCAACCGGATACAGTGTTGACATTGCCATTAACCATGATCCGGAAGCTATCCGGATGCACAAGGCTAATCACCCTAATACAAAGCATTACTGCGAGGACGTATGGCAGGTGGATCCGGTTGCAGCATGCAAAGGGCATCCGGTAGGTCTTGCCTGGTTCTCACCGGACTGCAAACACTTCAGCAAAGCGAAAGGCGGTAAGCCAAAGGATAAGTTTATCCGAGGTCTTGCATGGGTAGCCTGCAGATGGGCGGGACTGGTACGACCAAGGGTAATCATGTTGGAAAACGTGGAAGAGTTTAAGACCTGGGGACCGCTTAATAGAGGGCATCATCCCATTAAGAGCAAGCAGGGAAAGACATTTGAACGGTTTGTCCAGCAGCTTACAGATTTAGGCTATGAGGTGCAGTTTAAGGAATTGGTTGCAGCCGATTACGGTGCGCCCACCATGCGAAAGAGATTTTTTATGATCGCGAGGTGTGACGGGAAGCCCATCATCTGGCCGGAGCCGACACATGGACCAGCTGACAGTGAGGCTGTTAAGGCTGGTCTCTTAAAACCGTATGTGGGTGCATACACGCAGTTGGACTTTTCCTTGCCGTGCCCCAGCATCTTTGACACTTCGGAAGAGATCAAAGAGAAATATGGAATCCGGGCGGTACGTCCACTGGCACCCAAGACAATGGAGCGTATTGCCAGAGGATTGAAAAAATTTGTACTGGAAAATCCGGAACCTTTTATCATCCAATGCAATCATGGCGGTGAGCGTAGACCGAATGATATCCGGGAGCCGATGCCTACAATCACCGGAAAGCACGGATATGGGATCGTGGAGCCTTACATGGTACAGATCGGACAGACTGGATTTACTGCAGACAGGAGTAAGGATATACGTGAACCACTTACAACTATAGTGAGCAAGAATGAGCATTGCCTGATTGAACCAACGCTTGCACCGTATATGGGAACAAATACAACGAATCATCCCGGTGGGAATTGCAAAGATCCGATACATACGATCACTACAGGTAATCAACAATGTCTTATCAGCCCTACGCTGATCCAGTACCATTCCGAGACGGCGCAGGGAGAAGTCCGCGGGCAGACCATAAAAGATCCTATCATGACCGTGGATGGATCGAACCGGTATGGACTGGTTACCTCATTTCTGCATAAGTATTATGACGGTGGCTACAAGGGAGCAGGAGAGAGCATGGAGAAGCCATTGCCGACAGTCACCTCATGGGACCATAACAGTGTGGTGACGGCAAACTTGATCCAGATGAATAATCACTGCGACGGCCGGGACGTGAGGGATCCGATACCTACAATTACAGCCGGCGACGGGCACTTCGGAGAGGTTAGAGCCTTTTTGATTAAATATTATGGGGATGCTACTGGTCAGGACATTGAGCAACCGCTTGATACGGTTACGACCAAAGACAGATTTGGGTTGGTGACAATTGAGGGCGTGGATTATCAGATTGTAGATATTTGACTGCGGATGTTGGAACCCAGGGAATTGTACGGATGCCAGGGATTTCCGGACGATTACATAATTGACCATGATTACACCGGCAAAACCTATCCGAGAAGTGAACAGGTGCGCAGATGTGGCAACGCTGTTTGTCCGCCTATACCGGCAGCATTGGTCAGAGCAAATTTGCCGGAACTGTGTGTGGCAGAACGCACACCTAACATGATGATTAAGGCAGAGCAGACCGGACAGCTCCGGTTTGCATAGGAGGTATACATGGGAAAGAAGAGACATTTGACACCGGCAGAGATCAAGGAGCAGTGCAAGCGGATCGCCCGGGAAAGCCGTATGGCTGACCGGACACCCTGGACAGCAATGGGAATCATCTGCAGCTATGTGATCATGCGCCGGGAGGGATTCAAGGGGCAGAGAATCAGCAGGCTGGCAAATAAGGTAAATGAAATGGAAGCAGACTGGTCCGCGGGCAAGGTTGACCTGAAAGAAATCAGCAAGCGGCTGTATGACAAGGCTGAATGGACCATAGAGTATAAGGCATATACGGTTGATGACATCACCGCAAGAAAGGGATCCTATCAGTATTGGCTGGACAGCAAGCAGATCGCACCGCAGAATACCATCAATGAGCAGGCTACAAGGTATATGCTGTTTTTCTTCACTGCTTTGATGGATGAGTACGGATTCGGCAAAGACCGGCTCACTCGCGTTGAAGAGTATATGAATGAACTTTTGATGTCATATCAGCAGGACAAGACTACTGTCCGAGAATGGTCCTATGCGTTACTCACGGAAGCAGGAGTAGTTATGGAGCCTCCGGTGGATCCGCTGACACAAACCGCAGGCAGCATAATGACCGGCTGATATGAAATCCTTGGAAGAAAGTAAAATCAGCAATTCAAAAGTGAAATAGTAACTCAAAATTTGAGTTAAGAAGTGAAAAATTTAATTAAAAATTTGAGTTTCTATTTGAGTTCCACTCAATAACACAAAAGCAAGTTAAAATCCCCCGGTAATACGGGGGTGAAATCGAACTAGTAAATTTTCGTTACTAGTTGGGCACATGAACTAAGGCGGCAAATACGGTAGTTGGGCAAATTCACAT
>OODU01002106.1_pt1 | contig 17755 bp, 13 predicted proteins | sample 1671171 | NCBI WGS metagenome assembly OODU01 (sample SAMN06348129, study PRJEB24527) | human gut metagenome | biome: human gut; feature: ankylosing spondylitis patient; material: feces | host: Homo sapiens | place: China | collected 2015-10
TGAGTCGAGCGAGGAATCGAAGATGCTGAACATGGACTCGACGCCCAAGGTCATCATCTCGGCCTCCGGCATGTGCGACGCGGGCCGTATCCGCCATCACTTGAAGCACAACCTCTGGCGCGCGAACAGCGCGGTCGTGTTCGTCGGCTTCCAGTCGCCCGGTACGCTGGGCCGCAGATTGCTCGACGGCCTTGAAAAGGTCAAGCTCTTCGGCGAGGAGATCGCCGTCAAGGCGAAGATCGTCAACTTCCAGGGCCTGTCGTCCCACGCCGATCACGATCATCTCGTCCAGTGGATCAAGGCATTCGACCCGAAGCCGACGCACGTGTTTGTTGTTCACGGCGACGAGGACGTTGCGCCCGTGTTTGCCGAAGAGCTCAATTCCCTCGGCTTCCATGCGCACGCGGCCAAGTTTACCGAGTGTTACGACCTTGCCGCAAACGAAATGGTCAGCGAGGGTTACATTTCCGAGCGCAAGCGCACGGCGCAGAAGTCCCGCGCCGACAACCTCTACGCCAAGCTCGTGGCAGCGGCGGAGTCGCTGCTTGAGTTTGCCAAGCGCTGCAAGGGTAGACCCAACAAGGACATTTCCGCGCTCACCGGCCAGATCATCAGCCTGATCGAGCGCTTCCGCGAGTGATTTGAGATACACAACAAAAGGTACTTCGCGCGATAAAAGCGCGAAGTACCTTTTCTGAGAGGAGAAGACGATGGAGCTTGCCAAAAATCAGGAGCATACCGTCACCATCGAGGGCTATGGCGAGGGCGGCATGGGCGTTGCGCGCATCGACGGGCGCGTCGTGTTCGTCCACGGCGCGCTGCGCGGCGAGAAGTGCCGCGTGCTCATCTTAAAGACGCTCAAGAGCGTCGCCTTTGCCAAAGTGCTCGAGGTGCTCGAGCCGTCGAGCGAGCGCATTGAATCGGACTGCCCGTACTTCCCGCGTTGCGGCGGCTGCACGTACCGCCACATCCGCTATGAAGAGGAGTTGCGGCTGAAACGCCAGCGCGTGCAGGACAATTTGTCCCGCATCGGCGGCAGTGATGTGGCCGTCGAAGAAATTTTAGGCGCGCAGGACACGCTGCGCTACCGCAACAAGGCGCAGTACCCTGTGTCGAAGGACGGGCGAGTGGGCTTTTACCGCGCCCGCACGCATGAGGTCATCGAGTGCGAGCACTGCTTATTGGTCAAGCCCGAGGCCGACGCCGCGGCGGAGGCGCTGCGCGAATATATGCAGTCCTGCCGCGTCGCGGGCTATGACGAAAAGACGGGCCGCGGCTTCATTCGTCACCTTTACGTCCGCTCAAACGCGGCGGGGGAGAGCCTGATCTGCGTGCTTGTGAACGGCGATAAGCTGCCGAAAGAAGACTGGCTTGTCGCGCTCCTGCGCGATGCGTGCCCGAAGTGCACCGGCATCGTGCTCGGCACGAACACGAAAAAGGGCAACGTCATCCTTGGCAACCGCTACCGCACGCTCTGGGGGAGCGACCGGCTTGAGGACACGCTCTGCGGCAAGACGTTCCGGCTCAGCGTGCCGTCATTCTATCAGGTCAACCGCGTGCAGGCCGAGCGGCTCTACGCGAAGGCCATCGAATTTGCGGGCCTCACGGGGCAAGAGACGGTGCTCGACCTCTACTGCGGCGCGGGCACGATCACGCTCGCACTGTCGGATCACGCGAAGAAAGTCCTCGGTGCGGAGATCGTCCCCGAGGCCATCGACGACGCGCGCGAAAACGCCGCGCGCAACGGCGTTAAAAACGCGGAGTTTTTCTGCGGCGATGCGTCCGATGTGGCAAAAAAGCTCGCGCGCGAAAACCTGCGACCAGACGTCATCACCGTCGACCCGCCACGCAAGGGCTTGGCCGCCGACGTGGTGGAGAGCATCGCCGAGATGCAGCCGGGACGTGTCGTGTACGTCTCGTGCGACAGCGCGACCATGGCGCGCGACGTAAAGCGCTTCGCAGACCTCGGCTACACCGCCCAGCGCGCCTGCGCAGTGGACATGTTCCCGAGGGCGGATCATGTGGAGACGGTATGTTTGTTGTCCAAACTTCAAAGCAAGGAACATATCGAGATCGAAGTGAAGATGGACGAGTTAGATTTGACCGCTGCGGAGAAAAAGGCAACCTATGAGGAAATCCGAGAATATGTTTTCGAGCATACCGGACTGAAAGTCAGCCACCTCTATATCGCACAGGTGAAGCAGAAATACGGCATCATTGAGCGCGAGAACTACAATAAACCGAAATCCGAGGATACCAGGCAGCCACAATGCCCGCCGGCGAAGGAAAAGGCAATTACGGAGGCATTAAAGCACTTCGGGATGATTTAAGGTAACACACGTAGAACAATTGATTTTCTGCTAGTTTATACTGTCTGCTCTAAACTGAAATTTACTGACGATAGCATAATTTCAATTGAGATCAAATCTGAAAAGTGTCTTGGAAGCTAGGTAAACCACCTAAGTTCATAGATTAGCATAAAGCCATCAGCATTGGCACTGCAAGGTGTCAGCGCTGATGGCTTTTTGCTTTACTCTAATCCGGTTCCGATATTGTACAGTCACACGACCGATTGAAATGGAGAAACATAGTCGGAAGTCATTTTAAGCGCTCTCTATCAATTACAAAAAGTCATTACTTTTATATAGATTTTTAACTTGCTAAAAGTAATGATTTTGTGCTATAATGACGATGACAGATTTCGTCGAAAAGAGGTGGTTTTGTGGCAAAAATGAGGGCATCTTCCAATGTGAATCCTGATTATGAAGCGATTACAAGTTTTCAGAAAGGTCAGGCATCACGCATTTTTAAGGAAGTGAAAGAACGGGATAAGGTTCTGATCGTCAACAAGCAAAACAAGCCGCAAAACGTTGTTATCTCATACGAGCGATATTTACGGCTCAGAGAAGAAGGAGCAGATATCTGATGAACATTAACGAACAAGCAAATTTCATATGGAGTATCGCGGACCTGCTCCGTGGTGATTTTAAGCAAAGCGAATACGGCAAGGTGATCCTGCCATTTACTGTCCTGCGCCGTTTTGACTGTGTGCTGACCCCTTCCAAAGCAAAGATCCTGGAAGCAAACAAAACGCTGACTGTCAGCAACAAACGACCCATTTTCAAGCGTATGACCGGTCACGACTACTACAACATCAGCCAGTTCGATTTTGAAAAGCTGATGGATGACAGCAATGCCATCGAAGCGAACCTGCGTGATTATATAAATGGTTTCTCCGAGGATGTACGTGAGATCATGGATAACTTTGAAATCTTCAGTGTAATCGACAAGCTCTCCCGTGCAAACCTGCTGTACTTGGTCGTACAGCGGTTTTCCGAGATCGATATGAGCGATACCCAGATTGATAACCTGGAAATGGGCTATATGTTTGAAGAACTGATCCGCCGATTCTCTGAACAATCGAACGAGACCGCCGGTGAGCACTTTACACCCCGTGAGGTTATTGAGCTGATGGTGGAAGTACTGCTTGATCCTGATATGGGCGAAATTTCCACCACCGATGGCAAGGTTATCACCATTCTTGATCCTGCCTGCGGTACGGGCGGGTATGCTCTCTGTGGCTCAGAATAAGATGCAGGCATTGAACGCCACTACCAGAGTGATCCCCTTTGGTCAAGAATTGAATCCCGAAACATATGCCACCTGTTGCTCTGACATGATCCTTAAGGGAAACACCAATAGCCGAATTGTTCTGGGCAACAGCTTTAATGAAGATGGTTTTCAGGGACAGACCTTCGACTATATGCTGAGCAATCCACCCTTTGGCGTGGAATGGAAGAAAGTTGAAAAATTTATCAAGGACGAAGCTAAAAACAAAGGCTATAGTGGTCGTTTTGGCGCTGGTTTGCCCCGTATTTCTGATGGTTCTTTCTTGTTCCTACAGCATCTGATCTCCAAAATGAATGCTCCGGAGAATGGCGGCAGCCGCATCGGGATCGTCTTTAATGGGTCTCCCATGTTTTCCGGCGATGCTGGCAGTGGTGAAAGCGAGATCCGTCGATGGATCATCGAAAACGATCTGCTGGAGGCCATTATTGGCCTGCCGGACCAGTTGTTCTATAACACCGGAATTACCACATACATTTGGATTCTAACCAACCGAAAAGAGAATCGCAGAAAGGGCAAGGTACGTCTGATCAACGGTGCCGGTTTCTATGAGAAGATGCGTAAAGGACTGGGTAATAAGCGAAATATGGTCAGCTCGGAAAACCGAGCAGAAATTGTTCGTCTGTACAGCACTTATGAACCGGACGAAAATTACATGGATTTGGACAGTGATGATTTTGGCTATCGGAAAATCGTTGTGGAGCGTCCTCCGCTGAATGAGGACGGCACACCAGTCACCGACCGTAAGGGCAGCAAAAAAGCGGACGTTTCCCTTCGCGACTACGAGATAGTGCCGTTGAAGGAAGATGTCCACGAATATTTCCGCCGCGAGGTACTGCCGTTCGTTCCCAATGCCTGGATTGACGAGAGCAAGACTAAGATTGGCTATGAAATTCCCTTTACCCGCTATTTCTACAAATTCACTCCGCTGCGTGACAGTTCTGTGATAATGGAGGATATCAAGGTTTTGGAGGCTCGCATTCAGGCGAGCTTGGCAGAGGTATTTGCGGAATGAAGAAATATCAAGCATATAAAGATAGTGGTATTTCATGGATAGGCGAAATACCTGTCGACTAGAGCATAAAGAAATTAAAATACTACACAACAATCAATGACGAGGTATTAACAGAAAGCACTGCCCCAAACTATGAATTCCGTTATGTTGATATCGGAAGTGTGACTTTGCAAAAAGGGATTGAACAATATCAAGGTTTTTCTTTTGAGAATGCGCCATCTCGGGCAAGACGTATTGTGCGAGCCGGTGACGTAATCGTTTCTACCGTGAGGACTTACTTGAAGGCTGTAGCGAGTATCCACGACGATAAAGATGTTATTGTATCCACCGGGTTTGCAGTTATACGTCCTAAAGAAGTTGACTCCAGATTCCTTGCATATTCTCTTGCAAATCACTACTTTGTCGAAATGGTATCTTCACGATCAACAGGTGTTAGTTATCCGGCAATTAATGCTTCTGCAATGGTTAATATCAAGAATATATTACCGCCTAATGATATCCAGAAATGTATAGCTGACTATTTGGATAGAAAGACCGAGGCAGTTGATACCGCGATTTCTGACAAAGAAAAGCTCATTCGGCTTTTGGAAGAACAGCGTACGTCAGTAATATGTTCTGCGGTAACCAAAGGAATCGACTCTACTGCCGAAATGAAAGACAGCGGCAATGAGTGGCTTGGATATATCCCCTCTCATTGGAGAGTTGTGCCTGCGAAAGCATTGTTTGCACAGAGCAAAGAAATCCGCCATGAAACGGATGCCCAACTGACCGCCAGCCAAAAGTACGGCATTATCTCCCAAGATGATTACATGGAGCGGCAGAACTACAAAATTGTTTTGGCCGATAAAGGGCTTGAAAACTGGAAGCACGTTGAGCCCAACGATTTCATAATCAGTTTGCGTAGCTTTCAAGGCGGGCTGGAGATCAGCTATATTCCAGGGTGCATCACATGGCATTACATCGTTCTGAAGCCTAAAGCGGGTGTAGAACCGGAGTATTTCAAGTGGTTGTTTAAGTCTCCGCGATATATTCAGGCATTGCAGCGCACGGCAAACTTTATCCGTGATGGTCAAGATTTGAGATTTTCGAACTTTGTGCAAGTTCCTCTCCCCTTGATTCCAATGGATGAGCAGAAAGAGATTGCTGACTATTTGAATAAGAAAACCGCACGAATTGACAGCATCATTGCTGATGTTACCGAGCAGATTAAAAAGCTAAAGAAATACCGGCAAAGCATTATCTCCGCGGTGGTAACTGGAAAGGTGGCAGTAGGATGAGTAATTATTACTTTTTGTGGCTTTGTACCGAGCAGTGGGAACTCATTTATTATGTTGCTTTCATTGTTTTGACTATTGGTCTTGTGATTTTTACAGCAAAAACATACTTTTTTCAAACCAAACAGTCTACAAAACTTTTTTGCAAAAGCATTGAAAAACCTGCTGCAAGCGGTAATAGCAACCTATATGTCGAAGTGTATAACTACGGTAATGCTGTAGCGCAGAATATCAATGTAAAAATTCAGGATGTAGATTTTGGCACAATTCCTTTCCTGAAACCCGGTGAAGATTATTTGATTCCAGTTGCCTATTTCATCCACGCATCAGATCAAAAAATTGCATTTGCAGAAAGAATAAAAGTGACTGGAGATACAACGACAATTCCCGTCGTTCTAACAATGGGGAAAACTTCGTCCGAGTTTGATGTGGATATTACAATTCAAAAAAATGCTATCAAACTTAATGAATCAGATTCTCGCTATTTTGAAAAAATGGGCAAGGTGCTTGAAGCAATTGAAAAACAACAAGAAAAAATGACCGGTGAAATTAAAAAGGTTGGAGAAAATATTAAGAACAAAAAATAAGGGGGGTGGTCAATAATGGCAATCGAAACCAAGGAAATTACCTTCGAACGAGAAATCGAATACAGCCTGCTTGACCACGGCGGATACATCAAGGGTAATCCCCGTGACTATAATCGGGAGTTTGCTGTTGATACGAAGCTGCTGTTTCGTTTTCTCCAAGAGAGTCAGCCTGCGGAATGGGCCAAACTATGCAAGAAACATGGCGATGACGTGGAAACCGGTTTTCTAAAAAAGCTGTACCGGGACTTGGATACCCATGGTATGCTGCACGTTCTACGCCACGGCATCGTGGATGCCCCAGCAAAGTTCTCCATGTGTTTCTTCAAACCTGCCAGCGGTATGAACCAGACCAGTCAGGCACTTTATGAGAAAAATATTCTCTCCATTACCCGGCAGGTGCATTACAGTCTGAAAAACGAAAACTCTATTGATGTCGTATTATTTATCGACGGCTTGCCGGTGGCAACTTTGGAATTGAAAAATCCGGCGACCGGTCAGACCGTCGAAAATGCAAAGCATCAGTACATGAAAGATCGTGATCCTCGAGAGCTGCTACTTTCTTTCAAATCCCGGTGCCTGGTTCACTTTGCTGTAGATACCGACGAAGTATGGATGACCACCAAGCTGGACGGTATCAATACATACTTTCTGCCATTCAACAAAGGCAATAATGGTGGCAAGGGAAATCCCGTCGGCAGTGGAACATACCGCACTTCCTATTTGTGGGACGAAGTGTTGCAGAAGGACAGCTTGCTGGATATCGTTCAGCGATTTATCCATCTTCAGGAGGACAAAAAGAATCCCAAGAAGTCCGTAATGATCTTCCCACGCTATCATCAGTTGGATGTTGTTCGCAAATTGGTTGCCGATGTATACGAGCATGGCACCGGACGTAACTACTTGATTCAGCACAGCGCAGGCAGCGGTAAATCCAATTCCATCTCCTGGCTGGCACACCACCTGTCCAATCTGCACGATAAAAATGATAAAGTAATATTCAACAGCATTATCGTGATTACTGACCGTCTGGTGCTGGACAAGCAGCTACAGGATACAATCTATCAGTTTGAACACGTGGAAGGCGTTGTAGTTAAGATTGACAATAATGCCTCTCAGCTGGCGGACGCTCTGAACACAGGCAAGAAGATTATCATCACCACACTTCAGAAGTTTCCATTCATTCTTGAAAAAGTGGACGATCTGAGTGGAAAACGGTTTGCCATCATCGTTGATGAGGCGCATTCTTCACAGACCGGCGAAGCCAGCAAAAAGATGAAAGCAATTCTGGGCGATACAAAAGGGCTGACCGAAGAAGAACAGCTTCAGAAGGTTGCCGACGAAGAAGCCAAAGAGGAGCATAAACAGTCTGATAGCGAGGATGAGATCACCAAGGAAATGGCCACTCACGGCCGTTTGACAAATTTGTCCTTCTTTGCATTTACCGCAACACCCAAGGCAAAGACTCTGGAAATGTTCGGTACGCCTGATGCAAACGGAATTCCTCGGGCGTTCCATATCTACTCTATGAAGCAAGCAATTCAGGAGGGTTTTATCCTAGATGTCTTGAAAAACTATGTGACCTATGACACCTACTTTAAGATAGGCAAGAAGATTGCGGATGATCCTCGCTATGAAAAGAGTAAGGCAAACAAGGCTCTGGGCAAATTTCTGAGCCTGCATCCGCATAATTTAGCACAAAAAACGCAGATCATTGTAGAGCATTTCCGTACCGTCACCAAGAACAAGATTGGCGGCAAGGCTAAGGCCATGGTTGTCACTGGTTCCCGTTTGCACGCCGTTCGCTACTATCAGGAGTTCCAGCGGTATATCAAGAAGATGGGCTATGAAAACGAGCTTGGAATCCTGATTGCTTTCTCTGGTACTGTGCGTGACGGCGGCGAGGAATACACCGAAGTCAGTCTAAATGGTATTAAGGAAAGTGAATTGCCAGAGAAGTTCCACGGCGGTGAATACCAGGTGCTGTTGGTAGCAGAAAAATACCAGACCGGCTTTGATGAGCCGCTGCTGCATACCATGTTTGTGGATAAAAAGCTCAGCGGCGTAAAGGCTGTACAGACCCTTTCACGCCTGAATCGAACCTGCTTTGGTAAAGAAGATACTTTTGTGCTGGACTTTGTAAATTCAGCAGAAGATATCCGTGCGGCATTTGCCCCGTATTACGAGGAAACTACCATCGAAGAAACCACTGACGCAAATATTGTGTATGAACTAAAATCCAAACTGGACGAATTCCGAGTCTACTGGGCAAGTGAGATTGAATCTTTTGCAAAGGTGTTTTTCAAGCCCGGCAAAAAACAGGGCAATATGGACTTTGGCATCCTCAATAGCTTCCTCGACCCTGCTGTGGATCGATACAAAGGATTGGATGAAAACGAGCAGGAAGAATTCAAATCTACACTGACTAAGTTTGTCCGTGCCTATACATTCCTAACAAATATTATCCGGCTGGATGATGCAGGCCTCCATAAATTCCACGCCTATGCCAAGTTCCTGCAAAATAAGCTGCCGAAGCGTGAGGGTGGTGGACAGGTGTTTCTGGACGATGAAGTTGCATTGCAATATTATCGAGTTCAGAAAATTTTCGAAGGTTCCATAGCATTGGAGCAGAGCGATCCTCTGCCCAATAAAATTCATCCCGGCAAACCAAAGCTGGAAGAAAAGGCACCGCTATCTGAGTTGATCGATAAGATTAATGAGAAGTTCGGTACTGAGTTCACCAACATTGATAAGGTTCTGGAGCAGATTGTTTCTGACATGGATGCCAACGAAGAATTGCGTATCCAAGCGCGCAACAATTCTCAAGAGCATTTCCGTTTCCCGTTTAACGACGCTTTTATGGATGTTGTCATTGGACGCATGGCACAGAATCAACAGTTCTGCGAAAGAGTTCTGGACGATGCAAAATTCGGCGATACAGTTCGAGATCTTCTAATCGGCGTTGTGTATGATCGCTTAAGGCGACCGACAGATCCCCAGCTGTAAAAATTATTGCCAAAACACAGATGCGCATCTTGAGAATTGCAGCGCGGATGCGATCACGTAACGCACGAATTCTCTCAGAATACTTATGAGTGCGTTATAATACAATGCTACAGGTTTCATCAGATTGTTGGATGAAATCTGTAGCGTTTTTGCGTTTTCTGAGCAGGTGTTCCAAGTTGTATTTTTACAGTTTGGTGACACTGCGAAGAAAATATGGGGAGTTCAGAGGGGATCACCCCCCTTTGGCGCTGGGTTTCCAATAGGGGCGCGAGCATCCCTGTTGGCACACGATTTTCCGCAGGAAAGTCTAGTGTGTTATACCTTTGCTTCCGGCCGACGCGGGAAAGGGGTTGGCTTCGCCGTCTGCTGTACGGGCAGATAGCGGTTGACAGACACTTTTCTGCGGCAGTAGGACAGGCGGATTTTGTGACACCAAGGTGACACAAATGCAGGATTTTTGGAAAGCAAAATCCGACTGGCCGGAGAAGGAAGCAGAGGTATATATAAGCTCTCGTCCCGCCGCAGCGACGTTCCCTGTTTCAGCGTTTCTTCCGTTTTCCCTTGCCATGGGTCATGGTCGTTTTCCCGCGTTGGCTGATGGGGCTTTTCAGGTACTTGGACTTTTTAAGTCCGCTGATGATTGAGACAAATTCTTCCTTTGTAAGTGTGTCATAATCAAGCCCAATCGTTGCCATGAACGCACGGATTTGCTTTTCCTCGGAACTGCCCTCAAAGTTCATTGCCTCCCGCAACTGGTTCTGCATATTTTCTGCAAAGGAGACTTCATCCGCGGTCATGGTGTCAGGGCGATGCTGCTCTCGAATATCACGGAGGATACCTTTCAGGTCATCTACAATCAGGCTTCCGAAATACTCGTCCTCTTTGATCTGCGCGACCTCCAGAGTCCGCAGATGCAGGTCATTTTCCTCGCCGCCATTTTTTATCAACGCCATCTGCCGGACGGCTTCCAGCACGGCGTTCATATCGTTGATGCGCATATCTGCGATCCGGTCAACGTAAATCTCGGCGTCCAGCATGAAACGCTGGAAATCCTTGTGGCAGATCAACTCCGACAGCAGCCGGTGGTTGAACTTGCCTGTTCTTAATATATCAATCGAAGCATCACTCAAATGCAGCTCATGCAGAGCCGTGTTTGGGTGATTTTTTGTTTCCGTCCGCCCCATCAGATAGTCGCAGGAAACACCGTAATAGTCCGCCAGCAACAGAATGCTGTACGGGCTGATGTCCTTGCCGTTATTCGATTCATATTTGCCAAGTGCGGATTTCGAGATGCCCACCTCGGCGGCAAGCTGCTCCAAGGTCAGCTTTTGTGCTGTTCGTAAATCCTTCAAACGTTCCCCGATTGTCAGCTTAACCTGCATACACCAGCCTCCTTTGCAGCTTTTTCTGTATTATATCATGCTTTTTCGTTTTTGTCTCAAAGCGTGGAAAAATCCTACTTTCATCCGACTTTTCCTACCTCTTGGATATACGGGAAAGAGCCTGTTTTCTTACTAAAATTTAGACGTAAACCACGCAGCACCTTGAAAATTTCATGATCGTCCGATGAGGATATGCTTCCGGAGAAGTACCGCATTCTGCGTACCAAGGAAGAGGCAACGCCGGGGTAAGGACTCGGGCAGGAACGGCATCGGGTAGAACGGCGAAGTTCAATTATTTTACAGGAGGAAACAGGTATGGATTTATTTACACAAATCAAGATGGGAGTTTCCGTAAAAGAGGCTGCCGAATACTACGGATTGGAAGTAAACCGTGGCAGCATGGTCTGCTGCCCCTTCCACGCCGACCGTACACCCAGTATGAAGCTGAATGAGGATTACTTCTACTGCTTCGGGTGCGGGCCCACGGCGATGTGATCGACCTTGTGGCAAGGCTGTTCAACCTGAGCAGCTATGACGCGGCGAAGAAGCTGGCGTATGACTTTGGAATCGACCCGGACAAGCCCCCGGCTGCGGCAGCGCTGCGAAAGTCGAAATATCCGCTGGCAAAGGCGTTCCAGAATGAGACGCTGCATTGTCAGCGGATATTGTACGATTATCTGCATCTTTTGGAGCATTGGAAGATGCAGTACGCGCCCAAAACGCCGGAGGATACCGTTGATGACCGCTTTGTGGAAGTCTGCCAGATGCTCGATTATATCGAGGATCTGGCAGATATTTTAACCTTTGCGGAGTTGGAGGTTCGTGTGAAAACTGTGGATATGCTTCAAAAGGACGGCATGATCGACCGGCTGGAAGAACGTCTGAAACGGACGGAAAAGGAGGCGGATGCCCGTGACGAAACGGAAATCGGCTAATTTAGACGCGCCCATATGGTTTGATGGCACAAATATCAATGAGGCGCTGTTCTGTGATGAATTTCTGAGCAGCAGGAAAATCATCTTTGCCAATGGCGCTTTCTTCACGCCGGATGGCAGGGTGACCGACGATCTGCCGCTTCGTGGCAAAATCTATGAGAAACTGAAATGCTGCGCCGTGAACAATATCCCCCGCAAAATCACCAACATTCTGGAAGTGATGAAGCTGGCGGCTCATGTGGAGGACTTTGCACCGGAAGCAGATAGAATCCATCTGGCAAACGGTACTTTGAAGCTGGACGGCAGTTTCACCGAGGGCAGACCGACCATTGTACGGAGCAGACTGCCGGTAGCATACCGTCCTGACGCACCGGCTCCTGTTCGGTGGCTTTCCTTTCTGGATGGACTTCTTTACGCGGAGGATATTCCCACCTTGCAGGAGTTTATCGGTTATTGCCTGATTCCCAGCAATAAAGGACAGCGCATGATGGTGATTAAGGGTAACGGCGGCGAAGGAAAATCGCAGATCGGAGCTGTGCTGGGTGCGCTTCTCGGCAGCAACATGAAGGACGGCAGCATCGGTAAAATTTCTGAAAACCGGTTTGCCCGCGCGGATCTGGAACACATTCTGCTGTGTGTCGATGATGATATGCGAATGGAAGCGCTGCGGCAGACCAACTATGTAAAATCCATCGTGACTGCACAGGGCAAGATGGATCTGGAACGCAAGGGCAAGCAAAGCTATCAAGGGTGGATGTTTGCTCGCCTGCTGGCGTTCTCCAACGGCGATTTGCAAGCACTCTATGACCGGAGCGACGGATTTTACCGCCGACAGCTTGTACTGACCACCAGGGAAAAGCCTGCGGGACGGGTAGATGATCCTGACCTTGCAGAGAAAATGACGGCGGAGGTCGAGGGTATCTTCCTGTGGGCGTTTGCGGGCCTGCAGCGGCTTGTCGCCAACAACTTCAAGTTCACGGAGAGCCAGCGCACGCGGGACAATCGGGAGGCAGTGAAGCGGGATAACAACAACGTCTTTGATTTTCTGGAATCAGAGGGCTATATCCGGCTGAAGGCGGACTGCACCATCAGCTCTAAAGACTTGTACGAAATTTACCGGATGTGGTGTGAGGAAAATAATCTGACACCTCTAAAGCGCCGCAGTTTCAGTGAGAGTGTGATTGCGAACCAAAGCAAGTACAATCTTGAATACTGCAACAAGATCACCAATGCTGCCGGACGGCGTGTATGGGGCTTCTTCGGTATTGAAGCGATTGCCAGACCTAATATAAACGGGTTTTCTGATGTTTCAGAGCATACGTACGTACCGGAGGACTGGCGATGATTTTTCTGCGACTGCGCCGTGTACGTATGTACGTTTTACTTTTCCTGAAACGCCGCTATATGAAAAACTCTGACCGGCAAAGCCTATATTTTCGGGCACGAAATCAAGCCAAGTGAAATCCGTAAATTATTTGCCTGATGGCAGAAATGGTTTCACGGAATCGCGCTTCTCAGAACAGCAACATGGGTGCGCGGAAATATGAGAAATCATACGGTTTAGAGTAAAGTCACACGGAACAGAAAAGTCGATAGGTGTCACTTGTGAACAGGACTTCATAACGGCGATTCTGAGCGGATTTGACGGCAACGGAACTGTTCACGATACAGCGAAGCGGATGCGCCGAATGGCGTGCTGACTTCGTTTTTTCATTATCTGAATTATGGAGGGGATCTGAATATGAGTGTACGCAATGAGATCAAGGCGCAGATCGTCCGCGCCGGTTTTACCATGCAGGAGGTTGTTGACCTGCTGTATGATGAATATGGCTGGTCGGACAGCGTTTCCAATTTGTCCGCCAAATTGCAGCGGGAGAGCATCCGCTACAAGGAGGTCGTGGAGCTGGCCGACGTGCTGGACTGTGACATCGTGTGGGTAAAGCGAGGGGCGCGCCGATGAAAGCACAGTACGCCATTCTCCGCTTTGCCAAGTACAAGGGGCCGGAGATCGGGCACATCGAGTCCCACAACGAGCGCACCAAGGAGAAATACGCCAGCAATCCCGACGTGGACACGTCCCGCAGCCAACTGAATTTCCATCTGGTGACGCCGCAGCGCAAGTACCGCGCAGAAGCGGAAAAGCAGATCGCCGAGGCGGGCTGCCGCACAAGGTCAGACAGTGTGCGCGTGGTGGAGGCGCTGGTGACAGCCAGCCCGGAGTTCTTCAAGGGAAAGAAGAAAAGCGAAGTCAAAGCCTATTTTCAGGAGGCACTGGACTTCATCCGGGAACACCAAGACCCGAAAACGATCATCTTCGCCGTGGTGCATATGGACGAGAAAACGCCCCATATGCACCTTTGCTTTATCCCGCTGACGGCGGACGGGCGGCTCAGCGCCAAGGAAATCGTAGGCAACAAGAAAAAGCTGACGCAGTGGCAGGACCAATTTTGGGAGTACATGGTCAAAAAATACCCAGATCTGGAGCGCGGCGAGAGCGCCCGCGAAACCGGGCGCGACCATATCCCGCCACGGGTGTTCAAGGAGATGACCCGCCTGACCAAGCAGAAGGCCAAGCTGGAAGAATTGCTTTCAGGCGTCAATGCGTTCAATGCCAAGGGGAAAGCAGCAGAAATCGGCGCTTTTGGGGACAAGTATATCCCGGCTGTGGAGCAGATGCACACGACCCTGAAAAAGTACAATACGGCGTTCACGGTCACGACTGCCGAAAATAAAAAACTGAAAAAGAAAGTGGAGCAGTTGGCGCAGTCGCTGGACAAAGCCACGCAGGAAAGCACCTTGAAAAAGCTGGCTGACGCCAAGCTGCATCGGGATTATGAGGATGCCGTCGCCGTGCTGGATCGTATTCCGAAGGAAGTGCTGGCGGCATATACGCACAGAACGGAGAACGAGAGGGAGACTGCCTATGGTAGATGAATGGAGCGGTTTCGCCGCTTTGCTGGCAAATTTGATTGAATAGTATGCCGTGGTTCTGAATCTTGACGCGCTGCCCAATCTCATTATAGAGGAAGGCGTGTCTGAAAAAGATGATGCTGATAAGAATATTCACGAAAACGATATTGAACCCGTGAAAGCGGCATGATATAATCGTCATGAAATAAGTGTCCAAACCGCCATTGCAGGAGCAAAAGCTCCTGCAATGGCAGAAAACGAGGTGAAGTGACAATGGAACGCTGGGAAAATGAGCAGAACAATTCTGAAATGATGATTTATACCACAGAGGATGGCTTGACTAAGATCGAAACGACCTTCGATGGAGATACCGTTTGGCTGTCCATTGACCAGATGGCAGAGTTGTTTCAGAGAGACAAGTCTACCATTTCCAGACATATCAAGAACATTTTCACTGAGGGCGAATTGAAGCGAGAAGCAGTTGTTGCAAATTTTGCAACAACTGCCGCTGACGGTAAGGCTTATCAGGTGGATTACTATAATCTCGATGTTATCATTTCTGTCGGCTACCGTGTGAAATCTCAGCACGGCGTACAGTTTCGTATTTGGGCAACAGGAATTTTGAAGGAGTATATGCGAAAAGGCTTTGCTCTGGATGATGAGCGCCTGAAAAATATGGGTGGCGGCGGATACTTCAAGGAGCTGCTGGAGCGTATCCGCGATATCCGCGCTTCCGAAAAGGTGTTTTACCGTCAGGTGCTTGAAATCTACGCAACCAGTATTGACTATGACCCCAAGGCGGAAATCTCCATTCAGTTTTTCAAGAAAGTCCAAAATAAAATTCATTATGCCATTCATGGGCAAACAGCGGCGGAGGTCATCTACACACGCGCCGATGCGGAGAAAGAATTTATGGGCTTGACCACCTTTGCGGGCAGTCAGCCCACGCTGAAAGAGGCGGTAGTTGCCAAGAACTATCTGAACGAGAAAGAGCTTCGTGCTATGGGGCAGCTTGTGTCCGGCTATCTGGATTTTGCGGAACGGCAGGCGGAGCGGGAGCAGGCAATGACCATGCAGGACTGGTCGGAGCACCTTGATCGGATTCTGACCATGAGTGGAGAGCAACTGCTGATTGGCAACGGAAGTGTCAGCCATAAGCAGGCTATCGACAAAGCAACCGGCGAGTACAGAAAATACAAAGCCCGTACTCTCAGCGAAGTTGAGCGCGATTATCTGGATTCCATCAAGTTGTTGGAGCAGAAAACAGATAAAAAGTAGACTATGGCGGAGAAGATATGATGAAAAAAGGAAAGATAAAAGTCTATATCTATACTCGCGTGTCCACTGCTATACAGATTGACGGATATTCTCTGGATGCACAGAAATCCAGAATGAAAGCCTACGCCGAGTTCAATGACTATGAGATTGTCGGTGAGTATGAGGATGCCGGTAAATCCGGAAAGTCCATTGAAGGGCGTGTAGAATTTAACCGCATGATGGAGGATATCAAGTCCGGTAAAGACGGCGTGTCCTATGTACTGGTGTTCAAGCTCTCGCGTTTCGGCAGAAATGCGGCAGATGTGCTGTCCACCTTGCAGGTTATGCAGGATTTTGGCGTTAACCTAATCTGTGTGGAGGACGGGATTGATTCCTCCAAGGACGCAGGAAAGCTGATGATTTCCGTTCTTTCGGCTGTGGCTGAAATTGAGCATGAAAATATCCGTGTGCAGACCATGGAGGGCAGAATCCAGAAAGCCCGTGAGGGAAAATGGAATGGCGGTTTTGCACCTTATGGCTACAGGCTGGAAAAAGGACAGCTTTTCATCAATGAGGAAGAAGCAGCGGCAATCCGCGTGATTTTTGACCAGTATGTGCATACGGATACCGGCGCAAACGGCCTTGCAAAATACCTTGCAACCCACGGGATTCACAAAATTCAAAGACAAAACGGAAAAAATCCCTTATTCGATGCGGCGCTGATCCGCAGGATTCTGAAAAATCCGGTATACTGCGGGAAAATCGCCTATGGCAGACGTCGGACGGAAAAGGTGCATGGCACCCGAAATGATTACCGGCTGGTGGAGCAGGACGATTATCTGCTGGTTGACGGACTGCATGAGGGAATTGTCTCCGAAGAACTATGGCACGAGGCGCAGGTCAAGCTGCTGGCACAAGCGGAGAAATACGAACACGTCAACAGGGGCAAGGACACCAAAATTCATCTGCTGTCCGGTATTGTAAAATGTCCGGTCTGCGGCGTGGGAATGTACGGAAACAAAAGCATCAAGCATAAGGCGGATGGCTCAAAATACAAGGATTTTTATTACTATGGCTGTAAGCACCGTGCGATGACGCGCGGGCATAAATGCAACTTCAAGAAGCAGATCAATGAAGAACTGCTGGACAGCGCCGTTGCTGAGGTTATCGTAAAGCTGGTAAGCAATCCGAAGTTCGCTGCCATGATGCAGGAAAAAATCAGCATGAAGGTGGATACCTCTTCCATTGAGCAGGAGATTGCGGCGCATGAAAAGCAGCTTCGCCAGAGCTACTCCGTAAAGGCTCGGCTGATGGATGAGATTGATTCCCTCGACCCGGACGATAAGCATTACATCAAACGCAAAGCAGACCTTGATGACCGACTTTACAAGATGTATGATAAGATCGAGGATACAGAAAACCAGCTCGTTGCCGCCAGAGCTAAGAAGATGGCGATTGAGGCGGAAAAGCTGACAGGCGACAACATCTACAAGGTGCTGATTTACTTTGATAAGCTCTATTCCGTCATGGACGATCAGGAAAAGCGGCAGCTTATGGAATCGCTGCTTTCCGAAGTCCAGATTTATGAGGAACGGCAGCCCAACGGTCAGTGGCTCAAATCCATCAAATTCAAGCTCCCAATCATTGCGGAAGATATGAGCTTGAGTTTGGACAACGATGCACATATCGAGACGGTTGTCTTGCTTTCCAAGGGTGAGGTCGACTCGAAAAAGATTCGGGTTGAGTTCTCTTTGGAAGATATGGA
>OODU01002121.1_pt1 | contig 17644 bp, 14 predicted proteins | sample 1671171 | NCBI WGS metagenome assembly OODU01 (sample SAMN06348129, study PRJEB24527) | human gut metagenome | biome: human gut; feature: ankylosing spondylitis patient; material: feces | host: Homo sapiens | place: China | collected 2015-10
GGCTGCATCCTCCTCAACGGCGGCGAGGACCGCCCGATCCTCTGCAAGGTCTACACCGGTCTGACGATGGAGCAGGAGGCCCTGCTCTTTGCGGAGCAGAACGGTCACGCTGCGCCTCTGTCGGCGGGCATCAGGCTGCGCGCCAAGGTGGTGGGCGGCGATGCGCCTTCCAAGGCGTTCGTCGCAGCCACCAACCGGGTGGGGCTGTCCCTCAACTACGACAGCATGCAGCTGAGCGACTACCGTATCAGCTGCGTGGGCACGGCGCTGAAGCTGTACGACCAGCTGGGCGAAGAAATCTACTGCGAAGCTCTGCGGCACATCGTGGAAGCGTGGGAGGGCAGACCGGATTCCTTCCGGGCGGCTGTCCTGCGAGGCGTGATGTACTTTGTACAGCTGTACCACGGGCAGTACAGCGCGGAGCGGCTTGTCCGTGCGCTGAGCGGCGTCCATCCCATGGAGCTCTACCGTATCAGCCGGGATAACCCCGCCAAGCTTCCGGGCTGGCGGCGGTACGTTTATCCCATCTACACCACCTACAACGGCAAGTGCAGGAAAGACGCGCTGCCGATGAAGTTCTAAACTCAAATATCTCCTTTGGCAAGGGCGATGGTACCCGGAAAAGACCATCGTTCTTTACATATAGTATTTTCTTTCAAATAATTGACATATTGAACTGGAAAGGAGAGGACAGGAATGAGCGAGATCGCAGCCTGCACTTTGATTCAGGAAGAGCCCGACCGCAAGACGGAGCGGTACATGATGATGTTCAAGGATTACCCGGATGTGGTGACGGTGGAGCATCTTCAGAAAATGCTGGGGGTGGGGCGGAAGGTCGCCTACCTGCTGGTCAGGGAAAACAAGATCCGGTCTGTCCGTGTGGGGCGCAGTTACAAGATCCCGAAGCTCTGCGTTGTGGAGTACCTGCTGGACAAGACTTGACCTTCAGGAGGGATGCAGCCCCAAAAATCCCTTGCGCCATCCTTGCAAAGCAGCCCTGTTTATTTTAAACTAAGATTGCCTGAGCAAAGAGCGTTTGGCTACAAAGAAAGGAGCGTTTCTATGATAAATGTAGCTGGACATTTAAGAGAACAGAATGGTACATATCAGATGGTCCTGAGCTGGAAGGATGCAAACGGAAAGCGCAGAACCAAATCCATCAGCACAGGACTTCCTGTAAAAGGAAACAAAAAGCGGGCTGAATCCCTTCTGCGTCAGACACAAAAGGAGTTCAACCCGGAAACGATGCAGCAGGTCGGTGACCTGTCTGTGCCGGAATACCTGACCCGCTGGCTGCGGGAAAGTGTGATGAACCTTTCCCCGGATACTTACGGTCGATACGCCTACGATATGGGCAGGGTCATCATCCCGTACTTTGAACGAAAGCGGCTGTCTTTAAAAGCGCTCACTCCGCGCGATCTGGAAACGTTTTTCCGCTATGAGCGTCAGCAGGAGGAAGCGACCGTACAGCAGCTTCTGGATTGGCACAGGGAGCTGACCGATGCCCTTCAGTATGCCGTTGACAGTAACTGGCTGAAAGCGAACCCTGTCAAGACGGTTGACCCCTGCCTTGATAACTCCCCGGTACTTTTCAACGATTTTCTCATGGACTGGTTGAAAATGATGAAGTCCCGCGTGGCAATCACGACCTATGCAAACTACGAGATCGTCATCACGCGCCGAATCGTTCCGTATTTTGAGCCGCTCCACTACACCCTGCAAGACCTTGAGCAGCACCCCAAGTACATTCAGGATTTCTATCAGCATGAGCTGGATCGCGGCGTTACGGCAAACACGGTCATCCATTATCACGCCAACATCCGCAAATGCCTGCAGTACGCTTTTCAGATCGGCATGATCCGTTCCAACCCCGCAGACCGCGTTGAACGTCCTCGTAAGGAAAAGTTCAAGTCGGAGGTCTACAAGGCAGAGGAACTGGAACAGCTCTTCACAGCGATCCAGGGCGACCCGGCAGAGTTCGGCGTTATCATGGCTGCATTCTACGGGCTGCGCCGCAGCGAGATCGTTGGTCTGAAATGGGATGCCATTGATTTTGAGAACAAGACCATCAGCATCCAGCACACAGTCGTTTCCACAAAAGTTGACGGCGTTGTGACCGATATCGCGCGGGACAGAACCAAAACGAAATCCAGCTGCCGCACCCTTCCGCTGATCCCTGCCTGTGAGCAGATGCTCAAAAAGATGCAGAAAGAGCAGGCGCTGAACCGGAAGGTCTGCGGCAAGGATTACTGTACGGATTATCTCGACTATATCTACGTCAACCCGATGGGCAGGCGCATCCGCCCCAACTTTCTGAGCCAGCATTTCCCGGAGTTCCTCACGGCGCACGACATGAAGCGCATCCGCTTCCACGACCTGCGCCACAGCTGCGCAAGCCTGCTTTACGCCAACGGCGTGAGCCTGAAAGAAATTCAGGAGTGGCTGGGGCACAGCGATATCAGCACCACCAGCAATATTTATACCCATCTGGATTTTTCCAGCAAGGTATCCTCTGCCAATGCCATCGTCAGCATTTTCCCGGAGAACACAAAGGTATGATTTGCAACAAAAATAAAGCAGCCCGGAACCTGAAAAAAGTCCGGACTGCTTGCTTGGTGCCGATGGTGGGACTCGAACCCACATGGTTTCCCGAGCGATTTTGAGTCGCTTGCGTCTGCCATTCCGCCACATCGGCTGATATGGATTTGGATGCGTTTTGCACGGTTTTTTGGAAGTTGGAGGGATGTTCAGGAGGGATGTTGGAACTTATCCACCGCTAACCGGTCAAAAACCTTCGCTGCTTCGTTGAAATTTCAGATGGGCGCACGAAGCTGCGAAGCGGATTTTGAGTCCCCCTCGTCTGCCATTCCGACACACCGGCTGATATGCAATTCAAAAGAACGTTACTATTATAGCGGATTCTGCGCACAAAATCAAGACTGAGTTTCCGGCGGAAACACGTGGACTGTTCCCGGGCAGAGCGGGCAGCAGACGGCCGGAAAACTGCACTCCCCAATTTGCGTCGCTTTGTGCGGCACAGTACGGTGTCTGATGAGGAAATTTGACAAAAAATAAAGAGCTTACGTTGATTTTACAGGATCAAAACGACACATTCCGCACCGCAGGCTGCAAGGGGTGAAGATTGACGTATTCTGGTAAAAAATAGTATAATGTTATTCGTGAAGGAATGCCGCGCGGCCCAAAACGCGCGGTTTTGCAGCGGGGGATATGCGATGACGAGCAAGAAAAACAGAACACGCCAGCAGATGGAAGAGGAAATGCGCCAGCTCCGCAAGGTGTTCATGACGGTGCGCCTGATGAAGGCGGACGAGGTGCAGGGCGGCAAAAAGGGCAGCGCGCCCTGCTATGCCCAGTGGCGGCGCAGCCGTCCGTGTGAAAACTGCGTGGCAAGGCAGGCGCTGGAAAAGAACACCCGGAAAACAAGGCTGGAATACTTTGGGCAGGAGTTGTACGAGATTACGGCCAGCTGTGTGCAGGTGGATGGCCAGCTCTGTGTGCTGGAGCTGACCCGCAAGATCGACCGCAGCGTTCTGTTGGACCCGGAAAACGGTGAGCGGCTGCTCAACAGTATTACCGACGAGCGGGAAAAGCGCTACCGCGACCCGCTGACCGGTGCCTACAACCGCACCTATTACGATGAGAACTATCGCTACCGCAGCATTACCGCCGGTGTGGCGATGCTGGATATGGACGATCTGAAGTTCTCCAACGATGTTTACGGCTCCGGTGCAGGCAATAGCGTGCTGGAAACGGCGGTAAGCACCATCCGGCGCGGCCTTTCGGAAAAAGACCGCCTGATCCGCTACGACGGCGGCAGGCTGCTTTTGCTGCTGCCGGACATCCGGCAGGAACAGCTCAGCCCGCGTCTGGAACAGATCCGTCTGCAGCTGCAGGCGGCCAGCGTGCCGGGCTACTCCCGCATCCGCATGTCGGCCAGCATTGGCGGCGTGTGGATCGACGACGAAAATGTGGACGATGCGGTGCAGCACGCGGAACGGCTGATGCACTATGCACGGATCCAGAAAAACACCGTGATCACCGAGCGTCAGCCGGAGCCGCACGCCCTGCAGCCCACCCACAGCCGCCAGAGTGTGCTCATTGTGGACGACTCGGCCATGAACCGGATGCTGCTCAGCCAGATGCTGAACAGCCAGTTCGACACTGCCGAAGCGGCTTCCGGCGAGGACTGTCTGCGCCTGCTGGAACAGAACCCCACCGGCATCTCCGTTGTGCTGCTGGATATCCACATGACCGGCATTGACGGCTTTACCGTGCTGGAAGCCATGAGCCAGCGCGGAATGCTGGAAGAGATCCCGGTCATCATGATCTCCAGCGAGGACAATGTGGACACGGTGCGCCGCGCCTTTGATCTGGGTGCGTCCGATTATATCAGCCGCCCCTTTGATGCAAGGGTGGTGTATCAGCGCATTACCAACACCATCCGCATGTATGCAAAGCAGCGCCGCCTGAGCGCCATGGTGGCGGATCAGGTGTCGCAAAAGGAAAAGCGCAGCCAAATGATGATCGGCATTCTGAGCCGGGTGGTGGAGCGACGCAACGGCGAGAGCCGCACCCATGTGCAGCACATCAGCACCCTGACCGGAATGCTGCTGGACCATCTGGTGCAAAAGACCGAGACTTACCCCCTGACGCAGGAGATGCGCCGTACCATCAGCATGGCCTCGGTGCTGCACGACATTGGCAAAATGGAGATCGGGGAGCAGGTCCTGAACAGTCCGGAGCCGCGCACGCCGGAGGATGAAGAAACCATGCGCCAGCATACCCTGCTGGGTGCACGGATGCTGGAAGAGCTGGATGCCTACCGCGACGAAGATTTTGTGCGGGTAGCCTATCAGATCTGCCGCTGGCACCACGAGCGGTACGACGGCAGCGGCTACCCGGACCAGCTGGTTGGCGAACAGATCCCCATTGCGGCACAGGTGGTCGGCCTTGCGGATGCCTACGAAACGCTGACCACTGGCAGCGGAAGCCAGCCGCCGGTACCCTGCGCGGCTGCAGTGCAGATGCTTTGCACCGGCGAGGCCGGGGCGTTCAATCCGGTACTGTTGGACTGCCTGCGGGAGATCGAGAACGAGATCGACGATGCCATGCGTCGTCGGCCGGAGACCTTATAAATCAGGCCGGAGAGCAGCCCGAACGGGAAAGGCCCTCCGGTTTCTTTTTGTCCGGAAGCAAAAAACGAAAGTCCAGTCCTTGCCCGCAGGCGCAGGCTGTGTTACACTGTAAAAAACACGGTCAGAAATCTGCAAAAAACAGGAGGAGATCACTTTTGAAACATCTGCATCGGTTTGTGCGCCGCGCGGCGGCGTTTGTGCTGGCAGCAGCGCTGTGCGTTTGCGTGCTGGCCCCGGCGGCTTCGGCAGCCACCACTATGGGTGGCGCGGACACGACCCTGATCCCTGCCGAGGAGGAAAACTGCCTTGCATGGCTCTTTGGCACCAGTGATACCATCACCATGCCTTACCTCAACATCAAGGGAAAAGGCCTGCAGCGCAATGTCACGCTGAACCTTGTGGACTGCCTTGTGGGCATTACCTACACGGAGCTTGGCTCCATTGGCAGCTATGTCAGCGCTAGCGCCGCCCAGCAGGCGTGGAAGGCGCAGGCCGTGGCCATCCATTCCTATCTGGAATACCACAAGCAGTACGGCTCCTCTTCCAATGCGCTCATCTACACTCCGGTGGATCAGATCCCATCCTCGGCACGGGAAGCCATCCGCAGGGCGGTGGAACCGGTGAAAAATGAGATCCTTACCTACAGCGGCAGCGTCTGCGATGCCGTGTGGTCGGCCAGTGCGGGCTATAACACCCAGACCGGCGTGTACGGCACCTGCTCCAGCCGGGACGCATGGGGCACCGATGTGCCGTATCTGCAGAGCGTGGAAAGCCCCTACGAGGAGCAGTACCACAACAAGCTGCGCCGGGTCATCGGAAAAGACTATACCTATAAAGAGTATAATGACAGCCGCACCGGCGAGCCCTACGTCAGCGCCGACACCACCCACAAGGATCTGGGCGGCTTTGTGCAGTACAACACCTTTGTTTCCAATGGCCGCAGCTACCGCTATATCGGCCAGTTCGTTTCCTCCCGCTACTGCTTCGACTTTGGCGCGGACGAAAGCGGCACTCCCTGCATGACCTATTACGGCTTTGGCCATGGCGTGGGCATGAGCCAGTGCGGTGCTGTGGGTTACGCACAGGAGCAGGGCATGGGCTACCGGGAGATCCTGAGCCACTACTACACGGGTGTGAGCATTTCCACTTCCGGCAGCTCCGGCGGTGGGTTCTTTGGCTGGCTGCACAGCCTGTTCCACTGGTAAGCAGTGGAAAACTGCAAAGAAATGCGCGCAAAACCTTCTCAAATCATGCCGGATTTGGTATACTATAAATCGTGTGATTTTTTGAGAGATCATTTTAAGATAAAAAAGTTCCATAGGAGCGGAGATCGGAATGGATCAGGAAAAAGAAACCAAACGACAGGCCGAGCGCTGCCGTGCACTGGCGCAGCGCATCGTGCGGGAGCTGACCCCTGCCAGCATTCAGGTGCTGGGCGGCAGCGGCGCACTGGCCGAAGCACTGGAAAAGGCCGGCGCACAGCTGCTGCCGGAGAATGCAGAGCAGGGCACCGCTGCCCTGCTGGTGGTGGAGGACCCGGAATGGGTGGATCTGCCCGCACTGCAGTGTGCACAGGTGCTGCTGGTATGCACCGATGCATCGGCCATGGCTGACTGTGCAAAGCAGCTGGCCGCACAGGGCCTTTACCGGGATTTTGAGTGGAAGAACCGCGGCAAAGCCCAGCAGACCGCGCTGTTCTGCCGCAGCGCCGCTGTGCAGGATGCACAGCAGCTGCTGGCAGGCTACGAGATGACGCTGGACGATCTGCGGGAGCGGATGCAGCAGGCCGAGCGCACCAGCGAAGAGCAGACGGCTCAGCTGGAACGCCTGCGCAGTGATCTTTCGCTGAGCCGCAGCCACGAGAAGGATCTGGAAAAGACGCTGAACAATGTGACCAGCTCTACTTTCTGGAAGATGAGCTGGCCGCTGCGCTACTTTGTCAGCAAGGGCCGTCAGCTGGCACACACCTTCCCGCCGTTCGTCTTTCTGGGCCAGCTGCGCCGGGTGGGCATTTCCGGCGTGCGTGCGCAGGCAAAGGCCAAAAAGGAATATGCGAAGCTGTTCCCGGGCAGGTCCATGCGCGCCGACCGCTTTGCCAGCGCAGAGCTGCTGGTAAGGCAGGCGGCCGACCAGCCCGCCGCGCCGCGCATCAGCATCGTGGTGCCGCTGTACAATACGCCGCAGCAGTTTCTGGTGGAGCTGCTGGACTCGGTGCAGAACCAGACCTATCAGAACTGGGAGCTGTGCCTTGTGGATGCCGGACAGGACGAGACGGTGGGCCAGACCGTAGCAGCCCGTGCTGCGGAAGACCCCCGCATCCGCTACCAGAAGCTGGAAAAGAACGAGGGCATTGCGGGCAACACCAATCAGGGCTTTGCGCTGGCAACGGGCGAGTTCATCGCCCTGCTGGACCACGATGATATCCTGCACCCCTGTGCTCTGTGGTACGTGGCACAGGCCATTGCCGAACAGGGCGCAGACTTTGTGTATACGGATGAAGTGACCTTTGAGGGCGACATCGACCATCTGACCGTTTACCATTTCAAGCCGGATTATATGCTGGATAATCTGCGCTCCAACAACTATATCTGCCACCTGAGCGTGTTCAGCGCAAAGCTGCTGGCCGCTGTGGGCGGCGATGAGCGTGCAGCCTACAACGGCAGTCAGGACTATGACCTCTACCTGCGCCTGACCGAAAAGGCGCACAAGATCGTGCATATCCCGCACCTGCTGTACTACTGGCGCTCCAGCCCCACCAGCGTGGCAAGCAACATTTCGGCCAAGACCTACTGTCTGGAAGCTGCGGTCAAGGCCCTGTATGCCCACTACGAGCGTGTGGGTGTGCCGGTGGATGAAGTTTCCATGATCCCGGGTACGCCGGGCTTCTATAAGACGGACTATACCATCACAAAGCCGGGCCGGGTCAGCATCCTGATCCCCAGCTGCGACCATTCTTCCGACCTGCGCACCTGCGTGGAGTCCATCTACCGCAGGAGCACCTATGAGGATCTTGAGATCATCGTCATCGAGAACAACAGCAGGGAGCCTGCCACCTTCCGCTGCTATGAAAAGCTGCAGAAGGAGCACAAGAACCTGAAGGTGATCACATGGCAGGGCACCGGCTTCAACTACAGCGCCCTGAACAACTTTGGCGCAAAGGAAGCCACCGGCGAATACCTGCTGCTGCTCAACAACGATACCGAGGTCATTTCTCCGCGCTGGATCGAAGAAATGCTCATGTACGCCCAGCAGGACCGTGTGGGCTGCGTGGGCGCAAAGCTGCTTTATCCGGACAACACCATCCAGCACGCGGGCATCGGCTTCGGCTTTTTGACCCTTGCGGCCCACATGCACAAGAACTTCCCGGTGGGCCACCCCGGCTATATGGGACGTCTGGTCTATGCACAGGATGTGTATGCGGTCACTGCCGCCTGCCTGATGGTGCGCAGGAGCGTCTACGAGCAGGTGAACGGTCTGGACGAGAGCTTTGCTGTGGCCTTCAACGACGTGGACTTCTGCGTGCGCGTGCGTGAAGCGGGCTATACCAACGTGTTCACCCCGTTTGCACAGCTGTACCACTACGAGAGCAAGAGCCGCGGTCTGGACGAGAACCCGGTCAAGCGCAAGCGCTTTATCTCGGAGGTGGAGCGCTTCCAGAAGCGGTGGGCAAAGCAGCTGGCCGCAGGCGACCCCTGCATGAACCCGAACTTTGACCTGATGAAAGAGGACTTCAGCTTTGACATCAAACCGCTGGAGTGAACGACATGGAACTTTCTGCTTGTATTGTAGTTTATAACGGCGCGGATGAAGCGCTCAGGGCGGCACAGACCGTGCTGGACTGCACCCGCCGCCACCCGCTGACACTGTATCTGGTGGACAACGCCAGCCCGGACGGCAGCGGCCAGTGCCTTGCAAAGGCCGCGAGGGACGGCACCCTGCACATCCGCGAGGACCAGAAGGTGGAGGTGCTCTGCCGCACAGAGAACGGCGGCTTTGGCACCGGCCACAACACGGTGCTCAGCCTGCTGCAAAGCCGGGTGCACTTTATCCTGAACCCGGATATCCAGCTCACTGCGGATACGCTGAGTGACCTTGCGGACTGGATGGCACAGCACCCCGGCGTGGTGATGGCGCGGCCCGCACTCACCTTCCCGGACGGGCGGCCCCAGCGCCTGCCGCTGCGCCGGTGCAGTGTGCGGGCCATGGTGTACCGCCAGCTGCCCTGCCTGAAATTCTGGGCAAAGTACAACGAGCGCTATCTCATGGCGGACAAAGACCTGACAAAACCCACCGAGATCGAGTTCTGCACCGGCAGCTTCTCGGCCGTGGACACGGCGGTGTTCAAGGCTGTGGGCGGCTTTGACGAGGACTACTTCATGTACGTGGAGGATGCCGACCTCACCCAGAAGATGCGCACCCGGGGCAAAGCGTATCTGGTGCCCCAGTATACGGCCATCCATGCATGGCACCGCGCCGCGCACCGCAGTCTGAAGCCCTTTTTGTGGCAGCTGCGCAGCCTGCTGCGCTATTTCTCCAAGTGGGGCTTTGCGTGGTAACTCCCCCAGTCAATGCCTGCGGCATTGCCAGCCCCTTCGGAGAGGGGGCCTTTTGGGCGGAACAAATGCGAGACTGAAGGAGTTTCAGAACGGCTTTTCCGGAAAATTTTTCGGGAAAGCCGTTCTTTCTTGCTTTTTGTGTGATTTGATAGTAAAATAAAGTGAACTGTTATTCCCATTTTGCCATTTTGGGCAGGGGGAGCGGCTCCTGAATTTGTTTACAGCGGACGCAGCTCCGCTTTGAATCCATACGTCATCCGGGCGGTCTCCCGTCTGGGCGGCGTACAGCTGCACAACTTTTCAATCTATTTTAAAGGAGTGCACAAATATGAAAGGTATCATTCTTGCCGGCGGTGCCGGCACCCGGCTTTACCCGCTGACCATGGTCACCAGCAAGCAGCTGCTGCCGGTCTACGACAAGCCGATGATCTATTACCCCCTGTCCACGCTGATGCTGGCAGGCATTCAGGACATCCTGATCATCTCCACCCCGACCGATACGCCTCGCTTTGAGGCGCTGCTGGGTGATGGCAGCCAGTACGGCATCCATCTGCAGTATAAAGTTCAGCCCTCTCCGGACGGTCTGGCACAGGCCTTTATTCTGGGCGAAGAGTTCATTGGCGACGACTGCTGCGCCATGATCCTGGGCGATAACATCTTCTACGGTAACGGCTTCTCCAAGATCCTCAAGACCGCCGCCGCCAATGCGGAAAACAAAGGCCGCTGCACCGTGTTCGGCTACTATGTGCAGGACCCGGAGCGCTTTGGCATCGTGGAGTTCGACAAGGACGGCAAGGTGCTCAGCGTGGAGGAAAAGCCTCAGCATCCCAAGTCCAACTACGCCATCACCGGCCTGTACTTCTATAACAAAGAGGTCGTGAAGATGGCAAAGCAGGTCAAGCCCTCTGCCCGCGGCGAGCTGGAGATCACCACCCTGAACGACATGTATCTGAAGAAGGACGAGCTGGATGTTCAGCTGCTGGGCCGCGGTTTTGCATGGCTGGACACCGGCACCATGGACAGTCTGGTGGAAGCAGCCGATTTTGTGCGCATGATCGAGAAGCGCCAGGGTATCAAGATCAGTGCGCCGGAAGAGATCGCATTCAAGTACGGCTGGATCGACCGCGACACCCTGCTGGAAAGCGCTGAGCGCTACGGCAAGAGTCCTTACGGCCAGCACCTGAAGAACGTTGCAGACGGCAAGCTGCGCTATTAAGCAAAAGAGAGGCATACCCATATGAAAATCATTGTTACCGGCTGCAAGGGTCAGCTGGGCACCGAGATCCTCAAGCAGCTGCGCGAAGGCCGCAGCGAGATCGGCCCCATCCCCGAAAAGCTGCTCAATGCCACGGTGATCGCCGTGGACCTGCCGGATCTGGATATCTCCAACTATAAGATGGTGGACGAGTTCATCCGCCGCAACCGCCCGGATGTCATCATCAACTGCGCTGCCTACACCAATGTGGACGGCTGCGAAGTGAACCATGATGCCGCCTTCAAGGCAAACGCCCTCGGCCCCCGCAATCTGGCACAGGCAGCGGAAAAGACCGGTGCACGACTGGTACACGTCTCCACCGATTATGTGTTCTCCGGCCGTGAAAACGGCGGCGTTGCACAGGACGAAGCCACCATTCCCGGCCCCATCAGCGCCTATGGCTCTACCAAGCTCATGGGCGAAAAGTATGTGGAGCAGTTCTGCCACCGTCACTTCATCGTGCGCACCGCGTGGCTCTACAGCTACTACGGCAAAAACTTCGTCAAGACCATCGTGAACGCAGGCAAGAAGTTTGGCAAGCTGGAAGTGGTCAATGACCAGTGCGGCAACCCCACCAACGCGGTGGATCTGGCCCACGAGATCCTGCAGCTGTGTGTGACCCACGAGTACGGCCTGTATCACTGCACCGGCGAGGGCATCTGCTCGTGGTATGATTTTGCGTCCGAGATCATCCGCCTGTCCGGTGTGGATGCCGCTGTGGCACCCTGCACCAGCGAGGAATACAAGGCAAAGCACCCGGAAAGTGCCGACCGCCCCAAGTGGAGCGCACTGGACAACCGGATGCTGCGCTGCACCGTGGGCAACGATGTGCGCGACTGGAGAGACGCTCTGGCCTGCTTCTTCGCCCACTGGGACGGCGACAATGGGATGAAAGACTGAAAAGAGGAAATTGAACCTATGAAAACCTATCTGATCACCGGCTGCGCCGGTTTTATTGGCTCCAACTTTGTGCATTATATGCTCAAGAAATACCCGGAGATCCTGCTGGTCAATCTGGATAAGCTGACCTACGCCGGCAATCTGGAAAACCTGAAGGATGTGGAGGGCGACCCCCGCCATGTGTTCGTGCAGGGCGATATCTGCGACAAGGAGCTGGTGGAAGGCCTGTTCCAGAAGTACGATTTCGATTACGTCATCAACTTTGCTGCCGAGAGCCACGTGGACCGCTCCATCAAGAACCCCGAAATTTTTGTGCAGAGCAACGTGATGGGCACCGTCAACCTGCTGCAGCGTGCCAAGGAGGCATGGTACGACGCCGACGCCAAGACCTGGAAAGAGGGCAAGAAGTACCTGCAGGTGTCTACCGATGAGGTGTACGGCGCACTGGGTGCCGAGGGCTACTTTATGGAGACCACTCCGCTGTGCCCCCACAGCCCCTATTCTTCCTCCAAGGCCAGCGCCGATATGTTCGTTATGGCATTCCACGATACCTACGGCATGCCGGTGAACATCACCCGCTGCTCCAACAACTACGGCCCCTACCAGTTCCCGGAGAAGCTGATCCCCCTGATGATCAACAACGTCAAGCACCACAAGCAGCTGCCCATCTACGGCGATGGTATGCAGATCCGCGACTGGCTGTATGTGGAGGATCACTGCAAGGCCATTGATATGGTGGCCAACGGTGGCAAGGTCGGCGAGGTGTACAACGTGGGCGGCCACAACGAGCGCCCCAACATCTTCATCGTCAAGACCATCATCAACCAGCTCCACGACCGTCTGCAGGACGAGGGCATCAGCGAGGACCTCATCAAGCATGTGGCCGACCGTCTGGGCCACGACCGCCGCTACGGCATCGACCCCACCAAGATCAAGAACGATCTGGGCTGGTACCCCGAGACCCCCTTTGAAAAGGGCATCGTGCTGACCATTGACTGGTACCTGAACCATCAGGAGTGGATGGACCACGTCACCAGCGGTGATTACCAGAACTACTATCAGGATATGTACAAGAATAAGTAACAGCCTGTAGATCAGGCCAAACCAAAAGCCGGACAGCCCGCAAGCTGTCCGGCTTTGTTTGGTTCAAGGAGCGTTGTTCCGTGGGGAAAGAGGATCAGGTGCGCTGCTCATACAGCGTGCACGCCCAGTAAATTTTGCCGTTGATGGTCGCAACGCCGATGCCGACAGCTGTATAGCTGTCATCGTTGAAGTCACTCTTTTCGGCAAACAGCTGCATCAGCGCTGCGGTGTCTGACGGATCGGTCGTTTCAAGAAGATTGTATTCTTTACCGTCTTGTAAGATGTTCTCCCATCCAAAACAAGGACCATCATCCCATTCGGCGGGGATCATCTTATCATAATTCTCATAGACAAGGTCAGTTTTGCTTAACGGAACCTTGTAGTCCCCTTCTTTGCGGAACGCATCTACCCAAAACTGCTCCGCTTTGGAGAGCTCCGGAATCTCATCTACCGCTTTTGCACCATTGCTGGTACGGTATTGGCTGATGGCGTTGAGGATCTGCTGTTTTGCCTGCTGCTCGGTCTCGGTCACAGCCCCGCAGGCGGTCAGCATCAGCAGCAGTGCACCGGTGAGCAAAAGGGCGGTCAGCCTTGCCAACTTTTTCATAAGGGTCAACCTCCGTTCTTTGTTGTAGCGTGGCGTTGCTTTCTTCGCTATGATAAGTTTAACAGATACCGCACACCCCTGCAAGTGCGATTTGATGCAAAAAAGCCCCCATTCCCGCAGGAAGAGAGAAATATTTCCCGCCTTTTTGGGCAAGATGCGCAAAAAGGGAGTCCCCTCCCCGTGAAAAAGTAGTTCCGAAACGCCCGCAGGCGTTTCGGAACTACAAATAAAAATGATTCTTCCGCTGATAATGGCTAGAGCGGCGCGGAAGCCATTTCAAATCGTCCCGCTTTGGGTGGTGTCTACCACAAAATCCGCCGTCTCCGCAATGTGGTACTGCGCAAAATATGCTTCCTCCAGCGGCACCCACCGGGCGGCAAAGTTTGCATATCGCTCCCCCTCCCGCGCCTGCAGGCGGCGGGTCTGCTCTTCTTTTGCGCAGGTCAGGAACACCCGCAGCGTTTCGTAACCGGTCAGCAGCGGGTGGTGGCTGTAGCTGCCCTCCAAAATCACCAGCGGCTGCGCGGCCAGCTCCCGCGCGGGCAGGTACGCACCCTCGTGGCAGGAATAGGCACGGTACAGCACCGGCTGGCCCTCGTAGGCTGGGCGCAGGGCTTCGTCCCGCAGGCGGTCAAGGTCCATATTGGCGCAGGGCGTTTTCTCCCAGCCGCGGATGCGCTGTGCAGGTGGCAGATAAAAATCATCGGTGTGCAGGGTGATGCTGGCCGGGAACTGCCGGGCCAGCGTATTTGCAAGGGTGGTCTTGCCGCTGCCGCAGCGGCCATCCAGCGCCAGCACCAGCGGCTTTGTGGGCTGCTGTGCCAGTGCGGCGGCAAGAAGGGAGATCAGGCTTTCCGGTGTGATGTTCTGCGCCATGGGAAACATGCTCCTTTTATAAGATAGAACCCTCTCAGTCATTGCTGTGCAATGCCAGCTCTCCCGAAGGGGAGAGCTTTTGAATGCGCTGACTCTATAAAGAGCTCCCCCTTCGGGGGAGCTGGCGCGTTAGCGCCTGAGAGGGTTTTCCTTATTATACCATACCGTATCTCAAAACGGTAGAATGCACAAAAAGCGAGGTGGAGAAAACCATGGTTTGCCATGAATAACTTTTTTCAAGAAAAGTGTTGACAACGGCCCACCGCTGTGGTAAGATACAGTCACGTTAGAAATGACTAACCACAAGAAACAGATCGGCAGGCCGAAGCCTTGAATGCTCCGCGCAAAGCTGCTTCTTTTTTGGAATCCGGGTTAGAAATGTCTAACTTATAACCACGGCGCATCCGGGGAACAATAGCCCGGAGAAACAAGGCGGGAGGGCACAGACATGGAGCGCAATTTTGAAACGGTCATGATCGAACAGTGTGCCCCGGTGCTGGCAAGCCTGAAACCGGCAGGCCTGTTCCGCTATGAGACCCGCGACTGCGCCGACCTTGCGCGCCGGGTGAAAAACTGGAACACTCAGCTGAACCCCAAGGGCCTGCGTGTGCGGGTGCTCAAGGGCTGCGTGCTCAACCACCGGTATCTTGTGTATGTCTACCGCGAAAGCAGGCTGGCTGCCGTGCTGGCAGATGAAAAGGTGCAGAGCTTTCTGCGGCAGGAGGGCTACCGCCTGCCGGAAGCGGGCGAAGCACCGGATGTGGGCAATATGCTCACTCAGCTTTCCCGCAAGCTGTGCTGTTCGGCAGAATTTCCGCATGAGATCGGGGTGTTCCTTGGCTATCCGCTGGGCGATGTTGTGGGCTTTATCGAGAACCGCGGCAAGAACTTTACCTGCTGCGGCTGCTGGAAGTCCTATGGCGACCCGGATGCAGCGCAGAAGCACTTTGACCAGCTGAGCAAGTGCACAGCAGTCTATCTGCGGCTGTTCCACAGTGGAACACCCATTCTCCGCCTTGCCGTGGCGGCTTAAAATTTGTCATTCTCTTTTCAAATACTCTCTTTTTATCCTGGCACCTGCTGGTGTCCACGCACTGGCAGGAAAGAAATCCTCCTTTTGACACGCGGCCGCGCGGTGCAGACTGACCACTGTATCGCGCGGCTGTGTCATTTGCAGCAAAAGAGCACAGCAGGGCAGAGAAAAAAGCTTTGTGATAGTTTACAAGATGCAGCCAAAAAAGAACAAGAAAATGTAAACAATGGCTAACTTTGATTCAATAATTTGAGTTAGTTATTGTTGATTGTGGTGAAAAAACGGAAAAAATCGGGCAGAAAAATTGTTTGTTCATATGAACTAACTTTTAATTATGAAAAAACTATTGACATAAAAGGTTAGTGAGCGTAAACTATCCACGTTGGTAGTTGCGGCTGACTAACCGCAGCGATATCCCAGATTCAAACAGGAAGGGAAGCGGAAGTATGATGCCTTTGACAATGGCAAAAGCAGGGGAGACCGTCACCATCAAAAAGATCACCGGCAAGGACGAGATCCGGCTGCATCTGGCAGAGTTGGGTTTTGTGGTGGACAGTGAGGTAACGGTCGTCAACGAGATCGCAGGCAACCTGATCATTCAGGTCAAGGAGAGCCGCATCGCGCTGGACAAGACCATGGCAAACCGTATCATGATTGGCTGAACAGTGCCCCGGCGCTGTTTGGGAGCTGCTCCGAAACTGGAATAGTCTCTCTATAAAGACAAGCAGAGGAGGATGGTTAAGGATGAAAACTCTGAAAGACGTAAAGGTCGGCGAGACCGCTACTGTGGCAAAGCTGCACGGTGAAGGCCCGGTCAAGCGCCGCATCATGGACATGGGCATCACCAAGGGTGTTGAGATCTATGTCCGTAAGGTGGCACCTCTGGGCGACCCCATGGAGCTGACCGTGCGCAACTACGAGCTGAGCGTGCGCAAGGCCGATGCTGAAATGATCGAAGTAGTCTGATCCCAAAGGGAGGAAGGATTAAGCAATGAGCATTAAAATTGCACTTGCCGGCAACCCGAACTGCGGTAAAACGACCCTGTTCAACAATCTGACCGGCTCCAACCAGTATGTCGGCAACTGGCCCGGCGTTACGGTGGAAAAGAAGGAAGGCAAGCTGAAGGGCGATAAGGATGTTATCATTCAGGATCTGCCCGGTATCTACTCGCTGTCTCCGTACACGCTGGAAGAAGTGGTTTCCCGTACTTATCTGGTCAAGGAGAAGCCCGATGCCATCCTGAACATCATCGATGGTACCAACATTGAGCGTAACCTGTACCTGACCACCCAGCTGATCGAGCTGGGCATCCCGGTGGTCATGGCTGTGAACATGATCGATCTGGTGCGCAAGAACGGTGATAAGATCGACCTGAAGAAGCTGAGCGCAGAGCTGGGCTGTCAGGCTGTTGAGATCAGCGCGCTGAAGGGCGAGGGCACCGAGGCCGCTGCAAAGGCTGCTGTGGCTGCTGCAAAGGCTACCAAGGCTGCTGAGCTGCCCCATGTGTTCACCGGCAGCGTGGAGCACGCCATCGCCCACATCGAAGAGTCCATTCAGGGCAAGGTGGATGACCGCTTCCTGCGCTGGTATGCCGTCAAGCTGTTCGAGCGCGACGAGAAGGTCATGGACGAGCTGAAGCTCGACAAGAGCCTGATCGACCACATCGACCAGCACATCAAGGACTGCGAAGCTGAGATGGACGATGACGCTGAGAGCATCATCACCAACCAGCGCTATGCATATATCAACACCGTCGTGGGCAAAGCTGTTAAGAAAAAGGCCCGCGTGGAGCACCTGACCGTTTCCGATAAGATCGACCAGATCGTGACCAACCGTATTCTGGCTCTGCCCATCTTCGCACTGGTCATGTTCCTGATGTACTCCCTGTCCATGGGCACCTCCATTGCAGACGGCGGCTGGGCCATTGGTACCTTTGCCACCGACTGGACCAACGATGTCCTGTTCGGTGAGATCGTTCCCAATGCTCTGGGCGGTTTTCTGGAGAGCATCGGCGTGGCAGGCTGGCTGTACGGCCTGATCATGGACGGCATCGTTGCCGGTGTCGGCGCGGTTCTGGGCTTCGTTCCCCAGATGCTGGTGCTGTTCTTCCTGCTGTCCATTCTGGAGGATGTGGGCTATATGTCCCGTGTCGCCTTCATCATGGACCGTATCTTCCG
>OODU01002122.1_pt1 | contig 17643 bp, 10 predicted proteins | sample 1671171 | NCBI WGS metagenome assembly OODU01 (sample SAMN06348129, study PRJEB24527) | human gut metagenome | biome: human gut; feature: ankylosing spondylitis patient; material: feces | host: Homo sapiens | place: China | collected 2015-10
TATATCCAACACCCATTAAGAATTGTTTCAATTGTTCAAATTTATCCTTACCCTGAATGACCGGATCTTCTTGACCTGCAATCATAAATATATGTAAGTTTTCATTAGTGACATTCCATCCTTTTTTATCAAAGGCTTTGATCATCAATTGAAATAAGTTAATAAAACCATTCGTTGTAAATAAGAATCCACACAATTCATCTGCTTCATATTGCTCTACATTCTCAACACATTTACTCAACCAACGATTACCCGATTCATATCCTGCAAAAGCCATCTTATTCAATAAGCCATTACCTTTCTTCTCCTTATAGAAAGGCTTTATTATTTTTGCCAATGCCAAACCTAGAGTTGCCGCCGAATTTTCAGTAGGAGGACCACACAAAATCAGTTGATCAATATATGCATCATATTTCTTTAAGTAACAACGAGCCACTAAAGTCCCCATACTGTGACTAAATAACGTTATCTCTAATCCAGGATACATTTCACGTACATATTCCGTAACCTGGAATAAATCCTCCACAATATAATCCGCATTTTCAGTGTAGAAATATCCATAATCATTTTTTGATTTCACGCTACTTCCATGACCTCTATGATCATGAATCACACAAACATAACCACGATCATTTAAATATCGCATAAAGTCAAAATAACGCTCTTTATGTTCGGCCATACCATGCGAAAACTGTACGACTCCTTTTGGATTCTTGCACTCCATAATCGCAATCTCTAAGTTTAACCCATCTTGTTTTGATGTTATTTTCTTAATTATCATATTATAGTACCTACATATCTTTCTTGTACTCATTGTATCAAATATATAATTATCAAAACTATACAAAAACAAAAAAAAGACCATTTTTTAAAATGGTCCAACTAGTTTTCACTAATTTCTACTTTTACTTTGTGATCCGCTTCCACATCAAAAGTGATTTTTGTGAAGTCATCTAAATGATTTGTGACAATATTATGAACCTGATCAAATACTGCGTCCTCTTTTTCTTCAGACTTGCAATCATATTCAATAGATGTAACTGTGTGTTTTTTTATTTTTACATCTTTTAATTCTTCTAACATTGATTTCATAACTATCTACCTCGATATAAGTCTATCACTTATTAAATTCAGTTGTCAAATTTATGCATGAAGCCAATCTACCCTATGATAATAAATAAAGAACGTGATACTTGATAAAGACCAAGTAATTGGATAAATCCAATATACACACCAAATATTATGCACTAAAGCCCCCATGATTGTAAGACCTGTAACACGCACAAAACACCAACAAACCATCATTACAATCATTGGAACCATTGACTTCCCAGCCCCTCTTAAAATAGCCGACACACAATGTGAATACGCTAATAAACAAAAGAAGAAAGCACTCGTTTGTCCACGCAAAGTACCAAAATGAATAACTTCGGGTGTTGCGTCAAAGGCTGCAACAAACTGAGGACCAAAAACAAAGATGATTACACCAATAATTTCTGCCAAAGTCATCGAGCAAATCATACCAAACTTAGCACCCTTTAAAACACGATCATATTGGCGAGCCCCTAAATTCTGTCCGACAAACGTTGTAAGCGCCATTGTAAAGCTAGTGATCGGCAAGAACGCAAATCCTTCAATCTTAGAATAAGCTCCACATCCAGCCATCGCCATATCGCCAAAAGAGTTGATATTCGATTGAACTACAACATTCGCTAGACCAATAATTGAATTCTGAAATCCACTTGGCAAACCATACTTCAAAATCTCACCTAAAAGCTCTTTATGAATTTTCACTTTAGAAGGAACAATACGATGCGTTCCCTTTGTCGTCAACAATAAATTGAGACAAAGACCTGCTGAAATATATTGCGAAATAATTGTAGCTAAAGCAGCCGATCCAACACCCATCTTAAGTACCGCAATAAAGAATAAGTCTAAGACAACATTCACTACACTTGATACAATCAAATAATATAACGAATGCTTACTATCTCCTACAGCCTGCAATATTCCTACAAAAAAGTTATACATTATCGATCCAAAAGAACCTAAAAAATATATTTTAAAATAAGTTACCGAAGCTGCCATCACACTATCTGGAGTTCCCATCCAACGAAGCAATGTAGGTGTAAAGAAAACACCAATAAGTGTCATAATAAAACTTACAATCAATCCAAACGCAACCGTTGTATGAATCGCATTTTGCATACGCTCTATTTCTCTTGCGCCAAAATAACGCGAAATGACTACACCTGCACCAATCGCAACCCCATTAAAGAAGCCAATCATCAAGAATATAATGTTTCCACTTGAACTCACCGCTGCAAGTGCCTGACTCCCCAAAAAGTTTCCAACAATTAAGGAATCCACAGTATTGTATAATTGCTGAAATAAATTTCCTAATAAAATAGGTAACGCAAAGAAAACCATCTGCTTAGGAATCGATCCAGATGTCATTAACTTTTGTCCTTGTGCCAACCCTAACACCTCCTACACCACTAAAAGAAAAGGAAGCTTAAACTTCCTTGTAAAAACTTTGTAGATGACTACAAGAAGCATCAAACTGCTCTTTTTCTCCTTTTGTCATTTCAATCTCAACAACCTCTTTGACACCTGTCGCATCTAAAATAGCCGATACACTTGTGAATACACCATCTTGTCCATATTGACCATCTAAATACGTAGAAATAGGAAGTACTACGGATTCATTAAACATCAATGCACGAACAATACGTGTTGTACTTGCGGCAATACCATAACATGTATTTCCTTTACGATTGAAGATTTCCCAACCATCTTTCTTTACCGCTTCATGAATACTTTCAAACATCCCCTCATTCATGCGTGTTGGATTATCTTTAATGATTTGGTAAATGTCTTTACCACCCACACGAACTGTACTCCATGGAATCATTTCACTATCTCCATGTTCACCTAAAACATAAGCATGAATACTCTTTGGATCTACATCAATACAATCAGCAATATGACATTGTAAACGAGCTGAATCTAATAACGTTCCTGAACCAATGATTTGATTTGCTGGTAAACCAGAAACCTTATAAGCCACATAAGTCATAATATCGACTGGATTTGAAACAACTACAATAAACCCATCAAATCCATTTTCTATAGCACTCGAAACAATACTTGTAACAATCTTAGAGCTTGATTTTAAAGCCACTAAACGATCGTTTTCCTTGCCCATTGGAGCACTTGCGGTAATAACCAAAACATCTGCATCTTTGCAGTCTGTATAATCACCTAATTTAATTTCCATATTACGATTCATAAAGGCAATACTATGAATCATATCTAATGTTTCACCTTTAGCCCTTTCTGTATTCATATCAATTAATACAATTTCATCGCAAATCCCTTGATTGATCATGCAAAAAGCTGTACTTGCACCTACATTTCCTGCACCAACAATAACTACTTTTCTCTTTTTAATCATAATGGCTCCTCCTACAAAAATTTAGAGATATATCCCTGTATAAATATTACCAAAATAATGACAGGAATGATATATGAAACATAGAAACCAACTTGTTTAGGAAAAGAAATTCCCTCTCCGCAATTAGCTTCCTTTAAGAAGTTTTTAAATCCCCATCCATATTTAGATGTACAAAACAATACATAGCAAAGTGATCCTAAAGGTAATAGATTATTCGATACAATAAAATCTTCTAAATCTTGAATGGTTGAACCAGCACCTAAAGGTTGAACAAAAGATAATACATTAAATCCTAATGCACATGGTAAAGATAACACAAAAACAAACACAAAACTTACTTTGATTGTTTTTGAATGAGACCATCCTGTCCATTCCATTGTCATCGTGATGATATTTTCAAATACCGCAATAATTGTAGTTAATGCGGCAAAACTCAAAAACAAAAAGAACAAAGCACCCCAAATATTTCCAAACTGCATATTCGCAAAGATATTAGGTAATGTTTGGAAAATCAATCCAGGCCCTTGCCCAGGATCCACATTATACGCAAAACAAGAAGGAATCACAATAAAGCCTGCAACCAATGCAACAAATGTATCTAAACACACAACTGTAATGGCCTCAGATGTTAACTTCTTACCTTTATCAATGTAACTTCCAAATATCGCAATAGCACCAATTCCTAAACTCAAAGTAAAGAAAGCTTGACCCATGGCCGCGAATACGACATCCGATACATTTTGCATCTTTGAAAAATCAGGCAACAAGTAAAACTTTACGCCCTCCATAGCCCCTGGCAAAATGAGTGAACGAACAGCTAGCACAAGCATCAACGCCAATAAACTCAACATCATATACTTTGATACTTTTTCCACACCATTCTGCAAGCCTTTTGAACAAATGAAAAAACCAATACAAACAACTAGAAACATCATACCTACTTGAATCAAGGGATTTGACAACATTAAGCCAAATTCATTATTAATTTGCCCAACATTTAATCCATTAAAATCCCCTATCAACATTTTGTAGAAATAATAAAACAACCATCCACAAACCGAAGTATAAAACATCATCAGTATATAATTTCCTGCCATTGCCACATACTTCATAAAATGCCATTTTGTTCCTTTTGGCTCTAATACATCAAAAGAAAGTGCTGCACTTTTTTGACTGGCACGTCCTACCGAATACTCCATAACCATAACTGGCAATCCTAATATGACTAGAAAAAATAAATAAATCAAAACAAATGCAGCACCTCCATATTGTCCTACAATATATGGAAAGCGCCAAACATTGCCAATTCCTATTGCGCATCCTGCGCTAATTAAAATAAATCCTAAACGATTTGAAAACCTATCTCTCATTTTTCCAACTCCCTATAAAAACAATCTAAACATCCTATATATTTACCTTTCCAAGGCTTCATTCTTCCGCAATAATGTATGATAACACTATTCTGTTTCACCCAATCAAGATCTATCCTACTTCTTGGATTTCTTAGATTATAGAAATTCATCATTCTCTCACTCAAATTATATTTACGAGAATCTACTAGTTTTGTCTTATCTCCATATAATGCCGTCAATACATCTTGATCAAAAAGTACAAGATTTTTCTTATGTGCATTCACATAATTTAAAATATCTTGCTTATTTAATTGTTTACGCAATAATTCTAAATTCATCAACAAAACCCCAGTATTGATATATGGTACATCCTCTTTTAGCCCTAATCTTTTCGCATTTAAATGCGTCATACGCTCATTTACATGACTCGAAGCGATATAAAAATTACCTTCAAAATCCATGTTATACAATTCCCTTAAACTTTGAATCACAACAATATCCACATCCAAGTAAAGAATTCGATCCAATGTCTTAGGCAACAAATCCGAAGCGAATAATCGATAATAAATTTCTAGAGGATATCGAGATGAAATAGGAAACCCCTTAAATTCTTCTTCCTTTACTTCTATAAAATGAAAAGTACATTCAAAAAAAGAACGTCTTAAATCATACATGTGTTTTTGATTTAAGTCATGATGCAAAATATAGAAATCAATATTTTTGTCAAACCGAATGATGGAACGTATACATGTCTTTGTCAAATCTATGAATTTTGCGTTAATTGAAAATAGAATATTCATAAAATGATTTTATCACAAAATAAATTGAAAATCTTTTCATATTTTGTGATACAATACTTACATTAAGGAGATGAAAGTATGAAACTTATTATACCTAAAAACTACGATCCAGTATTAACTGTTAGAGAGACACAAGAAGCTATTAAATATATCCGTGATACATTTCAATATGAATTTGGTAAAGAATTAAATTTATCAAGAATTTCAGCACCCTTATATGTTACACAAAGTTCTGGTTTAAACGACAACTTAAATGGTACAGAAAAACCCGTATCTTTTACCATGAACGAACTTCCTGGTGAACAAATGGAAGTTGTGCACTCTTTAGCAAAATGGAAACGTATGGCTTTAAAGCAATATGGCTTTAAATTACATGAAGGCTTATATACAAATATGAATGCCATTCGTAAAGATGAAGAATTAGATAACATTCATTCTACTTATGTCGATCAATGGGATTGGGAAAAAATCATTTCTAAAAATGAACGCACAAAAGAAACATTAGTACAACATGTACGTACTATCTTTAAAGTCATCAAGCATATGGAACATGAAGTTTGGTACAAATACCCTCAGGCAGTTAATCATTTACCTGATGAAATTTTCTTTATCACAACTCAGGAACTATTAGATATGTATCCAAATATGAACGCAAAGGAAAGAGAAAATGCCATCACAAAAGAACATGGTTGCGTATTTGTGATGCAAATTGGTGATAAATTATCAAACAATGAAAAACACGATGGTCGAGCCCCAGACTATGATGACTGGACACTAAATGGAGATATCCTATTCTGGTATGAACCACTACAAAGTGCTCTAGAAATCTCTTCTATGGGAATTCGAGTGGATGAAGATACATTATTAGAACAATTGAAAAAAGAAAACTGTTTGGAAAGATGCGAATTACCTTTCCATAAAGCCATTCTAAATAAAGAATTACCATACACTTTAGGCGGAGGAATCGGTCAATCCAGACTATGTATGCTTCTACTTAAAAAAGCACATATCGGAGAAGTCCAGGCAAGCTTATGGCCTGAAGACATGGTCGATACATGTTTAAAAAATAATATTCAAATTTTGTAGGACAATTGTCCTACTTTTTTATTATAGTGGCATTGGAATTGGATATATAATTCTCATACTTTAAATCTGGCAATTCACATCCATAAACTGAAATGTTTCCGTCACAAACAATGATAGATCCGTCTGTATTTTCTTGGTATCCATCATATATAAAGGCACCTGAAAACAATAAGCCATCCATTATGTTATGTTTAATATCAATATTATCACATATTACACTAACAGTACATTGATCTTTCTTTGTGCTGCTTTTTAAATATGTGTAATACGCTCTACCTAAATTAAAATATTTTTCCATTTTTACTCCTAAAGAAAAGGAATAGGTATCTACCTACTCCTTATATTCTTATTCTTCAGATTGGATATCCATTGAATTATTGTCTGCAGTATCTGCATCTTGTAAAATTGATTCTTCTACTGAAGCTTCTACACTATCCATCATATCTCTATCATCAGAGCCAGATACTAGTTTGTCGAACTCTTCATCATGAACTTCTTTCATACGTGCAATACGTTTGTCACGAAGTTCTTTAGCCTTTTCTGCAACAATTAGATTTTGTGGACGATCTCCCTGGCATCCAGTACCTGCAGGAATCAGCTTACCAATAATAACATTTTCTTTCAAACCGATTAAGTGGTCAACTTTACCCTTAATAGTCGCATCTGTAAGAACCTTTGTAGTTTCCTGGAATGAAGCAGCTGATAAGAAGGAATCTGTTTCAACAGAAGACTTAGAAATACCTAATAATATTGGTTTGAATGTAGCAGGAGTTTTACCGCTTAACAATGCGTTACGATTGATTTTTGTGATGTTATTCAATGATAATTGAACACCAACATTTAAATCAGTATCTCCACTATCTACAATGATTACTTTCTTCATCATCTGTTTGATCATTACTTCCAAGTGCTTATCACTAATTTCGATACCTTGGCTTTGGTATACTTTCTTAACCTCCTTCAAGATATAGTCTTGAACTTCACGTACACCAGCAACACGTAATAATTCTTTTGGATCTAATGGACCTTCAGTCAACGCAACACCGGCTTCAATCTTTGCACCGACTTGAACCCATGGACGCATAGACTGGTTCGCGTTGATTTTATGAGAAACACTTTCGTGTTCGTTTGTGATAATAACTTCTTGGCGCATTGTTCCTTCAATACGTTCAATTGAAGTAATTTCACCTGAAATCTGAGCAATTACCGCAACACCTTTTGGACAACGAGCTTCGAATAATTCTTCAACACGAGGCAAACCTTGAGTGATATCTTCTGCACCGGCACCGGCAACACCACCTGTATGGAATGTACGCATTGTTAACTGTGTACCTGGTTCACCAATTGATTGAGCCGCCATGATACCAATAGCTTCACCAACTTCAACGTCTTTACCAGTAGCCATGTTACGTCCATAACATTTACGACAAATACCTAAACGGGACTTACAAGTAAATACAGAACGGATATACATACCTGTAACACCTGCATCTACAATTTTCTTAGCAAGTTCATCAGTGATGAATTCATCACTCGCAATAATTATTTCACCTGTCTTTGGATCTGTTACATCTTGTTTAGAATAACGACCAACTAAACGATCTTGTAATGGTTCGATAACAGAGTTTGTTTTACGATCCATTAATGTTTCGATCCAGTACCCCTTATCTGTACCACAATCATCTTCTTTGATAATTACATCTTGGGCAACATCAACCAAACGACGAGTTAAGTAACCAGATTCGGCTGTCTTTAAGGCAGTATCTGTAAGACCTTTACGCACACCGTGAGTCGAGATAAAGAACTCACTTACGTTCAATCCTTCACGGAAACAAGAGTAGATAGGAACTTCTATGATGGTTGGTACATATTCACCAGCACCAGCTTTAGCGTGGCCAGGTTTTGCCATTAAGCCACGCATACCAGCTAACTGAGTAAAGTTTGACGCGTTACCACGAGCACCAGAAGTCGCCATCATGTTGATTGGGTTTTTACGAGGCAAGTTTTTCATCAATGATGTTACGATCTTGTCTTTTTGATCATCCCACATCTTAGATAAGTGACGTTCCCATTCTTCCATTGTCAACATACCTTTACGTTGTAAGTGTTTCAACTGATCGGCTTTAACACGACCCTCATCGATATATTCATCTTTGTGAGGAGCCACTTCGATATCTGACAAGGCAACTGTAATACCAGCTACTGTTGAATATTCAAATCCTAAAGATTTGATTTGGTCAAGAATTTCAGCAGTTTGATCCGCATCATAACGTTTGAAGACTTCGGCAATAACTTTACCTAAATCTTTTTTCTTAACCGCTTCAACTAAAGGCATAGCTTCGATGTATTCTTTAATGTTTTGTCCTGGAGCAATAAAGTATTTATCAGGAGTACTAATAAAGTTTTCTTTTGATACCTCATTAATATATGGGAAATCTTCAGGGAACATTGAGTTGAACACAATCTTACCAACTGTTGTAATTAAATAATCATTTTTATGTTTTTCATCAAACGATGTTTTATGCATATTGCATACAGGCAATGCGATACGAGTGTGAAGGTGAACTTGTTTCGACTGGTATGCCATCATAACTTCATCTTCATCTGTGTATACATGCCCTTCACTTTCACCAAAACGGTGCCAGTGAGCTGCTTCTAATGGGCAGCCAACTTCTTCGTAGTGTTTAGCTTCTGCAAAGAATTCTTCTTTTGTTTCTTCCATTGTTAAATAGAAGTTACCCATAACCATATCCTGTCCTGGCGTAACGATAGGTTTACCATCTTTAGGACCTAAGATATTGTGAGAACCAAGCATCATAACTAATGCTTCAGCACGAGCTTCTTCTCCTAATGGAACGTGGATGGCCATCTGGTCACCATCGAAGTCGGCGTTGAACGCAGTACATACTAATGGGTGAAGACGCATTGCACGTCCTTCTACTAATTTAGGCAAGAAGGCCTGAATACCCAAACGGTGTAATGTAGGTGCACGGTTCATTAATACAGGATATCCGTCGATTACAGTTTCAACAACGTCCCAGATACGAGGATCACGACGTTCGATTAATTTTTCTGCATTTTTAGGATTTTGTGCTAATCCTTGGTTTACGATTTCATTAATGATAAATGGTTTAAACAAGTTTACTGCCATTTCACGTGGAATACCACATTGGTACATTTTCAAATCTGGTCCAACGGCAATTACAGAACGACCAGAGAAGTCAACACGCTTACCTAATAAGTTCTGACGGAAACGACCTTGTTTACCTTTTAATGAATGAGACAATGATTTTAATGCACGTCCACCAGCACCTGTAATTGGTTTTGAACGACGACCATTGTCAATTAAAGCATCTACAGATTCCTGTAACATACGCTTTTCGTTTTGAACGATAATATTTGGAGTACCCAAATCTAACAATTTACGTAAACGATTGTTACGAGTGATAACACGACGATATAAGTCGTTCAAATCACTTGTCGCAAAACGACCACCATCCAATTGAAGCATTGGACGTAAATCAGGTGGTATTACCGGAATGTTAGTCAGAATCATCCATTCTGGTAAGTTTTCACTATTACGGAATGCATTGATTGTATCCAAACGTTTGATTAATTTCTTACGTTTTTCACCTTGTGCTTTTTCAAGCGCATCCTGTACTTCTTGATATTCAGATTCTAAATCAACATCTTGTAATAAACGTAGTACGGCTTCAGCACCTGTTTGAGCTGTAAATCCTGTTGAACCATAAATAGCTTGATTTTCACGGAATTCACGTTCAGAAAGAATTTGTTTGTAAGCTAAACCAGATTCTTTTGGATCCGTAACAATATAGCTTACGAAATATACAACTTCTTCCAATTGTTTTGGTGTTACATCCAACAACAATGCCATACGGCTAGGAATACCACGTAAGTACCAAATATGAGCTACTGGTGCAGCTAAGTGGATGTGGCCCATACGCTCACGTCTTACGCTTGCTTTTGTGATTTCTACACCACAACGGTCACATACAACACCTTTAAAACGTACTTTTTTATATTTACCACAAGCACATTCCCAGTCCTTAGTTGGACCGAAAATGCGTTCGCAGAATAAACCATCACGTTCTGCTTTTTGTGAACGATAGTTAATTGTCTCAGGCTTTGTTACTTCACCATGACTCCATTTTAAAATCGTTTCTGGACTCGCTAAGCGAACCTGAATCGAGGCAAAATTGTTAATACTCATATTTTATACTACGCCTCCTCTTCTTCGTTATTTTCATCTTCAATATCGTCTACTAGCTCTTCCTTTTGTGTTTGTTCTGGTAAAGGTTGAGCTGGATGAACGTCCTGGTCATCATCATCTAATGTGATGTCAACCTCGTTATTGTTTTCATCTAACAAACGAATATCGATTGCTAAACCTTGTAATTCGTGCATCAATACACGGAATGATTCTGGAACACCTGGTTCTGGAATATCTTTACCTTTAATGATGGCTTCATAAGTCTTGATACGACCTTGAATATCATCCGATTTGATTGTCAAGATTTCTTGTAATGTGTGGGCAGCACCATATGCTTCCAATGCCCAAACTTCCATTTCTCCAAATCTTTGACCACCATTTTGAGCTTTACCACCCAATGGCTGCTGAGTAACTAAAGAATATGGACCTGTAGCACGAGCATGTAGTTTATCGTCAACCATGTGAGCCAACTTAATCATGTACATTACACCGACACTAATACGTTCATCGAATGGTTGTCCAGTTTGACCATCATATAATACCTGTTTTCCATCGACAGTCATGCTTGCTTCGCGCATTACATCTTGTAAGTCTTCATTTGATAAACCATCAAATACAGAAGTAGAGAATTTAACACCTAATTTACGAGCAGCGTAACCTAAGTGGATTTCTAAGATCTGTCCGATGTTCATACGTGAAGGTACACCGAATGGGTTCAACAAGATATCAACTGGATGTCCATCAGCCATAAATGGCATATCTTCGATAGGTAAAATCTTAGAGATGACACCTTTGTTACCGTGACGACCAGACATCTTATCACCTTCAGAAATCTTACGTTTCTGAACGATATATACTTTAACACGCATATTTACTCCAGGAGGAAGATCCGATCCATCTCCACGTTTAAATACACGAATAGAATGAACAATACCAGCACCACCATGAGGTACTTTCAATGAATTGTCACGAACTTCACGTGATTTTTCACCAAAGATTGCCAATAATAATTTTTCTTCAGGACTAACTTCACTTTGTCCTTTTGGAGTAACCTTACCAACTAAGATATCTCCTTCTTTAACTTCGGCACCCACCATGATGATACCATTTGAATCTAACTTACGAACTGCTGCTTCACCAACGTTAGGAATATCACGAGTGATTTCTTCTGGACCTAACTTAGTTTCACGACAGTCAATATCATATTCTTCTACGTGGATTGAAGTATATACATCATCACTAACCATACGTTCTGACATGATGATGGCATCCTCGTAGTTATATCCATGCCATGTTGTATATGCAATAACAACGTTTTGACCTAAAGCCAATTCTCCATTTTGCATACTTGGACCATCAGCTAAGATATCGCCTTTTTCAACCTTTTCACCAACTTCTACAATTGGACGTTGATTGATACAAGTGCTTGCGTTTGAACGAGCAAACTTACGTAATTGATAAGTGTGGTTTTCACCTTCATTATCTTTAACTACAATACGCAAACCATCTACATATTCAACTACACCATCTTGTTTTGCGACAATACCAACACCTGAATCCTTAGCAATTTTATATTCAATACCAGTACCTACATAAGGTGAATGAGGAACTAATAATGGAACGGCCTGACGCTGCATGTTGGCACCCATTAAGGCACGAGACGCGTCATCGTTTTCCAAGAATGGGACACAGGCAGTCGCTACAGATACAATCTGTTTTGGACTGACGTCGGCAAGTTCTACTTCGTTACGATCAGCGATGATAGTTTCACCAGCCTTACGAGCTACAACACGTTCATTTACTAAATGACCATCGCGAACCTCATTGGCCTGAGCGATTACATAATCTGCTTCTTCATCAGCGCTTAAGTAAACTGTATCTTCACTAACAGTACCATCCGCATTTACCTTACGGTAAGGCGTTTGAATAAATCCATATTCATTGATACGAGCATATGTAGTTAGGTTATTGATCAAACCGATGTTTGGCCCTTCTGGCGTTTCGATTGGACAAATACGACCATAGTGAGAGTTGTGAACGTCACGTACTTCGAAACTTGCACGGTCACGACTGATACCACCTGGACCTAAGGCTGAAATACGACGTTTATTTGTCAACTCAGCTAGAGGGTTTTGTTGATCCATGAACTGTGATAACTGTGAACTGGAGAAGAATTCTTTAATTGCAGCTGTCAAAGGACGAATGTTTGTCAATTTTCTAGGAGTTAAGCTATCCATTTCTTGAATTGACATACGTTCTTTAACGACACGTTCCATACGAGATAAACCAATACGGAACTGGTTCTGAATCAATTCACCAACAGAGCGAATACGACGGTTACCTAACATATCGATATCATCTGTTGTTCCTACACCTTCCATAACGTTTAAGCTATATGAGAAGAATGCATACATATCTGAAACTGTAATTGTGTGTTTATTTGCGAATGGGTCATTTCCAGCAACACGGACTTCATCCCCATTATTGTCAATAATATATAATTCTTGAACACATGCACCAATCAACCATGCTGTGATATCTTCACTTAAAGCACGTTGTTTAACTTGTGTTTCAACATCACTATCGATAGCATCTGGACTTACACCAACCATATAACGGTTCGCAACTAATTCCATATCTGCATCAACAATATCTTCACCTTGAGCATTTGTTAAACGTCCAAGAGCATATAAACGTTGACCATAGTTAAATACAGAATCCATATTTTCGGCTGTTAATTTAACTGGTTGTGCAAACAATCCTGCAAAAATATCAACATTTTCAACAGCCTTTTGGATTGCTAAAACATCTTGTTCAGTTAATACTGTACCAACATCTAAATAAGCATCTTCTGTTTCAACATCACTAGCTAATACACGACCAATTAATCCTGTAGTCCAGCTTGTTGGAATTGAAACGATATCTTCTTCATGGAATTCTGAGCGGAATGGATAAGCGACACAATAAGTACCCTTAGCCAATTCTTCACGTAATGCATTTCTTTCATCACGGTGAACCATAGTACCTTTTTCCATGAATACGTTGCCATTTACATCAACAATATCATGAGCAAGTGTCATACCTGCCATACGATCAATCGCATTTAATTTCTTACGTAATTTATAACGACCAGCTTTTGTCAAGTCATAACGACGGTGATCAAAGAATTTAGCTTGCATCAAAGTGATTGATCCATCTAATGTAGGGATTTCATCACTTCTTTGATTTTCATAGAAAGAAAGTAACGCTTCCTGCGTTGTTTTTACTTTATCGTTCAATAAAGTGTTTTCGATTTCTTCATATTTACCGAAGAAAGCAGTATACAACAACAAATACATATTCATGTATTCGCGATCTTCTGCATCTGTAGCTACATCAGACCAGTTACGTCCCATTGCACGAAGGAATGTTTCCATCATTGATGTATCGTGAGTATCTTCGTTCACTCCGATATTCAAAGACATACCAATCGCCTTGAATAAAATACTGAATAATACTTTACGGCGACGGTCAATAGAAACATTAATTAAACGTCCGTTTGTAGTTTTCTTTTGTTCAGTCATAAACTCTAACCAAGTACCACGACTTGGAATTAATTCACAGCTATAGTTTTGTTTACCAGTTTTTTCATCATAACTGTCCGCAAAATATGCTCCTGGAGAACGTACGATCTGACTAACGATTACACGTTCTGCACCATTGATGATGAATGTACCAGTTTCTGTCATTAAAGGGAAATCCCCTAAATATACTTCTTCACTCTTAGTTACAACTTCCCCAGTTTCTGAGTCTGTAACTTCTAATTCCATATCTGCATATAGAGGTGCTGCAAAGTTGCATTCTCTATACATAGATTCTTCTGCGTTATATTTTGGTTCTTCAAAATGATAACGAAGGAAATTTAAGCGAATGTTTTTTCCATAGTTTTCAATTGGATAGATTTCTTCAAATACTTCTTGGATACCTTGTTGCGTAAACCATTTAAATGAATCTGTCTGGATTTCGACAAGATTAGGTAACTCTAATTTACCACTAACCTTTGAGTAATCTCGGCGGGAAGATTTTTTTCCACACGAGACAATACGATATGCTTTGTTGTTGTCCATGCATGCCATCCTTTCGTTCGAATTTGTACTATACTAGGTGGTTTTCACCTGAAAACACACACTATTATGCAATTTATTATACTACTAGTAAAACCACCAAATGTCAATAAAAACTTGACAAAATTTAAAAAATGAGTTATAAATATTGCCTATCCTTTTTCAGCACCTGCACAAAGTAGGTGCTTTTTCATTTATCCATTTTGACATTCCCTTTAATTGTGCATACAATATAAACGTTTAAAGGAGTTCCGAATGAAAAAATTTTTAACCCTAATTATAACTTGTTTTTTATCGCTTAGCCTTGCAGGATGTTCAAACTCAAAAAACAATGATGACATCCTTACATTCTTTGATGCATTAGGTAATACATTAAATCTAAAAAGCGCCCAAATCAGTGGAACATTGGATATGAAGGATTCAAAATTAAATATTGATGCGCAAATTCTTCAAAAAGAAGATCTACAAGTTGCTACTTCAATAGGTTTAGTTGCAGGCGATCATGTGAAAAATAATTTTTTAAACTTTTACATTAAAGATGGAAAAACATATTTAAATTCTATGGGTACAAAAACCCAAAGTACAGTCGATAAGATCGGACTTAAAAAGAATTCAAAATTAAATACATACAACCCATTTCTAGATTTAACTGACGATCAATTATGCAAATTATTTGATTCCTCTAAAAAAGAAAATGATACCTACACATTTAAAGTCAATACAAGCAAATTAGCAACACTACTCGATAACATGGGATCCGTTAAACTAGATCATGCTACACTTGTTGCAACCATCAAAAACGAAAAAATCTCACACATGATTTTAAGCTTTACCGGAACACAAACCGTTGATGATGCGAGTGCTGATATTGATGTTTCAATTGAACTAAGTATCAAAAAACTAAATAAGATCAATTTTCCAAACGATTTAGACAATTATAAAAACGAAACTGCAGAAGATTAATTCCTCTGCAGTCTTTTTATTTATTCGCTTTTTCTTCAATCTCTTTTTGTTTTTGCATAACCTCATTAATTTTTTCTTGAATTAAATGAGCATATGCATCAGCACCTGATTCCATCGGATGTATTCCATCCTCTTCTAATAAATCTGTATGCTGAGAAATATAAGAATTCCAATCAATCAATGTAATATTTGAATGCTTTTTAGCCAATTCCTTCAGATATTGATTATTGCTAGCTTCCCATTCAACCCCAGGTGCATATACATTGACCCAGAAAATAGATTTATCTGAACCAATCATTTCTAATGTTTGTTCAACCGTACTCTCATCCAATACCCCATTTGTTCCTAGTGACATCACAACTGTATTATGCACAGCCCCTTTTGACTCGTACCAACGCAAAACATCTGGTGCTTGTGACATTTGTCTCGAAACAGCTGCATCGACAGTTGCATCTGGATAAACAGCTTGTATATTTGTATATGCTGACAACATAACGGAATCTCCCAAACAGAATAAACCTTTATCCGATACTTTCTGTGAATTTCCACTAGGACTATAATCTACATTTTTAGCCTTTTCCATTTTGCCATCTGATTTTGCATTCTTTTTCTTATTCTTGATAGCTTCTTCATTTTCAGCAATACGTTTTTGCAACGCACTAGAATCCACTTCTTTTGAAGTTGCTAAAGCAATAACACCTGTGGCCTGAAATACAAACCCAACGATTCCACAAGCCAACACGGCTTTTTGAAATTTTGGTTTGATTTGTTTATATTTAAACACCTTTAAGAAATAATTTGTCCATACAACAAGTGCAATCAAAATTACAAATTCAACTAAATATATGATGAAATGTTTATTCCAATCCTTATATTGAAACAAATAAATGACTGGATATTGCCACAAATAAATTTCATAACTATGTTTACCAATCCAATCTAATATAGGCACATCCAACGAAACTGAGCTATTTGCCGTTTTCTCAATTAAGAACATAGACAAAATTGTCGTTAGTGTTAACACCAATAAATATACAATTGGCATTTTACCATCAAAAATAAAGTAAGAAGCCACTAATATAACTATCAATGAAAGTGAAATGCAAAAATTCTTTTTCGTTTCTTCTTCCTTTGTATATATCCAACCCAAAAGCATACCCGCAAACAATGCATAAATTCGAGTATCCGTTCCATAATACAATCTTGTGACATTCACTTTACATAAATAAAGTATTGGCATTATTAACGCAAAAGCAACAGTGACTCCAAGCATTATCTTGATTGTATTCGAATTTCCTTTTTTTTCTTCCAACTTATATAATCCAAATAATAAAAGCGGAAAAATCAAATAAAACTGCATTTCAATAGACAAGAACCATAAGTGAGAAAATGGTGAAGTATTCGCAATTCTAGTAAAGTAATCCAAACTTTGTGAAATCTGCCAAAAGTTATTAAAACCCGCAAATATACTTAATACTTGCATCTTCATTCCACGCAAACTATCATTAGCCAAAAAGAAATAAACACCTAAAGTTGTAAAAACCATTACCAACAATGGTGGATACAATCTTTTTATTCTTGATATATAAAATTTGATAGCAGAAAACTCCATATTCTCCATTTTTTTCTTATTTGTGATAACCATTAAAAA
>OODU01002123.1_pt1 | contig 17637 bp, 17 predicted proteins | sample 1671171 | NCBI WGS metagenome assembly OODU01 (sample SAMN06348129, study PRJEB24527) | human gut metagenome | biome: human gut; feature: ankylosing spondylitis patient; material: feces | host: Homo sapiens | place: China | collected 2015-10
GAAAAACCTTGTATTTCCAAGCATTTTTAAGCATTAGATGCCACTTCCCGATGTCGTATCGGGTCTACTCCTAAGCGTGGGGTCGGAGGTTCAAATCCTCTCTGGGACGCCAGAAAGCACCGCTGCAAGCCTTTTTTCGGGGTTTGCAGCGTTTTATATATTCGAGAAAAGAGCAGCAAATCTTTTCAGACCTGCTGCTCGCGTGCCGCTGTGATGAGCGGTGAATATTTTTCTTTTCCACCCCTATTTTCGGGTGGAACACACGTTTTCCTACATTAAAATAAACATCTTTCCGGCGGTCAAGCCGGGCGGGAGAACACCGCCAAAAGTTTTCCATAAAATGTAGATTTCTGGGCAAAATCTTTCTATGCAGCGGCCGCTGTTTTGTGGTATAATAAGCGCAAAGCAATTATTATACCGGTATTTAACAATTGAATACCGCCATAGACGAGCTGCTTCGCTGCATGGGCGACTACACCCACGCCGAACGGACCTATCTCTTCGCCTATCTCAGCGAAAGCGGCATTTACCGCAATATCAACGAATGGTGCAGCAAGGGCGTTACGCCCCAAATCGACAATCTCCAGTCGGTTTCCTACACCGATATGCCCGTCTGGCACGAAACCTTCCTCGCAGGCGACATGATCATCATTCCCGAGTTGTCCGCCATTCGGCAGACCATGCCCGCCGAATACCGCCTTCTTGTGGCGCAGGACATCCGCACGCTCACAGCCTTCCCCCTGTTCCGCAAGACGACGCTCGTCGGCTTCATCGGACTGGACAACGTGTCCATCGAGCGCACCTCAATTTTCCGCAGCCTGCTTTCGGTCGTCGGCGGCCACCTCGGCAACATCATGGACAGCATCGCGCGCGACACCCTGCTGAGCGAGCAGCAGACCGCCCTCGCCGAGAACCGTCTGACGCTCAAGCGCGAGCGGACCTACCTCAAGGTGCTCACGCGCGATTACAGCTCGGTCTACTGCGTCGACCTGCTGCGCGACAGCATCGAAATACTCAAGCTCTCCCCCACCGCCAACGTGGACTCGATTCTCGACCACGAACGCAGCACGGACGCCGGCTACCGCCATATACTCCACCTGTACTGCCGCAGCTTTCTCTCCGACAGTGAGGCCGAGGAGCTCGAATGCAAGCTCTCCCCCGAGAACCTGATGCGCGTGCTGCGCGACCGCGAGCGCTTCACCTGCCGCTTCCACAGTATGCCGAACGCTGCCGGGCATGAGTTCTTCGAGGCGCAGGTCAACCGCATGGAGGTCTCCCCCGATTCGTTCCGCTTTCTCATCGGCTTCCACTACATTGACGACACCATCCGCGAGGAACTGCACCGCCAGAAGCAGCTGGAGGATTCCTTGCGCGACGCCGAGCTTCAGAACGAGATCATCTCGGCCATCGGCGCCATCTACCACTCGATTTTCCGCATCGACCTTACGACCGATACCGTCTATTTCATCAGCGGCTCGGACGCGCTGCGCCGCGAAATCACGCCGGGCGGCGTGCCCTACGCGCGGCTGACCGACTCGCTCGACCGCGTGACCGCGCCGGAATTTGCCGAGCGCGCGAAACAATTCCGCGACCTCTCCACCCTGCCCGAACGCCTCGCCCAAACCGACAGCGTCGCGTTCGAGTACCGCACGAAGGGCGGCGACTGGCATATCTGCCGCTTTTTCGTCAAAAAGCGCGATGAGAACGGACGCGTGACCCATGTTCTGTACGCGAACCGCCTGACGAGCGACTTCATCCTGCGCGAGCGCAACTGGTACGTCATCGCGGAGGAGGCCAACCGCGCCAGCGCCGCCAAGACCGACTTTCTCTCGCGCATGGCGCACGACATCCGCACCCCGCTCAACGCGCTTCTCGGCTTCGCGGAAATCGCGGAGCAGAACGTAAACGACCCGGAACGCCTGCGCAACGCCCTCGGCAAGCTGACACTCTCCGGTCGCGTCCTCAAGCAGCTCGTCAGCGACATTTTCGATGTCACCCAGCTGGAATCCGGCCAGATGCGGCTCTCGCCAGAGAACTTCGACGTCGAGCAGCTGTTCCGCGGCGCCATCGAGCCGTTCCGCGAGGACGCCGAGCGCAAGAGGCAGACCCTCGTTCCGGTCTGCCGCGAGATTTCCTTCCCGACCCTGTACGGCGACCCGACCCGTTTGCAGCAGATCTGCGTAAACCTGCTCTCGAACGCCATCCGCTACACGCCCGTCGGCGGCGAGATCCGCTGCGAGTTCTCCGAGGACATCGCGCACACCTCCGGCGACGTGCTGCTGCGGCTCGTCGTGCGCGACAACGGTGTTGGTATCTCCCCGGATTTTCTGCCGCACATCTTCGAAAAGTTCTCCCGTTCGGTCGATACGCGCGTCAATGAGGTGCGTGGAAGCGGTCTGGGACTCGCCATCGTCAAGGAGCTTGTCGAGATGATGCACGGCACCATCGACATCGAAAGCACACCGGGACAGGGCACGACCGTGACGGTCTGCATCCCGTTCCTGCGCTCCGAGCCGGACACAACGAACGCCGTCCTCCCCTGCGATGGTCTGCACATTCTCGTCGTGGAGGACAACGAGCTGAGCTACGAGGTCTCCGCCGAACTGCTCGGCATGTACCATATTCGGACCGAGCGCGCGGAAAACGGCGCTGTCTGCGTCGAGCGCTTTCTCTCGACCGCGCCCGGCACGTTCGACACCATTCTGATGGACCTCCAGATGCCGGTCATGAACGGCCTCGACGCGACGCGCACCATTCGTGGACTCGGCCGCGCGGACGCCGCCGAGATACCCATTATCTCGATGACTGCGAACGCCTCTCCGGCCGATATGCAGAGCTGTCTGGACGCCGGCATGACGCGCCACCTCGCAAAGCCGCTCGATATTCACCAGCTGCTCGATGCGCTGGCCGCTTGCTGCAAAAAACCGCAGGAAAATAGACAGGACCCGACCTGAAATCTTGATTTACGCGAACGGCTCTGCTATAATTTAATTTGACGGAAGGACTGCTTTTCGGCGGTCCTTTCTTTTACAGAGAAAGATATTTCGGGCGGAAGTGCCCGTTTTCAGGGGGATAACACATATGACTGCGGTTTTTGCGACAAAAATCTCCGCGTTTGATCCGGAGAACATCTCTCAGCGCGTCCTGCTCACCAGGGAACGCCTGCAAGCCATCGACCAGATGAACGGCGAGGGCCGTCAGCAGAGCTTCGCCGCCTCGCTACTGCTCGAATATGTGCTAAAGCGCCTATTCCCGAAGGTCGAGCATCCGCTCGAAATCGCGGTCGCGCAGGGCGGCAAGCCCTATCTCGCGAACTACCCCGACATCTACTTCAACCTCTCCCACTCGGGCGAGTGGGCGGTCTGTGCCATCAGCGAAAGCCCGGTAGGCGTAGATATTCAGCACTGCGATGAGGGACGCCGCGACGTCGCGAGCCGCTTTTTCCACCGCGAGGAGATCCGCTATCTGGACGGCCTGCCGCAATTCCGCCGTGACGAGGGCTTCTACCGCCTGTGGACGCTCAAGGAGAGCTTCGTCAAGGCGACCGGACGCGGTCTTGACCTGCCGCTGCGCTCGTTCTGGGTGGACATCCGCCGCGGCCGTCCACAGATCGACTGCGGCAATATCGAGGGACAGTACAAGCTGTTCGAGCTTGATTTTCCGGCCGACCCGGAATACCGTCTTGCGGTCTGCGTCCGCGACCTCAGCGAGAGCGAACCGCGGCTGATGCTGTTGTAACACCCCTTTTTCGCAGAAATATGCCCTCCGGGCGGAGCGATGTGCTCTATCCCGGAGGGCATTTGTGTTTTCTCAACAAGGGCGTTTCGTGCCGATGCTGTCGCCCCACCGCAGAGCGGTCGGCAGCAGCACGCGCGCCGGTTTGTATGTATTCGTTTCGATGAAGGCGATGAGCTGCTCCACCGCCGCCTCGACCTGCCGACTGCACCCGATGTCCACGGTCGTCAGCCGCGGCTCGGCCATCTGGCCCAGCTGGTTGAAGTCCACGCCAACGAGCGAAATATCCTCGGGCACGCGCACGCCATTCCGGCGGAACACCTTCGCGAGCGTCACCGCGAGCAGGTCGTTGCCGCAGAAAAACGCCTCGGGCAGCTCCTTCTGCCGCTCCAGATGGCGCAGGACTGCGCTTTCGGTCTCCTCGTTGTCGCTCCCGGGCAGCAGGTCAAGCCACTCGTCCTGCGTCTGCACGCTGATGCCCGCGCGGTAGCAGGACTGGCGAAAGCCGAAATAGCGCTCAGAAAACGCCGCGCTGAACAGCGGACTTCCCGCGAAGCCGATGCGCGTAAAGCCTCGCTCCATCAGGGCGTGCACCACCTGATGCGCCGCCATTTCGTTGTCCTCGGTAAAGGTGCAGACCGGCTCGCGGTAGTAGCGTGCGCCGACCGCCACGATGGGCAGACCGCACCGCCTGATGCAGACAAAAAGGCTCTCGTCAATGTCGCCGAGCGTCAGAATGCCGCCCACACCGGCCTCCTCAATGCGTCGCTGTGCGCCCTCGGGGTCATCGCGGAACTGCTCCGCCTCGGCCGTGACCACGCTGAACTCGTGCGAGGCCGCATAGCTCAGAAAATTCCGGTTGAACTCCGTGTAGGAATAGCTTTCCCGTCTGTGGCGCTCCGCCGAAACCAGACACAGGCTCTGTTTCGTGGCCGCCGGCTTGAGCTGCCGTCGGTATCCCATTTCCTCGGCTGCTCGGCGGACGCGGTCGCGTGTCGGTGCGCTGATGCCGCTCATGCCGCGAAGCACCATGGACACCGTGTTGATCGACACGCCCGTCCGCTCCGCAATCTGCTTGAGTGTAACTTTCATTATTCTACTCTTTCTCCGTATTCCTCTAACGCCGCGATTCGGCGTTTGCATTACTCTTACATCATTATAACGCATAATATTTAAAATGCAAACCTTTTCGTTTGAATATTTTTCTGTTTTAGTCAAATTTGCCAATTCATTTGCGCACCGCTTGTCTATATGCTATAATGGCTGTATCACTTCGAAAGGAACGAGCCTTATGACGATTTTTCTCTGTCTGGACGATGCGGACGGACTTGCGTTCAACCGCCGCCGCCAGAGCCGCGACCGCGTCCTCTGCGAGCGTATCGCCGCGCTCTCCAAAAGCGGCGTTCTGCGCATGAATACGCGGACTTCCGCCCTGTTTGAGGGCATAAACGCTCCGAATATCTGCGCGGAGGACGATTACGCCGAAAAGGCCGCGAAGGGCGATTTCTGCTTTGTCGAGTGCGCCGACCCCGCGCCGCTCCTTAAAAAAGCCGACCGGCTGACCGTGTTCCGCTGGAACCGCCGCTACCCTGCCGACCTGCATTTTTCCGTGCCGGACGGTTGGCGAAAGACGGGCGAAAACGAGTTCGAAGGCTCCTCTCACCCGGTTATCACACAGGAGGATTATGTAAAATGCGAAAATTAACGCAAACGCTTGCGCTGCTCGTTCTGACGCTCAGCCTGCTGCTTGGCGGCTGCGCCGCGCCGGTGCAGGACGCGGGTTCCGTATCCCCGTCCATGCCTGCGTCCTCGGGCACGCAGACTTCCGCCTCGCTTGACGCCCTCCCGGCGTACAGCGGCGAGCCGTATGTTGCCCTGAACGGCAACGAACCCGAGTTCTCAGCCGACGAAATCACCGACACTTCTTTTGAAACCTACTCGCCGCTCGACTCGCTCGGCCGCTGCGGCGTGGCGGAGGCCAGCATCTCGACCGACCTCATGCCCGCGCAGGGCGAAAAGCGCGGCTCGATCAGCGAGGTCAAGCCATCCGGCTGGGTCACGAGCAAGTACGATTTCGTGGACGGCAAGTACCTCTACAACCGCTGTCACCTCATCGGCTGGCAGCTGACCGCCGAAAACGCCAACCGCAGCAACCTCATCACCGGCACGCGCTACCTGAACGTGGACGGCATGCTCCCCTTCGAGAACATGGTCGCGGACTACGTGAAGGAAACCGGCAACCATGTCATGTACCGCGTCACCCCGATTTTTGACGGCGACGACCTCGTTGCGCAGGGCGTGCAGATGGAGGCGTACTCGGTCGAGGACGACGGCGACGGCATATGCTTCAACGTGTTCTGCTACAACGTGCAGCCGGGCGTCGAAATCGACTACACGACCGGCGAAAACCGCCTTGCGGACAGCAGCAGCGCCGCGCAGAACAGCTCTTCGGGCGAACAGGCGCACTATGTTCTGAACACCTCGTCGAAAAAGTACCACGCGCCGGACTGCTCCGCCGTAGAGAAGATGTCGGACAAGAACCGCAAGGACTTCACCGGCACACGCGCCGAGCTGGAAGCCGAGGGCTACACCGCCCACTCCGCCTGCATCAAATAAACCTTTGTACCGCAGGGTGAGTGCCCCACCCCGCCGCAAACAAACGACCCTCCGAGGGCGAGCCGCTGCGCTCCTCCCCGGAGGGTCTTTCTCTGTCTTATTTTACTCTGCGAGCGCCTTCATGGCCGCCGCGATGATTTCCGCGTTCTGAATGACGCGGGCGGTTTCCATGTACTCGTCCGGCTTGTGCTCGCGCACCTCGTCGCCCGGGAAAATCGGGCCGAACGCCACGATATTCGGCATGGACTTGGCGTAGGTGCCGCCGCCGATGGATTTCGGCTCTGCCTTTTCGCCGGTTTCCGCCTCGTACACCGCAAGCAGGCGGCGGACAAGCTCGTTGTCCTTCGGCACGTACAGCGGCGCCGCGTGCGACATTTCGGTTTCCGTAAAGCCGCCGAGGGTAAAGCCGCGCTTCAGCCGCGGATAGACCAGCTCATACGGCAGCGTCACCGGGTAGCGGACGCTGAACGTCAGCGAGAGCGCGTCGTTTTCGAAGGACGCAACGCCGATGTTCATGGTCAGGTCGCCCGAAACCTCGTCGCGCATCGCAAGGCCCAGCGACTCGCCGCGCGTTTCCATGCCGAGGCGCTCGGAGAGGAACGCAAGGCACTCCCCTGTCTCGCCCGTGAACGGCAGCTGCGCGAGCGCCATGGCCAGACGGCCGATTGCGTTTTCACCAAGCTCCGGCGTCGAGCCATGCACGGCCACGCCCTCCGCCTCGACACGGATGCCGCCCTCGATGGGGGTGACAGTTACCTTTTCTGCCGCGATTTTGGAGGCCGCCTCGGCCGGGCATCTGACCTCTGCCACGGCATACGCCGGCGAGATGTTGCTCGCCGCGCCGCCCTCGAAGCGCGTCAGGATATAGTCGCCCGTCTGGTGCAGCGTGCGCGTGTACGTGCCGTTCAGGATGCCCTTTTCGCCGTTGATGAGCGGATACTCGCCGTCCGGGGTGAAACCCATGACGGGCGTTTCGCCGCCGTGCGCCGCGTACCACGCCATATCGCCGCAGCCGGTTTCCTCGTTCGTGCCGAAAATCACGCGGATGCGCTTTTTCGGCTGAAATCCGCTCTCTTTCAGTGCCTTGAGCGCGTAGACCGCCGCGACCATCGGGCCTTTGTCGTCCATCGTGCCGCGGCCGTAGATGCGGCCGTTCTTGATTTCGCCCGAAAACGGCTCGCTCTCGCTCCAGCCGTCCCCCGCCGGAACGACGTCCAGATGGCCGAGCACCGCAACCATTTCCTCGCCCTCACCGAACTCGCACCAGCCGACGCGGTGATCCATGTTGGTTGTTGGGAAGCCGAGCTTTTCGCAGAGCGCAAGCATCTCGTCAAGGCAGCGTGCCGGCTCTCTGCCGAACGGTGCGCCCTCCTCCGGCTCGCCCTCTACGCTCGGAATGCGCACGAGTGCGCCGAGCGACGCCAGCAGCTCCTCGCTGTGCGCATGAATATATGATTTGAAGTCCATCTTTGGTTCCTCCCTGCAAGCTGTGAACATCAGAAAAATTTTTGTTTCGTTGCCGTAACAACCGACATTCTATTCAAAGTATAGTAAACTCAGTTCATCAAGTCAAGAGCAAACCGCCTGTAAATAATCGGAGGATAGAATTATGGTAAGAAAAATCATCGAAATCGACAGTGAAAAGTGCAACGGCTGCGGTCTTTGCGCGTCGGCGTGCCACGAGGGCGCGATCGGCATGGTGGACGGCAAGGCGAAGCTGCTGCGCGACGACTACTGCGACGGTCTGGGCAACTGTCTGCCGGTGTGCCCGACAGGTGCTATCCGCTTTGTCGAGCGCGAGGCGGCGGCCTACGATGAGAAAGCCGTCGAGGAGAACATGAAAAAAGCGCAGAACGCGGTGCATTCCGGCTGTCCGGGAAGCCGTGCGCAGACGCTTCAGCCGTCCGGCGGCTGCCCCGGCAGTCAGGCGCGGACGTTTGCGCCGCACGCCGCCGCTCCCTCGGACTTTTTCCCGCAGCCGTCCCAGCTGCGCCAGTGGCCGGTACAGATTCAGCTCGTGCCGGTGAACGCGCCGTATTTTGAGGGCGCAGACCTGCTCGTTGCGGCGGACTGCACCGCCTACGCCTACGCGGACTTCCACAAGGATTTCCTGCGCGGCCGCATCACGCTTGTCGGCTGTCCCAAGCTCGACCCAGTCGATTACAGCGAAAAGCTGACCGAAATCCTCGCGCGCAACAACATCCGCAGCGTCACCATCGTGCGCATGGAGGTGCCGTGCTGCGGCGGTCTGGAGCACGCGGTCAAGACCGCCCTCCAGAACTGCGGCAAGATGATTCCATGGAGCGTGCACACGGTTTCCGTCAAAGGCGAACTGCTGTAAAAATGCGCAGAATGCAAAAGAGAGCACAGATTTTCGTCTGTGCTCTCTGTTTTTATGCTGATTTACTTTCGCGCCGCGAAGAACAGACGCGGGAAGCGGAAAATAATGCTTCCGTTTTTCTGCACTGGGTACAGCTTCCGGATGCCGTCAAGGATTTCGGCTTCGAACGCCGTCTTGTCCTCGTCGCACAGTTGCGCGAGATACGGGCGCAGACCCGTGCCGCGATACCATTCGAGAATGCTCTCGTGCGAAGGCATTTCGAAAAAATACATGATTTCCCACATACGGAACGCGCTCGCGTTTTCGCTCAGCGCATCAAAGTATTCCTCCTCGGTCAGCTCGTTGTACTGGCGGAACGAGGTGATTTTCCCCTGCCAGCGTGCGCCGTGGGCGGTGTCGGTCAGGAGGTGGTGCATCGGGTGCTTGGCCTGCGAGGGAATCTGCACGGCGAGTGTACCGCCCGCGTTCAGCAGCCCCATCAGCTCGCGGATGCGCGTTCTGTGGTCGGGGAGCCACTGGAGGCAGGCGTTCGAGAACACGAGGTCATACTTTTCCGGCAGCTTTTCGAGGTCATGCGCGGCGTCGAGCTCGATAAACTCGAGTCCCGGATGGTTTTCACGGGCGTAGCGCAGCATATCGGGCGAGTTGTCCGCGCCGATGATATGCGCCGCCGGGAACGTATCCGCGAGCACCTGCGTGCTGTTGCCGATGCCGCAGCCGACATCAAGGACGGTTTCCGGCACGGTTTCGACCGCGCGGACGAGGTCATAGCACGGAAGCGTACGCTCCTTTTCGAATTTGCTGTAAAGCTCAGCGTTCCAGTCAGCCATTCGCAGCTCCTCCCCTCAAAACGGCGGTTCTCTTAAGGCAACGCCGCACAATGAAAACTGCGGCGCTTTGCGGAAATTATGCGGTATTGCCTTAGATGTCCAGTTCGAGCAGCTTGTCGCAGTACGGGCAGCGGTCGCCGATCTTGCCGTGGAGCGGTACATACAGCTCGGTACGCGTGATACACTTGTGGTTGGAGCAGCGCACGCCCGGCTCGTGGCCGATGTCCTGATGGCCTGCACGCTCATACGGCAGCTTGGACAGCGTCAGCAGCAGCGCCATGCGGCCGAACATACCGAAGCGTGCCTGACGGAAGTAGACCGCACGCGGGTCGTCGTCCACGTCCTGCGCGATTTCGTCCACGCGCGGCAGCGGATGCAGCACGAGCATATCCTTCTTGGCGCGCTTCATCTTCTCAGCGGTCAGCTGATAGCTGCCCTCAAGGTTTTCGTACTCCTGTGCGCTCGTGAAGCGTTCGCGCTGAATGCGGGTCATGTACAGAACGTCAAGCTCCGGCAGGACCTCGTCGATGCTGCTGACCTCGCAGTAGGGCATATTGTGCTCCTTGAGGAAGTTAATCATATAATCCGGCAGCTTGAGCGCGTCGGGCGCGATCAGGTAGACTTGAACGTTGTGGAAGCGTTCGAGAAAGTGCAGCAGCGAATGCACGGTGCGGCCGTACTTGAGGTCGCCGCACAGGCCGATTTTCATATCGTCAGCCGAGCCGCGCATACGGAGAATCGTCACCATGTCGGCGAGGGTCTGGGTCGGATGGAGATGGCCGCCGTCGCCTGCGTTGATGACCGGAACGGACGAATAGAGCGACGCCGCCTTGGCCGCGCCCTCGCGCGGGTTGCGCATGACGATCATATCCGCGTAGCAGGACACCATGTTGATCGTGTCCTTGAGCGTTTCGCCCTTGGACGTGGAGGAGGAGCGCGGGTCGGAGAAGCCGACAACGCTGCCGCCGAGACGCATCATCGCGGTCGAGAACGAGAGATTGGTGCGCGTGGACGGCTCGTAGAACAGACTGCCGAGCACCTTGCCGCGGCAGGCGTCAACGTAGCCCTCAGGGCGGTCGATGATGTTGGTGGTGAGCTTGTACAGATCGTTGAATTCCTTCTCGGTCAGGTCGCTCAGATCGATAATATGACGCATGGAGAACTCCATCCCTTTCGTTTTTTTCTGGATAATATCATACCACAGGCACGCGCGAAAAGAAAGAGCCAGCTTGCGAAAAAGAGGTTTTTTTCGCGAAGCCTGTTTTCCGCGCGAAAAAGGCAGGAGCCTGCGGCTGTTACAGACTCCTGCCGTGCTTTTTTCAGTTTTCCATCGGGGTCAGCGCGTAATCGTAGATTGCGTGACCGCTCTGGAGCGGCTTGCCGTCCACCGTCAGCATAACGCTTTCGGCGTTCCGCGCGGACGCGAAGGTGTTGACGAGCGAGTAGACGAGCATTTCCTCGCCGGTGGTGCCGGAGGAGCGGACCGCCTCGGCGTAAGCGTCGTTCATGTCGAGCGTCAGCACGCCGTCCTTCAGCTCAGAGGACACGACCTTGACGCCGCTCGGGAGCGCCCCGGCCGAGATAAGCGCGTCAACGAGCGCCTGATCCGAGTCGTCCGCGACATTCGTGCCGACCGGGGTCAGCGCCTCGCTCTGCTCGTCCGGGACGTAGACCACCGCGGACTTGCCGCCCGTGGGGTTGGGGTTCTCCGGCTGCACGGCCGGCTTGTCGGTCTGCGTATCGTCCGGCGTTTTGGGGGTGTCCGGCGTTACCGGTTCGGTCTGCGTGTTGTCCGCCGGCGGTGCTTCGGGCACGTCCCGTTCCAGCACAAAGCCGTAAATGCAGCCCACCGCGACCATCAGTACGATGACCACGACCGCCACGATGATTTTCGTATTTTTCTTCATAGAAAACGCCTCCTCTGCAAAGGCAGAATGTGTTGCTCTTTACCTATAATCATTATACCACAAACTGCGCCCGAGCGGTAGAGTATTATTTCGTTCAATCGGGGCAACCTATTCCCCGGAGGTGCTTGCCATGGAGAAAAAGGCCCGGCGCGTCTGTCTGCTGACAGCAGCCGTTCTGCTCATATTGTTTGCTGTTCTGCTGTTTTCGCGACAGAAACCCGCGCTTTCCGTACACACCGCTGCCGCCGGGACGCAGGACATCTACAACAGCGTCACCGTGTTCGGCTCGCTCATTCCGGCGCGGACAGCCGCGCTCTGCGCCGCCGAAAGCAGCGTAGTTTCGCGCGTTTTCGTGCGCGAGGGGGACTTTGTTGAGGAAGGCGCGGCGCTCTGCGCACTCGAAAAGACCGACGAGGCCGCGTTTTCGGCTGCCGATGTGCAGGCGGTCCTTTCGGCTGTGCAGGAGCAGGCGGACGAAACCCTGACGGTCGATGGAAATACGCTCACCGCGCCCTTTTCGGGGACGGTGCTCCGCCTGCCGCGCGAGGGACAGACTGTGCGAGAGGGCGTTCCGTGCGTTCTGACGGCTGACCTGTCCTCGCTCCGCGTCCGCGCGGAAACGCCCGAGCTGTACGCGGACGAGCTTGCCGCCGGGCAGAAAGCCAACGTCACCCTCGCCGCCGCCGACCGGATGTACCCGGCGAAGGTCGCCTCGCTCTCGCCGGTCGCGGTGCAGGCGGTCAGCCTGACGGGCAGCACGGGCAGCGCCACGGTCGAGACCCTGCTCGATTTCAGCGGCGAAATTCCCTCTCTGCGCCCCGGCAGCAGCGCCACGGTCAAAATCTTCACCGACCACCGCGAAAACGCGGTCGTGGTGCCCTATGAAGCGGTGTGCCAGCGCGGTGAGCAGGAATACGTGTTCACCGTCAGACGCGGCCGCGCCGTGCAGCACGCCGTCACGACCGGCTATCTGCTCGAAAAACTGATCGAGGTGCGCGAGGGACTTTCGGGAGGCGAGGACGTTATCCTCTCCCCTCCCGACACGCTCGAAAGCGGCGCGGAAGTCGAGGTTTTGCCATGAAATACCGGGATATTCTGCGTTTTTCGCTGCACGGCATCCGCCGCAGTCCGCTGCGCTCGCTGCTCTCGGCGCTGTCTGTCGCGGTCGGCACGGGAGCGCTTCTCGTCATCGCCTCGCTCGGCCTGTTCGGGCGCAGGCAGGTCGAAAACGGCCTCGCCCTCATCGGCGTGAGCGGCCTTGCGGTATCGACGGACGAAAACGCCTCCGGCGCGCCGCTCTCCGCCGCCCTCACCGAACGCATGGCGCAGGCGGTGCCGGGCATCGCGGCGGCAAGTCCCGTCCGGGCGGTCGGCGGCACGGTACGCGCCGGGCACCGCGCATCCGGCGTCGTGCTCGTCGGGGCGGACGAGAACCTCGGGGAGGTCATGCAGCTCGAGCTGCTCGCGGGGGCGCTCCCCTCGCGAGCACAGGTGAAAGCCGGGGCGGCGGTCGCCGTGGTCGGGGACGACCTCGCGCAGCGGCTCTATGGACGCACGAACATCACGGGGCGCGAGGTCCGCGTGACGCTCGGCGGCGCGGAGCGCGTTTTCACCGTCTGCGGCGTCATAAAGGCCCAGACCTCGGCGCTCGGCGGTATGCTGTCGGCGGTCGCCCCCGACCTTGTCTACCTGCCCTACGGCCTGCTCGCCTCGGAGAGTGAACGCGCCGACCAGGTCTTTGTCGCGTGCTCATCAAGCGCCGACCCAGACGCCGTCGGGCGCAGCATCAGCGGTTATCTCACAACGCGCGGTCAGGTCACGGGCACGGTCTACGTGCGCAGCATCTCGGGCGCGGTCGAAACCGTCGAGCGGCTGACCTCGCTCGGCACGCTCCTGTTCTTCGCTATCGGCGGCATCGCGCTTTTCGTGTCGCTTCTCGGCGTGTTCAGCAGCATGCTGTCCGCGGCGCACGAGCGCACGAGCGAAATCGGCATTCTCCTCGCCCTCGGCGCACAGAAGCGCGACATCCGGCGGATTTTCCTCACCGAGGCGGTGCTTCTCTGCGCCGCGGGCGGCGTTTTCGGTCTATTGAGTGCGTGGGGTGCACTGAAAGCCGCAGCGTCCCTTCTGCTGCCGGGATGGCGTCTGACGGCGGCGCTGCCGCTCCTTGCGGCGGTCTGCGGCGGCGCGGCAGGACTGCTCCCGGCGGTGCGTGCGTCCCGTATGAATCCCATCGAGGCGATGCGGCGGTAAAGCGCCTTACAGCACCGCCCGAATGGCGTCCGCGACCGTTTTCACGCGGACAAGGTTCATCTTGCGCGTCAGCTCCTCGTCCACCTCCTGCTCGGGCATGATGCAGGTGTGGAAGCCGAGACGATACGCCTCATTGATGCGCTGACCGGCGTTCGACACCGCGCGAAGCTCGCCCGTCAGGCCGACCTCGCCGAAGCTCATGATGCCCTCGGGCAGCGGCTTGTCGCGGAAGCTGGACGCGATGGCGAGCAGCATCGGCAGATCGACCGCAGGCTCGTCCAGCCGCATGCCGCCGACGACGTTCACGTAAACATCGCTTGACGACAGAAACAGACCGCAGCGCTTCTCCAGAATGGCAAGCAGCAGCACCATGCGGTTGTAGTCCACACCGGCCGCCGTGCGGCGCGGCACGCCGAACTGGGTCTTGGCGGCGAGCGCCTGCACCTCCGCGAGCAGCGGACGGCTGCCCTCCATGACGCAGGCGATACAGTTGCCGGACGCGCCCTGCGGATGGCCGGCGAGCATGGCGGCAGACGGATTGGAAACCTCTACGAGTCCGTGCTCGCTCATCTCGAACACGCCGATCTCGTTGGTCGAGCCGAAGCGGTTCTTCGCCGCACGCAGGCAGCGAAACGCCCCTGCCGACTCGCCCTCGAAGTACAGCACACAGTCCACCATATGCTCAAGGATTTTCGGGCCGGCAAGCGTGCCCTCCTTGTTGACGTGACCAACGATGAAGATGGTGACGTTCTTGTTCTTCGCGTACTGCATGAGGCTCATCGCGCACTCTTTTATCTGGGTCGTGCCGCCGGGCGCGGCGCTGAGGTCGCGCTTGTAGACCGTCTGAATGGAGTCCACGATGAGAATATCCGGCGCCATCAGCTCGGTTTCGTTGATGATCTGGTCCATATCGGTCTCGGAGAGGATATACAGCTCGGGCGAGGAAATATGCAGCCGCGCGGCGCGGAGCTTGATCTGCCGGAGCGACTCCTCGCCCGATACATAGAGCACGCGGGCGTTCTTGCACATCTCCTGGCACATCTGGAGCAGGAGCGTGGACTTGCCGATGCCCGGCTCGCCGCCGACGAGCACAAACGAGCCGTGCACCGCGCCGCCGCCGAGCACGCGGTCGAGCTCGCCGATGCCCGAGAGAAACCGCTCCTCGTTGCCGGTTTCGATGTCTTTCAAGAGGGTCGGGCGTGCGGTTCCACGCACAAAGCCCGTCGTGCCGCGCGATACCGAGGGAGCGGCAGGCTTGAACTCGCTCATGGTGTTCCACGCGCCGCAGGACGGACACTTTCCGAACCATTTCGGCGACTCATAGCCGCAGTCGCTGCATAAATACACGGTTTTCTGTTTCATTTCATCCTCCATGGCCGTCTGCATTCCGGAGATAGCCGGTCACGATGCAGAGGGCGAGCTTTTTGTGATAATTTTCGTCCGCAAGGCGGCTCTCTTCCTCGGGATTGGAGAGAAATCCGCACTCTACGATGACCGCCGGACAGCGCAGCACGCGCATGAGATAGACCGAGCCTTCGGCCTGCTTCGCGGCGCGGCGGTTTTCCGGGTCGCAGCCCTCGACGAGCGCACGCTGCACCGCCTCGGCGAGCGGCTTACCGGCGGCGCTGTTCGCGGAATAAAAGACCTGTGCGCCGTGGTACTGCGGGTCAGGGAATTTGTTGAGATGGATGCTGACAAAGACGGGCGAGGCAAAGCTGTTTACAATCTTCTCCCGCGCCCGGATGTCTGCGACCTTGTTTTCGCGCACCGAACGGGCGGGGTCGTAGTCGAGCGCCTGCTCGCCCTCCCGCGTCATGGCGGTTTTCACCCCGAAAAAGCACGCAAGCGCCCGCGTCCGCTGCGCGACCGACAGGTTGACCGCCTGCTCATTCATGCCGCTCTCCGACACCGCTCCCCCGTCAAAGCCGCCGTGCCCGGCGTCGAGCACGAGCGTTTCCTCGGCGCGGCTCTCCTGCATCGTCCGCAGCACCGCCGTGCAGGGCGCGGCCAGGAGCGTCAGCACAGCCACCGCCGTCACCGCTCCTATCGCAAACAAACATCTTCCGCGCATACGTCCCCTCCTTTCGGGACAGCATACGCGGAAGACGGTCAGGTTATGTCTTGGGCAACACCGCACCATGAAAGCTGCGGCGCTTTGCGGAAATTTTGTCCGATTATGCGGTATTGCCCTTGAAATCGTGCGCTCAGCTGTTGCCGCCGGTCGGGATGAACGGGCGGATGGACTGCGCGACGTTGGAGATCGGCATGGTCTGGAGCCATACGCGGCCCGGACCGGTCAGCGTGGTGTTGAACAGGCCCTCGCCGCCGAACAGCTTGTTCTTGATGCCGGGGACCTGCTGGATGTCGATGGAAACGCCGGATTCAAAGCCTGCGACGTTGCCGGTGTCCACGATGAGCTTCTGACCCGGCGCGAGGGTGTACTCGACCAGCTCGCCGTCGATTTCCGCGAATGCCGTGCCCGAGCCGGACAGGCGCTGCATGATGAAGCCCTCACCGCCGAAGAAGCCTGCGCCGAGCTTTTTGTTGAAGTGGATGGAAAGCTCGACGCCCTCGGTCGCCGCGAGGAACGCGCTCTTTTGAAGAATAAACTCCCTGCCCGGTGCGATTTCAAGCGGTACGATGCGGCCCGGGAAGCACGAGCCGAAGGTGATCATGCCCTCGCCGTGCGCGGTGTAGATGTTCTGGAACATACTCTCGCCCGAGAACGCCTTGGAGAACATCTTACCGAGACCGCCGCCCGAGGTCTGCATCTCCATGTTGGGGCTCATCCAGACCATCGCGCCCTTTTCGGTGATCATGCGCTCGCCGTCTGCTACCTTGCAGATCACGACCGGGAACGGAGTGCCTTTGATTTCGTAGTTCATATATGTATCCTCCTTAATCGGAACACAGACCGCAGAAAGCGGAAACGCCGCCTCTGCCTTATCTATCTGCACCGGAAAACCGGAACAAACGCTTTTCTGCCGCTCAGAGCATTCCCTCGAGCGTATAGGCCGCCGCAAGCGCGAGCAGCACCGCAATCAGTGCACGCAGCATATGCAGCACGCGCTCTCGCGTAAAGATGCGGCGCAGGCCGGTCGGGCGCGGCATATCATTCGCCGGGATAAGCTCGTCTTTGCCCGGCTTATGGTCGATGAGGCGCAGGCCGCAGTCGGCGCACTTTTTAACGCCCTCCTGATATTCGCAGCCGCATTTCGGGCACCATGCCATGCTTTTCCTCCTCCCTCAGCGCGTCACAAAATACAGAACGACAAGTGCCAGCACGAGAATGCCCGCGATGACGGGCAGGAGCCTCAGGGACGCGCTGTCCTCGACTTCCGCTTTCGGCATCTGCTCTGCCTGCTCCTCCGCAAGCCGCGCAAGATCGTCCTCGGAAAGCTCATTCTCGGCAAGCTCGGTCTGCATCTCGTCGATCAGCTGACGGGCGCGTGCGGTCTGCGAGGCGTCCACGACAAGCTCCACGCCGAAGCGTGCGTCCGCGCCGCTGTACGACTGGATCTGGCGGAAGGCCGCCGGACGGTCGAACACCGGGATGTCGTTGTCGCGCAGCATATCCTCGATGGACTCGGCCTCAAGGCGGTTCTTCGCGGTAAAGACCGCGACCGGGCGGCTCATGCCCTCGGGCAGCACCATATCGCGGCGTTCCTCCATCTCTGCCTGCTTTTTCTGCTCGTCCGTCAGCTTATCCACCAGCTTCACGCCGCAGGACGCGCATTCGGTAAAGCCGTCGCGGTATTCCGAACCGCATTTCGGGCACCATGGCATAGTTTCTGTTCCTCCTGAAAGACGGCGTGCGCCGCCTGTGATTTTCGTCTGCTATTATCATACCACACTACGCGGCAAAACGCTATCAATCCTTAAGGCAATACCGCATAATTGGACAAGAGCGATTTGCGAGTAAATTTTGCGTACTGACGAGGCGCGGTTTTGCGGT
>OODU01002129.1_pt1 | contig 17607 bp, 10 predicted proteins | sample 1671171 | NCBI WGS metagenome assembly OODU01 (sample SAMN06348129, study PRJEB24527) | human gut metagenome | biome: human gut; feature: ankylosing spondylitis patient; material: feces | host: Homo sapiens | place: China | collected 2015-10
CTTCACAAATTCACTTAAATCTTCTATCTCCATACCGCCAGGATATAATTCTGTTGCATCTTTAATATCTGTCCTTTTAAAAGCATTTGCATACTTTTCCGGTCTTCCCGCCATTTCTATACATTCACAAATGTTATTCTCTTTTATTGGTGCCAATGTTGGCTGCGTTGCTGAACACAACACAACTGTCGTACCACAAAATTGAGTAAGAAAATTCACAGCTAGATTGAAAAGTTCCATACATTTTACAGGAATTGCCTGCACCTCATCAAATATGATAATACTGTTACATAATGTGTGCATTCTACGGATACAGCTTTTCTGAGCTGAAAACAATGTATTCAATATCTGTACTGCCGTAGTCACTATAATCGGTGAATCCCAAGTTTCAGTGAGTTTGCGATACTGGTCTTCTTCTCCTTCTTCGCAAACCACATTACAATGATGCTCTAACACAACATCCGCTTTGCCTATTGCTTTTCGAATCTCCTCGGCATTCTGAATCAATATAGAATTGAATGGTGCTATATAAATAATGTGTTGTTTTTTCATCTTTTTCGCATGATACAGAGCAAAGCGCAAACTGCTAAGTGTTTTTCCTGCTCCTGTCGGTACAGTAAGTCGATAAAGATTTTCTTCTTTGTCTGCAGCTTGTCTACACAAATCCGAAATTTCTTGACGAAAAGTATTTAACACATTTCCATTCGACGGATTATTTTGAATTTCCTTTGACATATATTGTTCAAATTTTTCTATACATTCATTCCAAATCTTCTGGGTCTCTTCCAATGAAATTCTTTTTGATAACGGAACATCTTGAAAAAAGCAAGCCGTATCCGTCCAGTCCCCATCAATAAGTAAAGATAAAACTATTCTCAGATACATTCCCATAAAGAAATATCTGTTCCCACATTTTCTTTTTGATATTTCTGACTCTTTATGAAAAATATTGATTTTTCCTTCCATTTCCTTATATGTTTGAATTGCTTTTTTACAGTATTCTTCCAACATCTCTTTATCATAAATCTGAAAGAATTCTTTCTTTATCCAGTCGTAATCTATTTGTTTTTCATCCCGTTGTTGCTGTAAACTTTGTCCATTATCCAGATTGATGCAATCTCCCATTCCGTGATGAAAATATATAACCGTACTGACAAATTCTGAAACACTTTTTTCCTTCAGCAACTCCCTGATTAATCTTCCGCCAGCAGTAGAATGATCTAAACCATGTTTATGAGTATCATCTCCATATTGTAGAATTCTCTCAAAATCTTCTTGATTTTCTCTTCCCAACTTTCCTACGTCATGAAACACCCCTATCAAGCTAACCAATATCTTCAATTCTGAAAGAGAACAAGTCTCCGCTGCATAGTTTGCAACATTTTCTGAATGCTCTTCCATCGTCTGATATCTACCTGATTCATAGTCTACGTGCGCCAAATCTCTTTTTATTTCGATTTTATTTTCCATCTAGCCCTCTTGTGTTATCTGTGTGTATTTTTCTTTATTCAGTCTTCTATTTTGTATATTTTCACTATACTCCTAGCTGTTCTTTTTGTCAATAATGATTTTTACATACTTTCCCTTATGTAAATTACATTTTTAATTAAATTTTATAGTCAAACCACCTTTTGATTTGACTACAAAACCATCTTACATACGTTCCCTTATGTTTTTCAACTCACAGATATTTACTATATCTGACATTTCATAACAGATGAAACCTTATAAATATAATTTACATCTCTTATGTCTTTGTCCAGTTCTATTCATTTGTGCCTAAACAACTTGTAATTTCTGAAAAACTGTACAATCGTTATTATACGAATATATTTAATATTTTTCAAGCTGTAATCTCTTGTGATAAAATTTGTTTTCCGGATTCGTTTCACTGGAATATAAGTATGTTAAAAAGAGCAAGAACAGGTACCACATACGGTAACTGTTCTTGCTCTTATCCTACTGCACCTTCGCAATATCGATCAGTGACAGTTTCTTAATATCTGTATTCTCAAGACTTGTGATCAGTGCATATGCTGTGTCAATTGCAGTCAGTACATTCACACCTGTCTCGATTGCATTTCTACGGATTACAAATCCATCTCTTGAATGTTCTGCACCCTGTGCCGGGATATCGATAACAAGATCGATCTTATGTCCGAGGATCAGGTCAAGAAGATTCGGTGATTCCTGCTCGATCTTACGAACCGGAGTAGCCTTTACTCCTGCCTCATTCAGTGCACGTGCTGTTCCGCTTGTAGCAAAGATATGGTATCCAATCTTCTCAAATCTTCTTCCGATCTCTACTGCGTCCGCATGGTCTTCGTCACGGACTGTCATGATCATATTTTTATGCTTCGGAAGCTTGATTCCTGCTCCGATAAATGCTTTATAAAGTGCTTCATCAAATGTCTTCGCAATACCAAGACATTCTCCTGTAGACTTCATCTCTGGTCCAAGGCTGATATCAGCACCGCGGATCTTCTCAAAGGAGAATACCGGCATTTTAACTGCTACATAGTCAGCTTCCGGCTGAAGTCCCGGTGTGTAACCAAGATCTTTGATCTTCTTTCCTGTAATAACCTGTGTTGCCAAAGGAACAATCGGGATACCTGTTACTTTACTGATGTATGGCACTGTACGGCTGGAACGTGGGTTTACCTCGATAACATATACGTCATCTTCGCCGCACACAATAAACTGGATGTTGATCATACCGATAACATGGAGTGATTTTGCAAGTCTTCTTGTGTACTCAGCAATCTTTGCTTTCGCTCCTTCTGTCAGGCTCTGTGCCGGATATACGGAAATACTGTCTCCGGAGTGGATTCCTGCACGCTCGATATGTTCCATGATACCCGGGATCAGGATATCTGTTCCGTCGCATACTGCATCGACCTCAATCTCTTTTCCCTGAAGGTATTTATCTACAAGGATTGGGTGATCCTGTGCGATTCTGTTAATGATTCCGATGAATTCATCAATATCATTGTCGTTGATTGCAATCTGCATTCCCTGTCCACCAAGAACGTAGGAAGGACGAACCAATACAGGATATCCAAGTCTGTTGGCAACTTCTTTCGCTTCTTCTGCTGTGAATACTGTTCCACCTGTCGGACGTGGAATCTCGCACTCTTCAAGAATCTCATCAAAGAGCTCACGGTCTTCGGCTTTATCTACATTTTCTGCAGATGTACCAAGGATCGGTACTCCCATCCTCATAAGTGCTTCTGTCAGTTTGATTGCTGTCTGTCCACCAAACTGTACAACTGCTCCGTCTGGTTTCTCAATATCAACGATACTCTCTACATCTTCCGGTGTCAGTGGCTCAAAATACAGCTTATCAGCGATGTCAAAGTCTGTACTTACTGTCTCCGGGTTATTATTTACGATGATTGTCTCATATCCGTCTTTTGCAAATGCCCATGTACAATGTACAGAACAGAAGTCGAACTCGATACCCTGACCGATACGGATCGGACCGGATCCAAGAACAAGTACTTTCTTCTTATCTTTTGTCTGTTCAACTTCATTCTCACTTCCATATACAGAGTAGTAGTATGGTGTCTCTGCGGCAAACTCTGCTGCACAAGTATCTACGATCTTATATGCTGCAACGATACCGTTTGCATGACGCATATCGTGAATTTCCTGCTCTGTCTTACCTGTCAGCTGTGCGATTACATTATCCGGGAACTCGATACGTTTTGCTTCTGCAAGAAGCTCCGGTGTAAGTTCCTGTGTCTTCAGAGCTGTCTCCATCTCTGTGATGATCGCAAATTTATCGATAAACCACTCATCAACTTTTGTAATCTCGTGGATCAGATCGTAAGAGATTCCTCTTCTGCATGCTTCTGCGATTCTCCACATACGCATGTCATCTACTTTCTTCAGCTGATCGATCAGTTCATCATCTGTCAGATCTGTGAAGTCATAAGACATCAGACTGTCTACATGCTGCTCCAGAGAACGGATTGCTTTCATAAGAGCTCCCTCGAAGTTATTACAGATGCTCATAACTTCTCCGGTTGCTTTCATCTGTGTTGTCAGTGTTCTCTTCGCACTGATAAATTTATCAAATGGAAGTCTCGGGATCTTAACTACTACATAGTCAAGCATTGGCTCAAAACTTGCATAGGTCTTCTGTGTGATTGCATTCTTGATCTCATCCAGATTGTATCCAAGTGCGATCTTCGCTGCAACCTTCGCGATCGGATATCCTGTTGCTTTGGAAGCAAGTGCAGAAGAACGGCTTACACGAGGGTTTACCTCGATTACACAATATTCAAATGTCTCTGGGTGTAATGCATACTGTACGTTACATCCACCTGTGATATTCAACTCACTGATAATGTTCAATGCGGAAGTACGTAACATCTGATATTCTTTATCGCCCAGTGTCTGAGATGGTGCAACTACAATACTGTCTCCTGTATGAACTCCAACCGGGTCAATATTTTCCATATTACATACTGTAATACAGTTTCCGGCTCCGTCACGCATTACCTCGTACTCGATCTCTTTCCATCCTGCGATGCAGCGTTCAACAAGAACCTGACCAACACGGGAAAGACGAAGACCATTCTCAAGGATCTCTACTAACTGCTGAGAATCATGTGCGATACCACCACCGCTTCCTCCCAGTGTATAAGCAGGACGAAGAACAACCGGATAGCCGATCTTATTTGCAAATGCAAGTCCGTCTTCTACATTTTCTACAACGAGAGAAACTGCAACCGGCTCACCGATCTTCTCCATTGTCGCCTTGAACTCCAGACGGTCTTCTGCCTTTTTGATCGTCTCAGATGTTGTTCCGATCAGGCGTACATTATTCTCTTTTAAGAATCCAGCCTCTTCAAGTTCCATTGCAAGGTTCAGTCCAGCCTGTCCTCCAAGTGTTGGAAGTACACTGTCTGGTTTCTCCTTTTTGATCAGCTGCTCAACAACCTCAATTGTCAGTGGCTCGATATAAACACGATCTGCGATATCTTTATCTGTCATGATTGTTGCAGGGTTTGAGTTGAGAAGTACAACCTCAATCCCTTCTTCTTTCAGTGAACGGCAGGCCTGAGTTCCAGCATAATCGAACTCCGCAGCCTGTCCGATGACGATCGGACCAGAACCGATAACTAATACTTTTTTGATACTATTATCTCTTGGCATTATTTCTCTCCTCCCATCATCTCAAGAAAACGATCGAACAGGTATCCTGAATCCTGTGGTCCCGGGCATGCTTCCGGATGGAACTGAACTGTAAAAATGTTCTTTCCAACATATGCAAGTCCTTCGTTTGTTCCGTCATTTACATTCTTAAATGCAGGAACTGCAACGTTTGGATCAATCTTGTCTTCATCAACAACATAGCCGTGATTCTGTGAAGAAATGTAGACTCTGCCTGTCTGAAGATCTTTCACCGGATGATTTCCACCACGGTGTCCGTATTTTAACTTGTAAGTTGTACCACCTGTTGCAAGTGCCATCAACTGATGTCCAAGGCAAATGGCAAATATTGGGATATCTGTTTCATAAAGCTTTTTGATTTCTTTGATAATTGATGTACATTCTGCCGGATCTCCAGGTCCATTGGAAAGCATAATGCCATCTGGATTAGATGCGATGATCTCCTCCGCTGTTGTATCGGCCGGATAAACGGTCACTTCGCAGCCGCGATCATTTAAAGATTTTGCGATGTTTTTCTTAGCTCCAAGATCAAGAAGTGCAACCTTCTTACCTGTTCCTTCTAAAACGTATTTCTCCTCACATGTAACTTTGGAGACAACACCTTCTACCTTATAATTCTTCAACTTGGAGATTACTTCATCAAGATCGTAATTCTCGTTTGTTGTGATCATACCATTCATGGTACCTTTTTCTCTTAAAATCTTTGTAAGAGCACGAGTATCAACTCCCGCAATACCCGGAATATCATATTTCTTGAGGAAATCCTGAATTGTACCTTCACATCTGAAGTTACTTGGCATTCTGGATAACTCCCTCACAATATATCCATCTGGCCATGCCTTTAATGACTCCATATCCGGTGTAATTCCATAATTACCAATCAGCGGATATGTCATAACCACTGCCTGTCCCGCATAAGAAGGGTCCGTCAGTACCTCAAGATATCCTGTCATTGAAGTATTAAACACGATCTCACTGATCATATCTCTCGTCGAACCAATGCTTGTTCCTGTAAACACAGTACCGTCTTCCAAAATAAGAAACGCTTTCATCTGTTCACCCTTTCCCTTCGTAAAAATATTTTTTCTCAAAAGGAAAGCGCTCATGGAGTCTTTATTCCAGAGCGCCCTCTTTCTCAAATTGTAAAGATTATACTACAGCATGGGAGACATTTCAACATCATTTTTGATGAATAACTTAGTACTTTTATTAATATATATTGGTATTTTTTACTTATAAATAGTATTTTATGCATTTTTATGAATACCAGAAGATCATTATGATCCGCTTTCTGTCATCCACGGCATACGTATATTTCACCTCTTCTAATTGTCTGAAGTCAACAAGAAACTGCGCCGCCTGTGGAATCAAATTATCTATAATTTTCTCTTTTGCAACTTCATAAACAGCATTTTCCGAAAAGCGGATAGCAAACATTTCCTGTCCATGTTCTATCCCTGCTTTCATTTTTTCATAGATTTCATTCTCATCAAATGTTTCATAGTACAGACCGTTGATTCGATAATATTCCAGATCATTGGAATCGCACACCGGATACGGCACAAAATCATCCTGCTGATGATCTGTAAAAATTTCTTCATCTGTACAACATAGATACTCATAATTCACAAGATCATGAGGTAGCGTTTCTCCCGTCTCATTCTCCTGAAAGATTGGATCTCCGAAAGTCACATCCATCTGATAATACTTATCATCACATTTCACTATATTCCATGCATGTGCCCCCTGCTCTTTTACTGTTCCCACAACGTAAATACATTCTATTCCCATCTGTTTCAACAGATATTGAGCTGCTCTGGAATATCCTGCGCAGACGGATCTTTTTCCAACCAAAGAACTATAAATATTCTGATTATCCAATGCGTTTTGATCATAATCCACCGTATCTACAAGATATTTGAAAATGTACTTGATCTTCTCATACTCTGTCTCACATCCCTGCGCACCTGCAAGTACCTCTTGTGCCGCATTTTCAATCTGCTCCCGTCTGGATTCTCTCTGATCCTGTGTGCAGATATAAGACGGATGAAACTCTGTATAATCTTTGTATACCGTCATTTTTGAGCTCCCGTCACACCAGAACAATTCCGACCGGTCATAGATCAGATATTCGTATATCTTTCCAGCCTCATCGTTCTCGCCTGCATGAAGAAGAATGGTCTCATCCATGGAACGAACCCCCTGCAGGATCTCGCGATAAACTTGTTTTTCCTGTTCCGACAGCTGCTGATAATAAAAACCGTCTGCAACATCTTCTTCTGATACATTTAACTCCGGAAATTCTATTTTCTGACCTGAATCAGACAAAAGTATATTTCCAGACTCACAGAATAATCCAGGTGTTGCTTTTATCATCTTTAATACACCTGCTGCTCCGATCACCACAAGAAGAAGTACAAGAAACACGAATCCTTTTCTTCTTGTTTTTCTATTTCTTCGTCGTTTTTTCCTTCGTCTTCTGTCTCTTTCCATTAATTTCACTGTCTCCTGTCTGAACTGATCCTGTACTTTATGAAAGCTCCGCTATTCTTGACACGCCAACATAAATTTCTGATATCTTATACCATGTTTTATAATCTATCTCTCCGGTTACCGGAAGACCGAATATAGATTGAAATTTCCGGACAGCCGCTTCTGTTTCAGGTCCATAGATTCCATCTTCCTCCAATTTAGGGATCTCCGGATATGCACCCGCAATTACATTCAGCTGTTCCTGTATCTGGCGCACTTTTGGGCCTTGTGAACCTTGTTCCAGTGTATATCCCGGCCAGGAGGACGGAATACCTGAAATTGCTTCTGCCGTATTGATATACATATCGTCACCATAATAATACCTTAGAATTTCAATCGGAGAAAATCCCTGTTCTCCCAGACTTTTTGACCCCCACTGTGTCAACCAGTTTGGACAACTCACTCTGCGACCATCACAATACTGTGTCAGGATTGGCTGGCGCACATTCGGCCGTGACAGATAGTCTGCAAACAGTTCATCCACAATCACTGAAATAGGCTCAAATATATTGCGCTCCGGGATCCATTTATGGTCAAATGCCGTTGATGATGTAATTGTAAAATCAAACCCTTTATTTCGATACCATTCCGTATAAACCCTGTTTAAAGTGAATGACATAATTGCCAGCACATTTGCCCTTATGGTGTCTGCCGGCCAGGTTGCATAGATTTCACTTGATGCGACATTTTTTATATAATCTTTGTACTTCACATAATAATTCTGTGCTGTAGAATCCCGCGGAGATCCATCATGTACGATAATATATTCCGGTACAACCACACGGCTCAAGACAATTTCTCCTGTTTCATTTACCGGCTTAATCTCTTCCTCTGCAATCTTCGGAGGATAATTTCCATATAAAGTATGAGCAGGGATGACGAATACCTGCCCTTCTTCCCTGCTCTGATCCTTTTGTTTCATGCGTATATTCTGGATTGCCTTTGTGTTTGCCAGGATCTCTGTTCCCGAAACACTGATCGACTCAAATCCTTCTGCTTCAATATTCAATGTATATTCTGAATATGGTTGACGTTCTTCGTTCTCATCCAGACTCCATTCTTTTGGTGGTGCATTCAGTTCAACCACTTCTGTCTGACCGGAAGAATCCGTCACCACCTGTTCTAATATACTTTCCGGGATTCCTGTATAAGAGATGGAAATCCGCGCTTCCTTTACCGGAAATGCATTCACAGAAGATGTAACATTTATCTGCAGCTGACCACGATCGATCAGATTCTCCTGCGTTTCTTTGCTTTCAGTTGAACCTTGTGCCCCTTGTATCGGTTGAAAAAGTTTCATAGTTTGTCTCCCACATCTGATTCGTTTCCTTTTTCCAGTATATGCGGGAAACTCCTATTCTTTCCTGTTTTCTACACAAGTTTCAGAATGTCATTAAACATAATAACAACCATCAATGCCATCAGAAGCACAAATCCTGCAAAATGTACCATGCCTTCTTTCTCAGGCGGTACTCTTTTTCCACGAACGGCCTCAATGATAAGGAATACAAGACGTCCACCGTCCAACGCCGGAAGCGGTAACAGATTCATCACACCCAGGTTGGCGGTCAGAAGTACTCCTATATTGAGAAGATTTAAAATCACTACTACCACGCCTGCCGGAGCTGCTTCCTGATAAACGTTATCTACCGCACTGACAATTCCAACCGGACCGGAAAGATCTTTTACTCCTACCTTTCCACCAACTAACATTTTCAGACTGTCAACTGTATATGTGATCCAATACTTCACCGTATATGCTCCGTATCGAACTGTTCCAAACAGACCCGGACGAACCATCTCACCACCTGTAATTCCAAGCAGAGGAAAAGCATCTCCCTCATTCTGTTTTGGTTCCAGCACAACTGTATAATCCTTACCGTCACGCTCATACTCAACTTCTACACTTTTTGTTCCCGCATGCATCATATTATACAGACTGATATCGTTCCAGATATGAACTGATTTTCCTCCGATCTTCTTGATCACATCTCCCGGTTCGATACCTTCTTCCTGCGCTGAATATCCATCTGTCACATTACTGACAACCGGTGCTCGATATCCCGTCCAGCCAATAATAATCATGCAGAGGATCCATGCAAGAATAAGATTGAACACTGGACCTGCAACAATTACTGACATTCTTGCCCAGACCGATTTGCTGTTAAAGCTCCCTTCAGACATATCATCCACATCATCTTCTCCCATCATGCAGGCTCCGCCAAACGGAAGAAGCTTTAAGCTGAATTTTGTTTCTCCAAACTGTTTTCCAAAAATAGTCGGTCCAAGACCCAGAGAGAATTCATCCACACGGATCTTATTCTTCTTTGCAAGCAGAAAGTGTCCTAATTCGTGAAAGATTACAATCGCACTGAATAGCAGAATTGCCAAGATTATGCCCATACATTACCACCTGTTTTTAATAAATTCATATGTTTCCTGTTCTGTCTTTAGTATCTCCTCAACGGTTGGAGCCGCAATATTTTTATGTGCTTCCATACACGCCTGAATAATTTCAGGAATCTGGAGATACTTAATCTTTCTGTCAAGGAACAGCGCAACTGCTTTCTCATTTGCCGCATTTAACACGGTCGGAAGGGAACCTCCTGTTCTTCCCGCTTCAAAAGCAAGCTTCAATCCATAAAATGTTTCCAGATCCGGCTGTTCAAACGTGATCTGCTGAAGTGTCGAAAAGTCCAGTCTGTCACCCGGAAGATAACGACGTTCCGGATAATAGAGTGCATACTGGATTGGAAGTTTCATATCCGGTGTTCCAAGCTGTGCGATCACTGCACCATCTTCGTATTCCACCATTGAATGAATGATACTCTGTGGCTGCACAACAACCTGAATCTGATCTACATCCACTCCAAAGAGCCATTTCGCCTCAATCACTTCAAGACCTTTGTTCACCATTGTAGATGAGTCAATTGTAATCTTGCGTCCCATTGCCCAGTTTGGATGTTTCAATGCATCCTCTACCTGGATGTTCGCCAGATCTTCCAGTTTCTTTCCTCTAAATGGTCCACCGGATGCCGTCAGGAGAATCTTGTGCAGAGCCTTCTGCTGTCCTCCCTGAAGAGACTGGAAGATTGCGCTGTGCTCGCTATCCACCGGAAGAATAGAAACCCCTTTTTCCTTTGCCAGCGGCATAATGATATGTCCTGCTGTGACCAGTGTCTCTTTATTTGCCAAAGCAATATCTTTTCCTGCATTAATTGCTTCAATTGTAGGAAGAATTCCAATCATTCCGACAATTGCTGTCACAAGAATCTCTGACTCCGGCTGTCTCGCTACTTCAAGCAGTCCATCCATACCGCTTACTACTTTAACATCCAGATCATTTATTTTGTCTTTTAATTCATTTGCTCTTTCTTCTTTCCAGACTGCTGCCAGTTTCGGCTTAAATTCTCTGATCTGTTTCTCCAGAAGATCAATATTATTCCCTGCTGCAAGTGCCGTAACCTCCAGATCGCCATTTGTCCTGACAATTTCCAATGTCTGTGTTCCTATGGATCCTGTAGATCCCAAAATTGCAATTTTCTTCATTGTAACTTTTTACCTCTATTCTGCATTTATGTTACGATCCACAAAACTGTGGATCAGCAACGCATCTATCACACACATATCTCCTTTTACAGAAACAAGGAAAGATAGAAAATAATAGGTGCTGTAAAGATTACACTGTCAAAACGGTCAAGAATTCCTCCATGTCCCGGAATCAGTTTGCCATAATCTTTAATGTTGTGATATCGCTTGATTGCAGAAGCTGCCAGGTCCCCGATCTGTGAAATTGCTCCACCGACTGCACCAATGATCGCATATTGCAATAAATCTGCCGCCGCATTTCCCCAGTAATTAATTGCAAGTCCATACAATACTCCGATCAATGCCGCACCGAGGATTCCTCCGATTCCACCTTCTATTGATTTCTTCGGACTTAAAATCGGTGCCAGCTTATGCTTTCCGATCAACATACCGACACAGTATGCACAAGTATCACATCCCCAGGAGCATACAAATACAAGCCATACCGAGAAGATTCCTCCCGGAAGATTTCTTGTCTGATAAATGTAAGAGAGCATCACTGCCACATAGAACATTCCGAAAAAGCCTGCAAAAATCTGCTGTGTATTATATTTCGGATAGGCAAATACAAGAACCGCCATCTGACAGATCAAAAAAGCCATAAACAGCATAACAAACCAGTTTAAGGATTCTCCCGGAAGAAGCGGTTTAAAATATAATAACCCATAATACAGGATTGCAAAAATGTATCCGACAATTCCAGGTGCCTTCTTCTCTATGTGAAATACTTTATACAACTCTGTCATTCCGATCAGGCTGATTAATAACAAAACTGCAAAGAGCAGGTTTCCGCCCGTGATCACTGTGACAAGTGCGATGATCACTAATAGTATTCCACTTAGTAACCTTGTTTTAAACATCTTTATTCCGCCTCCTCTACTCCGCCGAATCTTCTATGCCTGCGGTTATATTCTTCCACCGCTTTTATAAGCTCTTCTTTCGTAAATGCCGGCCACGGAACATCTGTAAAATAAAACTCTGAATAGGCCAGCTGCCAAAGCAGATAATTCGATAATCTTTGTTCTCCGCTTGTACGGATCATCAAATCCGGATCCGGAATGTCATTTGTATCTAGATAAGAATTAAATAATGATTCATCGATTGTGTCCGGATTTACCTTGCCGGCCGCACAATCCTTCGCAAGCTTTCTGGCTGCTCTTGTGATCTCATCACGGCTTCCATAGTTGATCGCAAGGTTAAAATTCAGCCCGGTATTGTTTTTGGAAGACTCAACCAGTTCTTTTAAGCTCTCCTGCAGATCATCTGCAAGTGCCGTCGGATCTCCGAGAACACGGACTTTCATATTATTTTCCCTTGCTGTCTTGATACAGGTCTTTGTATAGCTTCGGAAAAGCTTCATCAGCCCGTCAACTTCTTCTCTGGAACGTTTCCAGTTCTCAGTCGAAAACAGATAGACCGTCAGATATTTGATGCCAATATCATAAGCGTCACGGCAGATTTTTTCCAGATTCTTGGCACCGCGTGCATGCCCGTAATTACGCGGCATCCCTTTGCTCTTTGCCCAGCGTCCGTTGCCGTCCAGAATGATTGCTACATGTTGTGGAATATTCATACACAAAACCTCCTGTGTGCAAAAAAGCAGGGATGCCACACTGCAACATCCCTGTATTTACCCAATATTTACCTTCTAAGACTACACGGTCATGATCTCTTTTGATTTCTCCTCGATAGCCTTGTCGATATCCTTGATATACTTGTCTGTCAGCTTCTGGACATTTTCTTCCAGCTCTTTGACTTCGTCCTCGGATACCTCTTTTCCCTTTCCAAGTTTCTTGAATGCATCGTTTGCGTCACGTCTGATATTGCGGACAGCAACTTTTGCACCCTCGCCTTTTTTCTTCACTTCTTTTACCAGATCTTTTCTTCGTTCCTCTGTCAGTTCCGGGAATACCAGACGGATCACTTTTCCGTCGGTATTCGGATTGATGCCAAGGTCGGATGTCTGGATCGCTTTGCAGATCTCTTTGATCAGAGATGCATCCCACGGCTGAATCTGGATCATACGCGGCTCCGGAACGGTAACGTTTCCTACCTGCTGAAGTGGCGTCGGTGTTCCGTAGTACTCTACGGTGATACGATCCAGTACGTGCGGATTGGCACGACCTGCACGAATCGCTCCGAACTCTTCGAGCAGATTGTTATATGATTTTGTCATTTTGACATCGTATGCTTTGATTCTTTCATCCATTTCTGATTCCTCCTGTATTCTGGTATTATACGGTAACTTTTGTTCCGTTGAATTTGCCGTTTACGGTATTGACTATGCTGTTCTCTTCGTTCAGCCCGAAAACAAGCATCGGCATCTTGTTTTCCATGCAGAGAATGGACGCTGCCATATCTACTACGCCCAGTTTGCGGTCGATGACTTCCTGAATAGAGATTTCATCGTATTTTTTTGCATCCGGGTTGGTCTTCGGATCACTGTCATATACACCATCAATGGATTTTGCGAGCAGGATCACATCTGCCTCAATCTCAATGGCACGAAGCACGGTTGCTGTATCGGTGGAAAAATACGGATGTCCGGTACCTCCTGCAAAGAAAGATACAATCCCTTTTTCAAAATATTTATTGACACGGTCTTTTGAGAAAAGTTTTGTAAACGCTCCGCATGCAAACGGTGTCAGGATCTGTGTTTTCATTCCGACAGAACGGAAGATCTCCGATACATAAATGCAGTTCATGACCGTTGCCAGCATTCCGATCTGATCCGCTTTTGTGCGGTCGATATTCTCACTGGAGCGGCCTCTCCAGAAGTTACCGCCGCCGATCACGATGCTGACTTCCAGACCTGCATCGACAATCTCTTTTACCTGTTTTGCTACTTTTGTAACGGTCGGCTCATCAAAGCCCATATGTTTATCACCTGCAAGTGCTTCGCCGCTTAATTTCAATAATACTCTTTTCATTCTGCACCTCAATCTGTTTTTTTGTTTCGAGACAGTTTATGTGTCTGTTTACCTGAAACTTTCTGCTGAGAGTATATCATATTTCCTTTGAAACTACAACTAAGAATTCTCCGAGTACTTCCACGGATTTTTCCTTCGGTCGGCATATTTTTTTGCACCGGAAGAGAACCTCCGCAAATTTTGCTATACTTTTTCCCGCGTTTTTGTTATAATCACGCTTGGTATCCGCACAGCATACGATCTGTTGCCCGTCGGATACCCGGTAACTCAGAAACATAACCTGAATATGGGAGATATCATATGAATGCAACTTTATTTCTGGATGCTGCACTGGACGCACTGCTTGACAGTCTTCGCATGCTTCCCTTTTTATTTGTAGCTTTTCTGATCCTGGAAGCCCTCGAACACTATTCCAGTAACCGGCTGACGCATTTCTTTCAGCACAAAAAAGGCGGACCGGCCATCGCATCCCTGCTTGGCTGCATCCCTCAGTGTGGATTTTCCACTCTGATCTCAAGCCTTTACTGCGGAGGCATTGTCACAGTCGGAACCTTGATCGCTGTATACTTATCCACTTCGGATGAAGCGATTCTGATCCTTCTTGCACATCCGGATCGGGCTGGTGTGGTCGGAAAGCTTCTGCTCGCCAAACTGATCATCGCCATTCCTGCCGGATATCTGGTTGATTTTATCTGGAACAGATGGAGACATCCTCAGAAACACGTCGAGGATCTCTGTGACCACTGCGGATGTCACGATCATCACGGTATTATAAGGCCGGCACTGAATCACACGTTAAAGCTTTTTGCTTTTATCCTTGTGTTCAATGCCGTTCTGAATCTCCTGCTCGAAGGGATCGGGCTGGAATCACTCTCGAAAGCCCTGCTTGGCGGGACTGTCTTCCAGCCGTTTCTGACTGCACTGCTTGGGCTGATTCCGAACTGTGCAGCTTCTATCCTGATCACGCAGCTCTTCCTGGAAGGTGCGATCAGTTTTGGTTCTGCCGTTGCCGGTCTGTGCACCGGTGCCGGGATTGGACTTGTAGTCTTGTTTAAGACCAGTCGGAATAAAAAAGAATGTTTTGCCATTACCGGTATTCTCTATCTGATTGCTGTGATCGCCGGAATGATCCTGCAGCTGATCGGATAAAACATCCGCATCCGCTTACAGGCACTCTGGCTTCTATTTGATGTCCAGTTTGGCAAAAGCCGCCGCAAACGCATTATTTAACGGTTCGGCGGCTTCTTTTTGCTGTTTTTTCAGATAACTCTGCACATCCCGTTTGCTGACACCTGCTCCTTCCTTTTCTCTTCGGTTTTTAAATGCTGAAAGTTTCTCTTTGTATCCGCATTTGCAGATAAATGTCTGATCTTCTCCTTTTCCGTACAGTTCCATCTTTTTATGGCATTTCGGGCATCTCGCATTGGATGTTCTGGAAAGAGTTTCCCGATAGCCGCATTCCCTGTCCTGACATACCAGCATTTTGCTGTTCTTTCCATTGACCGCAAGCAGTCTTTTGCCGCACTGCGGGCATTTCTTGTTGGTCAGGTTATCGTGGCGGAAGGTCTGTGTGCCTGCCTTGATCTCACGGATCAGTTCTTCGGTATAATCGCTGATTTCTTCAATAAATGCTTTTTCCTGTAAGTTTCCTTTTGCAATGCCGGAAAGTTTCATTTCCCAGGCTGCCGTCAGTTCCGGTTTCTTCAGTTCGGACGGAACCAGCTCCAGCAGCTGTTTTCCTTTTCCGGTCACATGGATCTCATTTCCCTTTTTCTCCATCAGGAAAGAGTTAAACAATTTATCAATGATATCGGCTCTTGTCGCTACCGTACCAAGTCCGCCCGTCTCGCCCAGTGTTTTTGCCGCTTTTGCATCTTTGCTTTCCATGTAGCGGACCGGATTTTCCATGGCGGAGAGCAGCGTTGCCTCCGTAAAATAAGCCGGCGGCGTTGTCTTTCCGGTTGTAACTGTCACTTTTGCGACCGGCATATTATCGCCCTTTTTCACGGACGGCAGCGTCTGTTCTTTCGGTGCCGCTGCCAAATCGTCCGCTTCTTCCCATTCTTCATCCGTTTCAAGATTTTCATAGGCTTCTTTCCAGCCCTGGCTCTTCACAATCTTACCTTTTGCCGTAAAACTCTCTCCTGCCAGCTCGCCGGTAAATACGGTCTGATCATACTCAAATGCCGGAAGCAGTACTGCCAGGAATCTACGTACTACCAGATCATAGACCTTACGCTCTTCGTTTGTCATCGTCTGCAGATCCACAAACTGCTCGGTCGGAATGATCGCATGGTGATCCGTCACTTTTTTATTGTCCACAAAAGAAGCATTTTTGCGGATCGGACGCATGGAAAGGCTTCCTGCCAGTTTACGGTAAGGTCCGACGCTGCATGCCTTTAAACGTTCTTTTAAGGTATCTGCCACATCGGTTGTGATGTATCTGGAATCGGTTCGCGGATAGGTCAGCACTTTATGACTTTCATAGAGACGCTGCATGATATTTAAGGTCTCTTTTGCCGAATATCCAAAACGTTTGTTGGCATCTCTTTGCAGCTCCGTCAGATCATAAAGCCCCGGTGCAAATGTTTTCTTTGCTGTTGTTTTCACCTCTTTGATGATCATTTTTTTGCCGCTTTTGATCTCTGCTTTTACTTTTTTCTCAATTTCATCCATTCTCTGTTTCTGAAATGTGCAGTAACCGGAGCTTTTTGCATCTTTCCAGGTGAAACGCACGCCGCCGGATAAAATCTGCATGCCATAATATTCCTTCGGCATAAAACTGCGGATCTCTTTTTCGCGGTGTGCCACCATCGCAAGCGTCGGTGTCTGGACACGGCCGCAGGACAACTGTGCATTGTATTTGCAGGTCATCGCTCTGGTAGCGTTGATGCCGACCAGCCAGTCCGCTTCTGCCCTGGCTTTTGCCGCATGGTAAAGATTGTTGTACGCTCTGCCGTCACGCAGGTTTGCAAATCCTTCGCGGATGGCTTTGTCTGTGACTGAGGAGATCCACAGACGTTTGATCGGCTTTTTGCATTCTGATTTTTCCAGAATCCAGCGTGCTACCAACTCTCCTTCTCTTCCGGCATCGGTCGCAATGATAATCTGATTTACATCCTTGCGGAACAGCTGCTTTTTCACCAGCCCATACTGTTTTGCCGTCTGTCTGATAACGACAAGCTGCATTTTCTTTGGCATCATCGGCAGTGTTTCCATGTCCCATTTGCTGTATTTTTTATCGTATTCTTCCGGATCTGCAAGCGTCACCAGATGTCCCAGTGCCCAGGTGACGATATACTTTTCCCCTTCAAGGGCACCCGGAATGTTTTTGCTGCAATGTAAAACTCTTGCAATATCTCTTCCCACAGAAGGT